>Ga0182017_10001533_pt1 | contig 17763 bp, 16 predicted proteins | sample 712E3DmetaG_FD_120492 | JGI IMG/M metagenome (GOLD analysis project Ga0182017, IMG submission 120492) | Permafrost microbial communities from Stordalen Mire, Sweden - 712E3D metaG | ecosystem: Environmental > Terrestrial > Soil > Wetlands > Permafrost | place: Sweden: Stordalen | collected... | reverse complement strand
TGGGTAACCCGATTGTTGAGCCTCCTGAACAATTTTTTGTCGAACTGAAGAAACTGGCTAACAGCACCACGCCGGGACTGCACCGCTACATGGAAAATGCCGGTTATCTGGAAACCCGGGCAGCCGTCGCAACCCAACTCTCTAAAGAGACCGGCCTGAGCCCGGGCGCCGGCGATATCGTGATGACCGTTGGGGCTGCCGGCGCCATCAATGTCGTGCTGAAAACCATCCTCAATGCCGGTGAGGAAGTCATCCTTTTTACCCCCTGTTTTTTTGAGTATTTGAATTACATCGATAATCACGGCGGCGTTTATAAATTCGCCGCCACCGATGAGCAATTCCAGCCCAAACTCGATGTCCTGGAAAAGGCCATCAATCCCAAAACCAAAGCCATCATTGTCAATTCGCCGCACAACCCCACCGGCGTGGTTTACAGCGCCGATATGATGCGCCAAATCGGGGAACTGCTGCGGAAAAAAGAAGCGCAGTACGGCACCCAAATTTATATCATCAGCGACGAACCCTACCGCAAGCTGATTTACGACGGGCTGAAATACCCCTCGCCCTTATTGTTCCACCCGCGGGCTATCATCGCCACTTCGCATTCTAAAGACCTGGCGCTGCCCGGCGAACGTATCGGCTACATCGCCATCCATCCCCAATGCCCGGAAAAACAGGAACTGATGGACGGCTTCATTTACTGCAACCGCATCCTCGGCTTCGTCAACGCCCCGGCGATGATGCAGCATATTGTCCGCTACCTCCAGGATGTCACCGTCTCCATCGCCGATTACCAGAAAAAACGCGACTTCCTCTATGCGAACCTGGTGGAGATGGGCTATTCGCTGGTCAAACCGCAAGGCGCATTCTACATGTTCCCGAAATCCCCCATTCCTGACGATGTCGCTTTTGTGCGCGCTTTGCAGGAAGAACTGGTGCTGGCCGTGCCCGGCGTCGGCTTCGGCGGACCGGGACATTTCCGCATCTCTTACTGCATCGACGACCGCACCCTCGCCGGTTCGCTGGACGGACTACGCAGAGCCGCTAAAAAATTCGGACTGAAGTAACAATTAAATCCGAAATACGAATATCGAAATCCTAAACAATATCGAAATACCAAAATCCAAACTCTAATAATACGATTATCGGCCTCACACCGTCTGTAGGGGAGGGTTTAGTCGCAGACGTAACCCTCCCGCCTCGTTCTGTCGCCCTGAGCGAAATCTCCATCCCTCCTTTCCAATTTCCCGTGGTTGTTTTTTACAAATATCTTTAATATACTAGGGGCAGCATCGACTTTATGTAATCTGAAATATTGAAGGAGGTCATACCGATGAGCGAATCAAAAGGTAAAACCAGTACGGGCATGGAACAAAACCTGGCAGGCTTACTCTGTTATGTTCTCGGGTGGATCACCGGCATCATATTCCTGCTGCTGGAAAAGGACAACCGGTTCGTCCGTTTCCATGCCATCCAGTCGATCGTGGTATTCGGCGCTTTTATGGTCATTGAAATAATCCTTGGTTTCATCCCTGTTATCGGTTGGATTTTAACCTCGCTCCTCGGCATCCTGGCATTCATCCTGTGGATTGTGCTGATGGTGCAAGCCTACGGCGGAAAGATGTATAAACTGCCGATCGCCGGGGACATTGCGGAGGGAAACAGCAAACCCGCATCCGATAATAAACCGGAAGAAAAGAAATAAACCGCAGCCGGTATAACTTCGACGCCGTTTAAACGGCTAAAATGACATTCGTTTTTTGTGAAACCGGGCCCGATCATGAATCCGTTCACATTACAGGGAGCGAGTTGCTAACACGCGCGCCGATTTCTGTCGCCATGACGTCCGGCCTCGTCATTCCTGACCCGAATGGGAAACCAGCTTCCACTTCCATTGCGAGACCTTATCCCTATCCCCAAACAAGGTCGCGGCAATCCGACATCGCAATGTACTGAGTCTGCTTTAGGTGGACGAATGTATCTCATCGCAGTGTCGTACTGAGCCCACTTTAAGCGAACAAATGTATCTCATAACAATAAAAAACTGACCGCTGCCCGCTGATTGCTGAAAGCTCCAAAAGAGGTGACAAAAGCCCCTTGACAGCTCTCGAATAACCCGTCATATAATAGCATTAGCGTTTTAAGGGCGTACGTATAACCCTTCGTCATGTTCTGGCCGTGGGGTCAACTGGGTTGCTGGGGGCACCCTTACTTAGCGACCAACAAACGGTAATGAACAGCCGCGGGACACGTTAACAGCTCCATCCCCAATGCACCTCCTTGAGAGTGTTGCTTGACCGGCTGAGTCTCGTCAGAACCAGACCCATAGCGCCCAGTAAAGGGTTTATAAAGAAAAGACTTCCAAAAATGCCGAAAGGGGGCATTCCCCTGTATTTCTGTAGGACAGGTTTTTAACCTGTCCGCCTGATTCCGGGGGAAAACATGCCAACGGGGGAATACCAAAATTCACCCTCCATTTCGGCAAAGTCATTCCAGTTTGGGGCAAAATCCCAAATCGCAGCTCATTATTCTGTTTGCCGCGAGGGGCAGCGCATATTCAATTTCAAGAATTGTTTCGTGATTTTTTCAAATAGTAAAAAGAACAGGGGCGTAGGAATGGATTCCTGCCTGCGCAGGAATGACAAGGGTGGTGTTGGTAGGCAGGGAGACCATTCATCTATGTACTCAGGGTGTTTCTAATTGCGAGATTCGGATTTTGTGTTCATTGTTTGGATTTTGGGATTTGCCGGCAGGTACTCAGCCGCAGGCTGATGTAGAGCTTGGAATTTTCGCCTATGATTGTCCTTTGGTTGGCAGCAGGTTATAATTAAGCGCAGTAGACACACCCGGATTATGCAAGGAGAACACAATGGATAATTTAGATACAACATTCGATAACAAGCGGATTGCGATGCTGATTGACGGCGAAAACGCCCAATCGTCATTGATTGATAAAATGGTGGCGGAAACAGGCAAATACGGGCTGGTGACGGTGCGCCGCATTTACGGCGACTGGACCACCCCGCAGATGAAAAGCTGGAAAGACGTGCTGAACGACCATGCCATCCAGCCCATCCAACAGTTCCGCTACACCATCGGCAAAAATTCGTCGGATAGTTCACTGATTATCGACGCAATGGACATCCTCTACGAAGGCACGGTGCACGGTTTCTGCCTCGTTTCCAGCGACAGCGATTACACGCGTCTGGCCACCCGTATCCGGGAAAAAGGCCTTTTCGTGATGGGTATCGGACGGAAAAACACACCCCAGGCATTTTTGAAAGCTTGCCAGGTCTTTGTCTACACGGAAAACCTGATGCCGGAAAAACAAATCGTCAAATTCGTGCCCCACCACGAACAGGTAGTTATCGGCGCTGCTGCCGGCAACGCTGCCGGCAATATCACTAGCGACCCACTGCCGCTGTTGAAAAACGCCTTCGACCTGGCGGAGCAGGAGGACGGCTGGGCATTCCTGGGGACGCTGGGTGGACGCTTGCGGCAGCTTGACCCCGGCTTCGATTCCCGTACTTACGGCTTCAATCAGCTATCGCAGCTGGTCAAAGCGCAAAAGGACACCTTCGAGATCAAAGAGAACAAAAGCCGCAGCGGGCCTTCATTGATTTACATCAGGCTCAAGGAAGTCCAGGGGAACGGATTATAGAGTGACCCTCTCTGGTTGACTATACGAGATCTCTGGATTGTCGGGTCAAGCCCGACAATGACAATGAAAAGGTTTGTCATTCCCGACCTGATCGGAAATCCATAAAATTAATTCCCAATGTCTATTTTCGTCCTTCCTCACTACTTAATCACCGCGGAGGGATTGTCCTGGAAGGGATGGGTGCGGAGGACGAGCGAATAGAGAAAGCGGTAATTGTTATGCAGGTGCTCGATGTAATCCAGCCATTCGACTACCAGTCGGCCGTAGAGCCGTTCGATATCGCCGGCGAGATGGACGAGGTCGGCTTCGGGCAGATTTTCCACCGAATCCCGCGATTCCAGTTCTTCGTCCAGGTGGGTAACCGCCCAGAGCAAATCGGTGAAATGGTCGTGCTCAAGTAGGCTGGGGTTCCCCAGCAGTGTCATTAAAAACTCACGCTTCTGCGCGAAAAATACTTTAAGCTCCGCTAGGTTCATATCATGGCGGTCAATCTCGATTTTCAGTTTATCTGCGTATGCGGCGGCTTCCTGAAATTCCTTTTTCCCCCAGCTGTCCTTGAGATTCAGATGTTTGGCGATTTCAGCTTTGTTCTCGAAATTATCGAGCAATCCCCGCAGCAGGTGGTTGCCGACATCGTTAAAAAAAGCGCCCAGAACCATGTTCAATTTCTGCAGTTTGGCCTTGCGCTCGCTCTGGTCGACAATCCTTTCGATGATGAGCACCACGATGAAAATCTCCAGCGGTAAAAAGGCCAGGCTGCTCATCAGGTAAAGAAAAAGGGTGTGGGCGTCGCGGAAAACAAGGTAGTCAACGCCGTAGAGGAGCGCCGAGAGCAAAAGGCACCCGATGGAGAGGTAGACGATAAAAGAGAATTTTTTCGTGTTCATTTTGCCTGACCTTGTCGAATATTCGATGAATCGGTGGGCTGCGCCCACCCTACAATGACGGTTGCGTTCATTATGGCATTGAAACGGAGTATCAGGATATGACTTTGATTACTTCCACACCCTCACCTTAATCCTCTCCCCTCCAGGGCGAGGAGAATTGTGTTTCGTCTGCAGTGGATTGGGAGAGCAACTATCCCGTTTCTTTGTCGAGTCAGGCCAGATAATCCGGATTGCCGCCGATAATGGGGAGGGCGATGATTTCGGGGACGGTGTACGGGTGGTTTTGCTTGACCGCTGTGATGAGTTCGTCGAGGAGGGCAGCGCGGGTTTTAACGACGAGCATCAGTTCATCCGCTTTTTCGATTTTGCCCTGCCACCAATATTGTGATGATACTTTGGGGATAATGTTGACGCAGGCGCCTTTTCGGGCGGACAGGAGTTTGTCCGCCAGCTTTTGGGCGTTGGAGGGAGTGTCGATGGTGATGAAGACAACAACGTGAGAATATTCCATCTTCTCTTAAATCCTAATATCGAATATCCAAATCCCAAACAAAATCAAATATTAATTTTCAATTAATAACTTTATTTCTGGATTCCCGATCACGTCGGGAATGACAACAAGTGCTTAGAGTTTCGGATTTAGTGTTTTTTTAAGTGATGGCCAGCATACGTTCGACGGAGGAAAGGGCGCGGATCCGGATATCTTCCGGTATAATAATTTTATAATTCATGTCCTGCAGCGACCAGAGGACTTTTTCGAGAGTGATGCGCTTCATATTCGGACAGACGGCTTTATCATTGACCGGAATAAAGTATTTGGCAGGGTTTTCTTTCTTGAGGCGGTACATGATGCCCGTTTCCGTGCCGATGATGAATCCTTCGGCAGGACTTTCCCGCACAAATCGCATCATCCCGCCGGTGCTGAGGACCTCATCGGCTACGGCTTTAGCATCGGGGCGGCACTCGGGATGAACCAGGGCCAGTGTGCCCGGATGCTTCTTTTTCAGACGAAGGATATCTTCCGGTAATATTTTCATGTGGGTGGGGCAATAACCGGGCCAGAGGTGCATATGACGGCCGGTTTTTTCGGCGACCCACTGTCCGAGGTACTGGTCGGGAACAAAGGTAATCTCGCCTTCCCCCAGGCTCTGGACAACCTTGACGGCATTGCCGGAAGTGCAGCAGATGTCCGATTCGGCTTTAACGGCAGCGCTGGAATTGACGTAACAGACGACGGTTGCTCCGGGTAGATCTTTTTTCGCGGCAATCAAGGCTTCGGCAGTAATCATATTCGCCATCGGGCAACCGGACTCTTTGTCAGGCAGCAATACCGTCCTTTTGGGATTGATAATATAGGCCGTTTCCGCCATAAAATGCACGCCGCAGAAAACGATGACATCGGCATCGGTTTTAGCGGCTTGCTGACTCAACTCCAGTGAATCGCCGGTAAAATCGGCGATATCCTGAACTTCGGGCCGCTGATAATTATGGACGAGAATGACGGCGTTCCGCTGTTTCTTCAGTCGAGTGATTTCATCAATGATTTCTGCATCTTTTGTGAACATAAGAGATTAGACTCCGATTAATGTTAAACATCGACTTCGATTTTTCTTCATTTCCATGATAGTTCAGTGTTTTAGCGGTGTTAATGCCAGCCCGACGCCCCATCTCTTTCTCTTCCCGCCGGGAAGAGGAGTTTAGTTAGAGGGGCTGCGCCCCTCTAACTCAGCCTTGCTTAATACGAAATTCAACCATTCCAAGTACGAGTAATATATAGCGGGCAGGTTATAAACCTGCCCCTACAGATTACCGACAGGTTTTTTGATAACACTGATGTTATCACCGGCGGTAATAGTCCCGCCTTTGATGACTTTGCCAAAAACGCCTTCTTTGGGCATGACGCATTTGCCGACCTTCTGGAAAATGGCGCAGCCGACATGGCATTCCTTGCCGATCTGGGATATTTCCAATACCACTTCTTTCCCGACTTTGACTTGTGTGCCGACGGGAATAGAAACAAGGTCGATGCCTTCGGTGGTTAAATTCTCTGCAAAAGCACCGGGGCCGAGTTCCAACCCGAGTTTGCGCATTTTGTCGATGCTCTCGTTCGCCAGTAAACTGACCTGACGATGAGTAGAGAAATCGGCATGGGCGTCACTGACCATCCCATAGCCTTCCTGAAATTGTCCGGAGGGGACAACATCTTTACTGGTGCCTTTTTTATCACTGCGGCAGACCGCAATTACTTTTCCGGTATTTTTCATATGGTGCTCCTCGAAATATCAAAGATGATAATATCAGTTAACCTTTCCCATATTCGTTACAGAGGTTTGGACTAAATATTTTTTTATCAGCATTTATTTAATCCAAATAAAAACCTCACCCTCTGACTCCCTCTCCTCTACATTTTGCTTTAATACATCAGCTCGTTGAACTGAGTACCTGCGAAAGCAAAAGTATTTCGCCTGCGGGCTCAAGGCGAGGGAGAAGGTTACTTAGAGGGGCTGCGCCCCTCTAACTCAAAGCCCCGCTTAGAATGGATTATTGATTTAAACTTCTTCACAATTGATAGCGCATATCCCTATTTTATTACAATTTAGTTTAGCACACGCTCAATTGTACCGCCACCAACAACGACATCCCCGTCGTAAAATACGGCGGCCTGTCCCGGGGTGACGGCCATCTGCGGTTTGGCAAATTTTATGTTTATTTTATCATTATCAGCGGTCTCTGCGGATCAGGTTGATTTTACCCCAGACACCCATTTTGTCATTAATAATGACCGCCACGCCGACCAGCCCTTTTACGCCGCGGGCGTAATCGAGAGCTTTTTGCACATCCGTTTCTTCTTTCACAATATTTCCGATAGCGGTAGCGGCGGCATCAGCCAAAGCAGTGGAATGCGAAAGGACGACGACAGCGTCAGCTTTGCCGAAGCTGAGAGAATGTCCGACTGTCCCCGAAGAAGTACAAACACCCAAGGGCGTATCTAAAGGTTCGATTTTCAGAGCAACCCGGCCGGTTAAAGGGGAATCTTCTCCGGCATAGACACCGACCAACCGTGATTTTGTTGACTTCAGAAAGATATCTCCACCATTTTCGACAATTACTTCAGCGGAATATTTCAGTAAATCACGACCGACAAATTCGGCAAAAGCCCCGGCTACAGCGGCCATGGGGCCGACATTTACTTTTTTCGCGGCTTCTGCCATCGCCCGGGCGATGGCCGGAGCATCATCCCCCACTGGAAATGGTTCCAAAGCGATTACGAAGCCGGGATGACGGGCGATATAATTCTCCAGTAAAGAACGCTGCCGCTGGACGATCTCAAATGCTTGGTTTTTCAGATGCCGGCGGGCGCGGATATAAAGGTCGGTTTCTTTGACCATGACGTTAAAGGAGACCAGGTCACGGTCTTTCGACCAGTCCCGGTAATAACGCGGTTGGTAATCAGGTGTTTTAGCCAATTATGTTTAGTCCCTCCGAGAGCAATATGACGAATTAGTTTGTATTCATCACCGCTATTCGACAAACCCCAGTATTTTAGTGCTTTTACCACTGATGATGGTCAAGACGGGCAACTGTGCTTATATATTACTCCAAATCGGAGATTGATACATCGACAAGCCGTTCTTCTTTTGGCCTGCTGCGATGCGATAAGAAAGGAAACTGATTAAGGATCCGTAAGCGCTTAGTTCAACGCCTCGGAGGTTAATCCGGCGACGTATTCGGCGATCGCGGGGGAAGCGGTCAGTCCAGGTGATTCGATTCCAATGAGGTTAATTAACCCGGGCAAGCCCTTATCAGACTCATCTCGAATAACATAGTCGCGGAAACCTTCTCCCAAGCCCTGAAGCTTCGGACGGACCCCGGCAAAATCGGGCGCCAGATCGTCCGGTGCAATTGAGGGGAGATAACGATGCGCCGCCCGGTAAAAATCAGCTTTATCATTTTCATTAACGGTGTATTCAATTTTATCCACATATTTGGTATCAGGGCCCAGCCGCACCGAACCATCGACAGAAAGAGTAATGTGAATACCGACACCGGCCTGCTCCGGCACAGGGTAGACCAGACGGCGTACCAGGTGGCCGACTCCCGGGTCCAGGCTAAAATATTGACCTTTGCAGTAATGCAGCCGATAACCGGCTTTTACCGGGTCAATCCCGGCCGACTGCGCGATCCGGTCACTAAACAAACCGGCGGCATTGATTACTACTTTCGCGGTAACCGACGAAATCCCTTCATCATCCCTGATATCGACCCGATAGGTGCCATTTTTTCTTTCAATGCCGATGACCTCAGTATTAAAGATAAATTCCGCGCCGTTTTCTTTTGCGCGGCCGTAAAAACAGCGCAGCAAATTGTAAGAATCAATAACGCCGGTGGATGGAGAGAGCAGCGCCGCAACAATGTTTACATTTGGCTCCAGCCGCTTGATGTCATCACGCGCAAGTATTCGCAACCCGGCAACACCGTTTTTAATCCCCTGGCGATACAGCCTGTCAACTTCTTTGGACTCCACATCATCAGCCGCGACAATTAGTTTTCCTAATTTTTTGTGGTTGATGTTGAATTTGCGGCAAATTTCGTAGAGCAGTTTATTACCCCGGACGCAGAATTTTGCCTTGAACGAATTTTCGGGATAATACATGCCCGCGTGGATTACTTCGCTGTTATGACTGCTCGTTTCCAAACCGAACGTACGGTTTTTCTCGAAAACAAAGACATTTTTGTTGAATTGAGATACTTCGGCGGCGATCGCCAACCCGACCACGCCGGCCCCGATAATAATAACATCGACTTCAGCAGGCATGAAATACCTCGAAATAAGTGTTGAATTAGGGACACGGGGAGCCAGGATAAATCTAGTAGCGGCGGTGAATTGCCTGCCGTTTGAAAATATAACCGGCGGCAATGCCGGTCAGCAGCCCGCCAAGATGAGCCTGCCAGGCAACATCGGCAACAAAGGTCAGCAAAAGAAAACTGATAAGAATTGAAATCCAGAGGTCCATCGGGATGGGTAAAGGAAAAATCATGACTTTCAGGCGCGGGACAAGCACAACCAGCACGCCGCCAAGGGCGAAAATGGCGCCGGAAGCGCCCACTGCGAGCGAATTAGACGGCGCTAGCAGCATGAAAAGGGCATTGCCCACGATACCGCCGATGAAATAGACCAGGAAAAACCTGGTCTCGCCGACGAGTGCCAGGACGTACATGCCGAAGAAATAAAGGGTGAGCATATTAAATAAAATATGGTAGATGCCGTCGTGAATGAACAGGGCAGTTATTATCGTCCATGGCTGGCTGGCAATAGTGGAGGAGCTAACCCCTGCCTGAGCAGCGATGTGCTGTGACACCCCCAAAATAGAACCAAATGAGATACTCGTGGCAATAAATACCAAAACATTGACGCCGATGAGCACCCAGAGCGGGGTTAAATTAATTGTTCGCGGGTCACGGAATCTCACTTTTACTTCCTTCCAGATAATTGTACAGTTTCGGAGATAACCTAAGCAAGATTGAGCTCAAGAAAAGGGACTGCACTATATAAAAATGGTGGAGAGTACTTCTTTAAGGCACTCTCCACCCAAATACAACTTTTTCCATATCAGCCCGAATTGCTTATTAAAGAGTCGGACATTCGGTTCCAGGGCCCCTGCATCTTATGCAGGGCGCGTACGATCAACCTATCTCACCCCTAACACTGCGTGTAACCTCATAAAAGCACCTCTGCCGTGTATTCAGGTTTCATCTGATCCCTATACTTAAGATAGCATTTTTACGCTTAAAAGTCAAGCTAAAAGGTGATACTTTAGTATCATGTTTGAGTATTGACGAAAGTTATGGTATCGGGTAGAGTTAGCTCGTAAGAGGATCTAGTATATGTCATCTGAACATATTACCCGCTGCGGCAACATAGAATTCCACTGGGGCGAACGCACTTATGTCATGGGTATCGTGAATGCGTCTCCCGACTCCTTCTCCGGCGACGGGAGTACCGATATTGAAGCATCTGTGACCTTAGGCTGCCGGTTTGTGGAAGAAGGAGCGGACATCCTGGACGTCGGCGGGGAATCCACCAAACCCGGTTTTACAGACGTTTCAGTTGAAGAAGAAATCCGGCGGGTAGTGCCGCTAATTGAACGGCTTGCTTCCCGTATGAAAGTGCCGATAAGTGTTGACACTTCCAAATATGAAGTGGCACGGCAGGCATTGGCAGCCGGGGCGACAATAATTAACGACCAGTGGGGACTGAAAACAGAACCGGGATTAGCAGAACTGGCGGCAAAAAATAACGCCCCGTTAATACTGATGAGCAACCAGCGCGATATCGGCGGGTATGATGCCAATGCGGGACGCGACACCGGGAATTATGCTGATGTGATAGACAAGGTAATCGCCTCGCTGCGGCAAAGTGTGAAGGTTGCGCAAAAGGCCGGGGTGCCAAACGAAAACATCATTATTGATCCGGGCATCGGTTTCGGCAAGGCCTGGCATCAGGACATTGAAATCATCAGGCGGCTGCAGGAATTGAAAGTAATGGGGTTTCCGATCCTCGTCGGGACATCACGAAAATCGATGATAAAAATGGTCCTTAATTTACCGGCCAACCAGCGGGTGGAAGGCACGGCGGCGACAGTAGCGATCAGCATCGCCAACGGGGCGGATATTGTGCGGGTGCATGATGTGAAACAGATGGCGCGGGTATGCAGGATGACGGACGCGATTGTGAGGGGGATTTAGGCTTCTAATTCTCCCTTAATCCCTCCTTACTAAGGAGGGAAAATTCATCTCTTTTTCTTAAGGAAAGATGGAGAGAATTGCCTGATTATTTAATCTCCATGGTTTCGTTAAACACCAGTTCCCGGTAGGCCTTCATCAGGCTGTGGGTGACCGCACCGGGTTTACCATTGCCAACCGGTTTGCCGTCGAAAACGGTGACCGGCATAATCTCAATCAAAGAGTTAGTGAGAAAAATTTCATCTGCCTGCAACAAATCGGCTAAACGGCAATTGACTTCTTTTATTTTAATACCGAGCTGCGCCGCCAATTCGAAGACAACCACCCTAGTGACACCGGGTAAAATGCCGGATTCGTAAGGCGGTGTCTTCAAAACACCTTCTTTCACGATGAAGACGTTGCTGCCGGCCGCCTCGGTGAGATAACCTTTTTGGTTGAGAAAAAATGATTCGTCAGCGCCGGCGACTTTGGCGTCACGACGCGCCAGCATATTTTCCATGGCATTCGCCGATTTCAGCGATGTCACCGGGGAAAAACTGTTACGCCGGATCGAAGCAAGCACTGTTTTGTAGCCATTCTGATATTTTTCACGCTCTGGCGGTGAATATTCCGCAGCGATAACAGCGATGGTCGGGATTTCGCAAGAATCCAAATCCGGCGAAATTTCGCCTTCCCCGATGGAGACACAGATACGGAGGCGGGTTTGTCCGAAGCCGTTAGCTTTAATGACTTCGATGACCGCTTCCCGGATAAGCGCAGTGTGTATTTTGATACCGAGGCGGTCGCCGGAATACCTGAGGCGCGCCAGGTGATTTTCCAACCGGAAGGGTTTTCCGTCATAGGCCCGCACCGTTTCGTACAGGCTGAAGCCGAAAAGGAAGCCGTAATCGAGTAGAGATATTTTGGCTTCTTTACGAGGCACGAGTTTCCCGTTCAAATAAAAGATCTCGTTCATGCGCGTCTCCAATTGGGCTATTCTGGGCCCTTGATTCGTCTCATGATGCTGTTAATATTTCATATAGTATATTTTTAAATATTCAAGTTGTCCATATCAATTCACAGCAAACAATAAATTATAGCATCGTTTCTTGGCGCGGCAACAATTAACAAACAAACTCCGTTCAACCTAGGATTATTTTAGATTGCTTCGTCTCCCTCAACAATTCGGGACTATAGGCTGTAACTCCTCGCAAAGACAGTAACATACAGGGAGCAATTTGCCTCGGATAATAAACGCCGAGCAGGGGTAATTGACAACGGGGTTTCAATTAGTGTTTCATAGTGGTACTTAATACGGCGATGACGAGGGGTTAAGATGAAAGAAATCAAAATATTGTGCTGGAATGTAAACGGAGTGCGGGCAGCGGTGAAAAAAGGATTTTTGGAATGGCTGCAAAAAGAATCGCCGGATATTCTCTGCCTGCAGGAAACCAAGGCCAGTACGGATAATTTAACCAAAGAGCTGCTGGAACCGTCCGGCTATCAAACCTATTGGAATTACCCTGAAAGAAAGGGCTACTCCGGGGTAGCAACTTTTACCAGGGAAAAACCGATAAAGATGCAAAACAGTTTCGGGGTAAAGGCTTTTGACGGGGAAGGAAGGGTAATTATTTCCGAGTACCCGGAATTTACTCTCTGCAATATCTATTTTCCCAACGGGAAACAAGGGCCGGAGAGACTAAAATACAAAATGGATTTCTACGAGGCCTTCTTCAACTATCTGGAGCCGAGACGTCTGCGGGGGGACAAAATAATCTTCTGCGGCGACGTCAATACCGCCCATCAGGAAATCGATATAGCGCGGCCGAAGGAAAATTCGAAAATATCCGGCTTTTTACCCCAAGAAAGGGCTTGGCTGGATAAAATTGCCGCGCACGGCTACATCGACACTTTCCGGCATTTTCACAAAGAGGCGGGACAATATAGCTGGTGGGACATGAAAACCGGAGCCCGGGCCAGAAATGTCGGTTGGAGAATCGACTATTTCTTCATCACGGAAAACCTGCTGAATAATGTGCAGAAAGCGTTTATCATGCCTGAAGTCACTGGCTCCGACCATTGCCCGATCGGGCTGGTATTGAGGTTTAGCTGAATGCATGAATTTTCCGATTCAGCTAAGTTCTGTCCTGGTTCAAACAAAAACCATTATCAATACTATATTGAATGCTTCAAATAACCAGTGACCCACTCCCTACCCTCGCCCTATCAGGGCGAGGTAGATAAACGAGAGGGAGTGCTTTCGCACTCCCTCTTCTGGAACTCCTACTTAAATAACTACCTTAAAAAGACATTTCTTTATTTTGTTCGTTTTCGTACACCCATTCGGACTATTTGGCACGGCCGAAATCATCCTGCAGCCGGACGACGTCGCTGAGCTGGGGAGTCGAGACTTCCAGAATTGTGGAGTCTTCCAACGCTTCCACTCGGTGAGTGGTCAGCGGCGGGAGATGCAAACAATAACCGGGTTCCCCGACAGTTTCCGACATTTTACCGTCCGGAGCCTGGACGCTGAACTTCACTTTTCCCTGTAAAAGGTACATGCTTTCGTCTTTTTCTTTATGATATTGAAGGCTGAGACGGAAACCTTTGTTCACAAAAATGACCTTGCCGGCATACTGCGGCGTCAGGGCGTAAAGCAGTTCACTGCCCCAGGGCTTTTCTGTTTTTCTCGGCAGTTTTTCTTCCATGTGTATCACTCCAGCTAAGTATTATTATCAGCATTATCTTAGCAACACCGGTTGCAATCTGCAAGGAGCATTTGCTTGCCATTTCAGCTATAATACGATAAGGCAAAGGGAAATAATCATCCCTGGATACTCGAACCCATAAATTAGAGGCTAAGTTTGCAAAAAGTAGTTGTAGTGGCCAAACAAACCGATGAAATGGTGAAATTGTGCGCGGAACTGAACAAGCACGGTTATCAATGCGCATTTACAGACAGCAACGATGCCATGGAAAGTATCACGGAAAACAATGCCGGTTTGCTGCTGATTGAATTTACCGGCACGCCGGAAGTGGAAACATTATGCCGCTATTTCCGTAAGGAAAAAGATTTACCGGTAATCGCACTGGTTTCGACGGACAAGCTGGACAAACTCGTTGATTTAGTCGATGATTTTGCGGTCAAACCTTACAATTCAAAAGAACTGGCCACCCGGATCAAACATCTTATACGGAAAGACTCCGATGTCCCGACGGCACAAATCAGAACTGCCGGAATCACGATCGACCCGGATAAATATGAGGTCTATGTCGACGGGAAACTGGTTTCCCTGACATTCAAAGAATATGAATTATTGAAATTCCTGGCCAGTCATCCCGGCCGGGTTTTTACGCGCGATACATTACTGAACCAGGTCTGGAGCCAGGATTATTTCGGCGGCGACAGAACGGTGGACGTCCACATCCGCCGGCTCAGAAGCAAAATCGAAGACCCGGATCACGTTTACATCGAAACGGTGAGAAACATCGGTTACCGTTTTATCAGAAATTGAGTCTGCGCCGCAAAAATCCCATCACGAAACATAAATTTAATATAGACGAAATATACTTGTAACAATAGCTCTGTAAAGTAGAGACATCTATTTAGTTATAAGGAGATTAAATGTCTATTAACGCCGCAGATACTGGGTGGATGTTAGTCTCGTCGGCCCTGGTGCTGTTCATGACCGTGGGATTGGCATTCTTCTATGGCGGGCTGGTAAGGAGAAAAAACTTCCTCTCCACCATCATGATGAGTTTCTTCTGCCTCGGCCTAATAGGTGTATTATGGGTGGTTTACGGCTACACCCTGGCCTTTGGACCGGATAAAGCAGGCCTGATCGGAGGATTCAATTTCTTCGGCCTGATCGGCGTGGGACAGGCGCCCTCCGCTACCTATGCACAAACGATCCCGCAACTGGCTTTCATGGCTTTCCAAGGCATGTTTGCAGTGATTACGGTGGCGCTGATCACCGGGGCAGTGGTGGAACGTATCAAATTCAGCGCTTTGATGTTATTTTCGATTATCTGGTTTACCATTGTCTACCTGCCCGTGGCGCATTGGGTCTGGGGCGCGGGCGGCTGGTTAAACAAATTAGGCGCACTGGATTTCGCTGGCGGGACCGTGGTGCATATCGCAGCCGGCGTCTCCGCACTTTCATTGGCAGTTCTGTTAGGACCCCGTAAAGGCTTCAAAGAGAAAGAACCGATGGAACCGGGCAACATCCCTATGGTAGCATTAGGCGCCGGTATCCTGTGGTTCGGGTGGTTTGGTTTTAATGCCGGAAGCGCCCTCACATCCGGCGGACTGGCGACCAGCGCCTTCGTAGCGACAAACCTTTCCGCGGCCACCGCAGCTTTAGTCTGGATGATACTGAGTTGGATTTATCGCAGACCTTCACTGCTCGGCGTAGTTACCGGCGCAGTCGCGGGTCTGGTTGCGATTACACCGGCAGCCGGTTATATTCAGCCGATTATGGCTATACCGATCGGAGCCGGTGTTGCGCTGCTTTGTTATCACATGATGATTTTCCGTTCCAAAACCAATATCGATGAATCACTTGATGTCTGGGCAGTACACGGAATGGGCGGGACATGGGGCGCAATTGCAACCGGTATTTTCTGCACGAGCGCGGTAAATTCCGCCGGGAAAAACGGACTTTTCTACGGCAATCCAAAACAGGTATTAATCCAATTGATCGGAGTTGTCGCCGTTTGGATATTTGCCTTCGGGATGACCTGGTTAATCGGTAAATTTGTTGACAAAGTAGTCGGTCTAAGGGTCTCCGCTGCTGAAGAATCTGTAGGCTTGGACATTTCACAACACGGAGAGAGAGCCTATGGAGGTAATTTACGATGAAAAAAATTGAAGCAATCATTCGTGAAGAAAGATTGGAAGCGGTCAAGAAACATCTGGAAGAAATCGGATATTTCGGGATGACACTAACGGAAGTGAGCGGCCGCGGCCGGCAGAAAGGCGTCCCCCTGAAGTGGGGTTCTAAAGAATACCGGCTGGAATTTCTGCCTAAACTCAAGGTGGAAGTAGTCGTGATGGACGAGGATGTATCCGGCGCGATAAATGCTATAATCAAGGGGGCGAGAACCGGAGACATCGGAGACGGTAAAATATTTATCATACCGATAGAAGATGCCGTCCGCATCAGAACAGGTGACTCCGGGAATAACGCCGTATAACGCATTAATTAATAATAAAATAAGGGAGGTTACACTACCATGCCGAAGAAAGACCAGAAAACAGAGAGCAAAGAATATGTTCTCAAGATGGCTAAAGAAAATGATGTACGGTTTATCCGTTTGTGGTTTACCGATATTCTCGGTACGTTGAAGAGTTTTGCCATTTCGATAGATGAATTGGAAGGGGCACTGGACGAAGGCATGGGATTCGACGGTTCGTCAATCGAAGGCTTTGCCCGTATTGACGAAAGCGATATGGTAGCGAAACCCGACCCTGACACTTTCCAGATATTGCCGTGGCGGCCACTTGAGCACAATGCTGTCGCACGTATGTTCTGCGACATTTTAAAGCCGGGCGGACAACCTTTCGAAGGCGACCCCAGATATGTCCTGAAGAGAAATCTGAAAAAAGCAGCCGATTTAGGCTTCACATTCTACGTTGGGCCTGAATTGGAGTTCTTCTATTTCAAAGATTCCAAAGGGACAGAAACGCTGGATTCCGGCGGATATTTTGATATGACCACATTGGATGCGGCAACCGACCTGCGGCGCAACACCGTCATCACACTGGAAAAAATGGGCATCGGTATCGAATATTCGCATCACGAAGTAGCCCCCAGCCAGCATGAAATCGACATGCGCTACACGGACGCGCTGACCATGGCAGATAATGTTATGACCTACCGCCTGGTAGTCAAGCAGATTGCAATGAACGCCGGCGTTTATGCCAGCTTTATGCCCAAACCGGTCTTCGGTATCAACGGCAGCGGCATGCATGTTCACCAATCCCTTTTCAAGGGCGACCGGAATGCCTTCTTCGATGCCAAAGGAAAATACTTCCTTTCAAAACTGGCCCGCAGCTATGTGGCCGGATTGCTAAAATACGCGCCGGAAATCACCGCAGTGAACAACCAGTGGATTAACTCTTACAAACGGCTGGTGCCCGGTTATGAGGCGCCGGTATATCTGTCATGGGCAAAACGCAACCGTTCCGATATGATCCGGGTGCCGGAATACCGGCCGGGCAAAGAAAAGGCGACCAGAATCGAATTGCGTTCGCCCGACCCTGCCTGCAATCCTTACCTGTGCTTCAGCGTGATGCTCGCGGCCGGACTGAAAGGGATTGAAGACGGACTAGAGCCACCGGACCCGATCGAAGAAAATGTTTACGAAATGACCGAAAAGCAACGCGAGGCAAGGGGAATCCGGACTTTACCCGCCAACCTGGCTGATGCCATCGCATTGACGGAAAAGAGCGCATTAGTAAAGGAAGCGCTTGGAGACCATGTCTTCAAT
>Ga0182017_10001532_pt1 | contig 17764 bp, 9 predicted proteins | sample 712E3DmetaG_FD_120492 | JGI IMG/M metagenome (GOLD analysis project Ga0182017, IMG submission 120492) | Permafrost microbial communities from Stordalen Mire, Sweden - 712E3D metaG | ecosystem: Environmental > Terrestrial > Soil > Wetlands > Permafrost | place: Sweden: Stordalen | collected... | reverse complement strand
GCGGTGAACTCGGCGTTCGGCGCCCAGCTCGAGACGAATTCTTCGGTGAAGCCTGCGTGGACTTCTCTTGATGTGAGAGCCGAGAAGTACTTCCACGTCGGGTCCGCGACATTGACGGTATTTGCCCGCGCACTGAATCTGACGGATGAGCGGTTTGCCAATGGTTCCGTCTTTGCGTCGACGGGAAGTCCGTACTACTCGACCTCCCCGACAGCGGACAGGGAAGCGCTTGCGGATCCTTCACGGTTCGCACCACCGAGGAGGGTCGAGGCCGGTGTCGGCATTAGATTCTAACCTCGCAGATGAAGCAAGAGCAGGATGATTCCATGATGAAGACCACCATAAGAATTATGCTCGGGCTCTCCGTGATTGCGGGCCTGACGCACTTCCGGGCTCCGGCGCAGAGTTCACTTCAGCCGGTTGTCCCAAAGAGTCAGCGCGGCAGCAACGATGCGGAACGGTCCGGGACACACGATGCGGGAAATATCCGGACAATTTTCTGGAACTACGGCATGGTCGGCGACTATCCCCCCGATCCCATACACGTCGATCTCTCCGTCTTCCATTCTGTGGAGGTACCAAAGGGCTCCGGGCTCGACTACGCCGACGGTATCACGCCGTTTGTCCTGGCAAGCGTCATGGATGGCGTTTCGCCGGCATTCATTATGGAAACAGGGTACCGTGAGCGGCAGGACAACAGCCCTCATTCCGGCAAGGTCATGCGCTTTGAGCCGCGCCCCGGCTACTTCCAGGCGGACCCTTCAATCAACAGAGGGCGCTCCATTGCAATCAGCAGCGACCCGAGGACCTGGCCGGAAAGCTGGCCTGACAAAGCGAATGACCCCAACGATCCCGGGTGGTCGGGGAGCTGGAACGGATATTTCGGCAAGCGGCCGAACGCCGACCAGGAGAGTTTCTTTGTGATGGATGACGATTACTACGACAGGTGGGATCATTTCTTCCCGGATTCCCGCGACGTGACGCGGCGCGGTCTCGGGCTTCGCGTCGAAGTGCGGGGGTTCCAGTGGGCTAATCCGCAGGCGACAAATGTCATCTTCTGGCACTATGACATTACAAATGAGGGGACGACAGATTACCATGACAACATCATCTTCGGGCTCTACATGGACTCCGGAGTGGGCGGATCCGCAATCTCGTGCGATGGTGTCGCGGAATCCGATGATGACAATGCCTTTTTTGAACGCTCGACAGGCGTGAATCTTGTGTACACGTGGGACAAGTACGGACACGGCGTGGATCTTACAAGCACCTGCGCCCCGACCGGATACCTGGGGTATGCATATATGGAGACGCCGGGCAATCCCTACGACGGCATTGACAATGACAGCGACGGCATCACCGACGAGAGGCGCGACAGCGGGCCGGGGACGAAGATCGTGGGACAGGACAACATCCGCGCCTATGTGAACGCGCACTACAACATTGCAAACTTCGAGGCATTCTACGGGAAACTCGAGAACAGGCCCGCGTTCAAGGAAGGGATCTGGTGGACCGGTGACGAGAACATGAACTGGGATATCGCGTACGACGACGTCGGGGCAGATGGTGTACCGGGAACGCACGACCTGGGTGAAGGAGATGGCATCCCGACGGCGGGGGAACCGGACTTTGACCAGACGGACAAAGATGAATCCGATCAAATAGGCCTCACCGGGTTCAAGATGAACAGGATCAAAGGCCCTTCTCCGGCGGATCCGGTCGATGCTATCGTCTTCTTTGGTATATGGCCCCCCATACTGTACCAGAAGTGGACAGATCCGGTCCCGGCGAACCGGTTCGACGTGCCTGTCGTTCTCAACTATAATATCGCCTTCCTGTTTGCCTCCGGCACGTTCCGGCTTCCCCCCGACGACCACGAGAGATTCTCACTCGCCCTGGCCTACGGGGGTGATCTCGCTGAGCTCAAGACAGTGGTCAGGACTGTCCAGCAGATTTATAATGCGAACTACCAGTTTGCCGTCCCTCCTCCCGTCCCGACAGCGAGTGCTGAAACCGGCGATCACTATGTCCGCGTGATGTGGACAGACGTCTCGGAGCGGGGGATCGACCCGGTGACCCGCAAGAATGACTTCGAAGGCTACAGGGTGTACCGCTCGACTGATCCCGAATTTCGCGATCCCCGGGTGATAACCAACGCGCTGGGAACGGACAAGTTCGGGAATGGTGTTCCCATCGCCCAGTTCGACCTGGTGAACGGCGTCAAGGGGTTCTCCAATCAACAGATCGAGGGAGTGCACTACTGGCTGGGGACGGATTCGGGTCTCATGCATTCGTTCACTGACACCACGGTCAAAAACGGACAGGAATATTTCTACGCGGTCTGCGCGTACGGCCACGGTGATGACTCACTCGGGTTCTTCCCCTCCGAGAATGCCATAACGGTCTCGCGCACACTCCGCGGGGGAACCATCCTCCCCGTCAACGTCGTGGATGTCAGGCCTGAACCGACGGTTCCCGGCTATGTGCAGGCCACGGCGACACAGGTGAGGCACATCGCAGGGACGGGGAGCGCCGCGATCGGTCTCACGATACTCGATTCGAAGTCTGTCCCCGATAATACGACATTGTTGCTCCGTTTCACGGGCGCCGCGCCCGGTCGCAGGCACGCCCTCAGGTATGAACTCGCCGACAGCCTTACCGGGAAAGCGGTGTACTCATTCGGGTCGGACTTCCACGGAGAGGGGCGCGGCCCGGTGGGGGACGGGATACTCGCCGTGGTCACAACGCCGGATGTCGCCTCGTTTGACTCTGTGAACAGTGGTTTTGCGGCCGGCAATGCAACCCATACGCCGCTGACGATTTCAAATCTTAGCCGTGACTCGATCGATGTTCCCAGGCCGGGGTATCCTTATGACTTCACTCTGACATTCTCCAGCACGCCGATTGATACTTCCCTTTTTGTCGTCGGCGCCCCTTCTGTGCCCGTGAAGTTTAAGGCCGTCGCAACTACGCCGGCGGGGCCTGTCCCCCTGAAGTGTGCGCTGCATGAGGACGTTGCGAGCAAGGACAGCACCCTCTCACTTGCCGATGAATGGATCGATGTGTACTCCTATTTTCCGTGGGATACCGCCCGATTCTCTGCCTGGCCGACATGGCGGATCAGATTCAACACACCCACTCCCGCATCGTCCGTTGTTCCGCCTGCACCGGGCGACGTGTACACGGCACGGATTACAAGTCCGGTCGCGAATGACGATGTGTACGCGTTCACGACGAAGGGGCAGGTAATCAGCTCCGGCCTCGCAAAGCAACAGTACAGGACCGCACCCTACGTAGTGCCGAACCCCTATGCCGGGGCTGCGAGCTTTGAGCCCCAGAAGTTTGCGACAACGGGACGCGGAGATCGCCGGATGGAATTCCGGGGCCTTCCTGTCAGTGCGACAGTGCGCATCTACACCGTACGCGGCGATCTGGTCCAGACACTTCACCAGGACGGGTCGACGAGCGGGTACGCAGTCTGGGATCTCCGTACGAAAGACAACCTCGATGTGGCGCCCGGGCTCTATATTTTTCACGTCGAAGCCGTGGGTTTCGACTCGTATGTCGGAAAATTCGCGATCATCAAATGACGCATCCTGGGCAGCATCTCATGAAGAGTCTTGCTCTTATTCTCTGTCTTGCGGCGGCGGGACTCTACGCACAGTCCAAGACGGGGACGACGATTGGCCAGTTTACGCTCATCGATCCGGGTGCCCGATCTGCTGCCATGGGAGGTACCGGTGTGACATCGTCGGCGGAAGCCGCCGCGGCCTTCTATAACCCCGGAGCACTCGGGGCCCTCGGAAGATCAGATATTCAGTTTACATACAACCAGTGGCTGGCGGGCATTACCGTCAGTGACGCGATCGCCGCCGTCCGCATCGGCTCGATCGGAACCGCTGCGCTTGCCGTCATGAACCTGAACTCCGGCGACATCCCGGTCACGACCGTGGAGCAACCGCTCGGTACCGGGGAACAGTTCAATGTCAGCGATCTCCTGATAGGCCTCGGATGGGGGATGGCGGTGACAGACAGGTTTTCATTCGGCATACAGGTCAACTACGTAAGCGAGCGCATCTGGCACAGTTCGGTGGCGGTTTTCGGCGTGAACATCGGAACGATCTACCAGCTCTCCCCCGACGGGCTCCGTATCGGCGCAAGTCTCATCAATTTTGGCACCAAGGGGCGGTTTGACGGGACGGATTTGCGGGTCTCGTACAACGAGGACCCGACCCGGTATGGCGCGAACAGCACGCTCCCCGCCACGCTCAATACAGATTACTTCACGCTCCCCCTGGTGTTCCGGGTTGGTCTCGGTTACCCGGTGGTGTTCGACGGGGCAAATACGCTCACGCTTGCAGTTGACGCGCTTCATCCGAGCGATCAGTCGGAGAGCGTCAATATGGGGGCGGAATGGGCTTTCCAGAGGGTTCTATTTTTGCGCCTGGGCTACCAGGGCCTGTTCCTGAAAGACTCCGAAGTGGGGTTAACCGCCGGCGGAGGAGTGCAGTGGGACGGTCTGGGCTACGACCTCCGGCTCGACTACGCATGGGCATCCTTCGGAAGGCTTGGCGGAGTCCAGCGCGTCACACTCGCATTTGCATTCTGACCCGGTCTCTGTTCTTGAAATCCTTCCCCCGGTTTTTCTCTCGCGCATCCCCGGGTTCCCGCCGTGAATGTCGGTTGAATGAACGTGCCAGTCGTCAGTATTCACCACCCAAATGAAAACAGCCGACCTGTTTCGTACAAAGCACGGGTATTTCTCGCCGGACGGAACCGAGTATATCATCACCACGCCCGAAACCCCGCGTCCCTGGATCAACGTCATCAGCAACGGCGACTACGGCGTTACTGTTTCGCAAACAGGGAGCGGATACAGCTGGCGGACGCACGCCCAGCTCAATCGCATCACGCGATGGGAACAGGACCTTGTGCGTGATGAGTGGGGGAAGTACATTTACATCCGGGATGAACAGGCACGTGTCTGGTCTGCGGGATGGAAACCCGTGTGCGGGAAACCGGATCGCTACGAATGCCGCCATGGCATCGGGTACACCGTCATCGACTCCCGCTCCAGGGGGATTGAGACCGAATTGCTGATATTCGTTCCCAACGATGAGCCCGTCGAGCTCTGGCAGCTGAAGGTAAGGAACACAGGCCGGACTCTCCGGAAGCTACGACTCTTCACGTATCTTGAGTGGGGACTCGGTGCGACCCCCGACTGGCACCGTGAGTTTCACAAATCGTTTATCGAGACGGAATACGACGCCGGCTCCCGGGCGGTTTTTGCGACGAAACGACTCTGGGAAGTCCCGGGGGACCGGGGCCACTGGAATACCGATTGGCCCTACGTGGCCTTTCACTCGAGCAGCCGGAGGCCCGTGGCGTTTGACACGGACAAGGAGTCATTCCTCGGGATGTACGGAAGCCTGCGTATGCCGGCGGCGGTCAAAAAGGGAATTCTCAGGAAGCGCTCTGGAAACCGGCTCGACCCGATTGGCAGCCTTGCTGTCGACCTCGCCCTGGGCGGGGGGGAAGAGAGTGTGCTGACCTTTACGGTTGGTGCGGCCGATTCACGGTCACAGTCGGAGGAGATAATTCGGAAATACCGCTCTGCGGAGGCGGTGGAGACTGCGTTTCAGGATGTCCGCCGCCGCTGGAGGTCGCTTCTGGGAACACTCGAAGTCTCTACGCCGGACAGGGCCATGGACATCATGACCAATGTCTGGCTGAAATATCAGGCGATATCAGGCCGGCTCTGGGCGCGCACAGCGTATTATCAGACCGGCGGCGCATACGGATTCCGCGATCAGCTACAGGACAGCCAGGTATTCCTCCCGATCGATCCGGAACAGACAAGGCGGCAATTACAGCTACATGCACGGCACCAGTTTAGGGACGGCTCCGTCTACCACTGGTGGCATCCGATGTCGGAGGTCGGCCTCCGCAACAATATCTCCGACAACCTCCTCTGGCTTCCGTTCGTGCTTGTGAATTATCTCCGCGAGACGGCGGATTTCGGGGTCCTGCAATCTGAAGAACCATTCCTCGACGACAATACGCCTTCGCCGTTGTACGACCACGCGGCACGTGCCATAGATCTCTCGCTCGGTCGCAGCAGCGCCCGGGGTCTCCCTCTGATCGGGCAGGGAGATTGGAACGACGGATTAAGTGCCGTCGGCCTCGAAATGAAGGGAGAGTCAATCTGGCTCGGACACTTTCTTTACGGGATATTGAAGGACTTTGCCGGAGTTGCCGAACGAAAAGGGGATGCCGCACGGGCGGCGCTCTACCGGGAGAAAGCGGACCGGCTCCGCATAGTGCTCAATACGGAGGGATGGGACGGTGAATGGTACTTCCGGGCGACGAAAGACTCGGGCGAGAAGATCGGCAGCCGGGAGAATGCAGAAGGACAGATATTCCTCAATGCCCAGACATGGGCCGTAATCAACGGTGTCGCAGATCCCGAAAGGGCCGAACAGGTGATGAATGCCGTTGAGAGGAGGCTTCTCTTCAAGGCGGGTCCGGTGCTTCTCCATCCCGGCTATAGGAAGACCGACAAGTACATCGGATACCTGACCCGCTATGCGGCCGGGATGAGGGAAAACGGGGGCGTGTATACACACGCCGCAACGTGGGCGATTGCTGCGGAGTCGGTCCTCCGGCGCGGCAAGGTGGCGTTTGAAATGTATTCGAGGCTCAACCCGGTACTCCGCGGCATGCATCCTGACGAGTACTGTGTTGAGCCATATGTTACCGCGGGAAATATCGAGGGCCCCGACTCCGCTTTCTACGGCCGCGGCGGCTGGACGTGGTATACCGGTTCGGCGGCGTGGCTCTTCCGGGTCGGGGTGGAACACATACTCGGGGTTCGCCCGTCATTCGACGGGTTGACAATCGACCCATGCATTCCACCTCACTGGAAAGAGTTCAGCGTACGCCGGCTCTTCCGTGGTGCGGTCTATCATATTGTTGTCAGAAACCCTCACGGCGTCCAGACAGGTGTTGCCTCGATTGTGCTCGACGGCCAACCGCACGACGGGCGTTGTCGTGACGGCACAAGGCTCCTTCCGGTTTTTCAGTCAGGATCAGAGCACAGAGTAGAAGTGGTCATGGGAAAAGACGTGAAATTCTCCTGAGAGACGACATGCGATTTACGATCTGCCGCGCACGTGCATCATCTCTGTTTGTGGCCCTGTGCGTTGTCGTCGCGGGGGCGACCGGACAGACGAAGCCCGACCTGGTGATTTTCGATGAGAATCCCGGCGGGGGAGACTACTATGATGCCTCATACGGGTTGTCATCAGGAAGCAGCTCGCTGACGCTGGCAGGCCCGAACATGCCCAGGGATAAGCTTCCGGTGGTGAACGGCCAGGCGTACTCCGGAGCGAACAGCGGGCTGGTTCAGTGGAGGTCTGCAGCGGGGGGTGCATGGCGGATCTTCGTGGCAAGTCCGGCCTGGACGCCGCGCAATGCCTCCGGCTACGACAGCGTCGTGTTCTTTGTGAATGCTCCCGCCCCTATCGCATCCACGCTGCTTCCTATGGCCGATCTCGAAGACAATGCCAATCTGAGTGCGCATGCCGTCAATCTTGCGCAATACCTTCCGTCCGGAATTGACGGTGACACAACGACGTGGGAGCGGGTAAGCATTCCGCTCACTGCGTTCTCTCCCTACAACGGGTTCAATCTCGCGGTCCTCAAGGACATCAACTTCGCCCAGGGAGCCGCTGACGGCGCCGTGCATACAGTGTGGGTCGATTTTGTCAGGATCGTTGCCGCGGGACCTCCGGACACGACACGTCCGTCGGCTGTTCAACGTCTCGTCGGGTATGCCGGCGATCAGTGTGTGATGCTTCACTGGGATGGGAACCGCGACGCAAACCTGCTCGGCTATGCGGTGTACAGCGCCGCTTCGCCGGGAGGCCCGTACGCGAAGATCAACGTGGGAACGCTGAATTCGCAGGGCTTTGCAGCTCTGGGTGTGTTCAACGGACCCGCCTATTCGTATGTCGTTCGCGCGGTAAACACGAATTCGGTGGAAAGCCCGAATTCCGACACCGTGACGGTGGTTCCTCGTTCGTTCGCCTCAGACAATGACTTTCTTGATTTCCTGGAGCACGCCTCGTTCGACTTCTTCTGGTACGAATCAAATCCTGACAACGGCTTGATAAAGGACCGGAGCACCTCCACGTCCGCTTCGAGCATCGCCTCTGTCGGCTTCGGGCTCAGTGCGATCTGTATTGGCGTCGATCACGGATGGATCACCCGCGTCGAGGGACGTGCCCGCGTCCTGGCGACGCTCAGGACGTTCTGGCGGGGGCCTCAAAGCAGCGCCTCAGCGGGCGTCATCGGATACAAAGGCTTTTTCTACCATTTCCTCGACATGAACTCCGCGATGCGCTCGGGCGACACTGAGCTCTCCTCAATTGATACCGGTCTCCTGCTTGCCGGAATTCTTGATGCCGGGCAATACTTCACCGGGACGGACTCGATCGAAACAGGGATTCGCTCACTCGCCGATTCGATATTCAACCGTGTGGACTGGATCTGGATGACAAACGGCGGGTCATCCTTGACGATGGGGTGGTACCCGGACGCTACCGGCAATCATGGATTGGGGTTCATTTCTGCGAGATGGATTGGCTATAACGAAGGGATGCTACTCAACCTCCTTGGTCTCGGTGCAGCGAACAGTCAGCTCCCAGCCGCTGTGTGGAACAGTTGGGTGTCGGGGTACACGCAGGAGACGTATGCGGGTTATACGTTCGTCGGTTTTCCCCCCCTGTTCGGTCATCAGTACTCGCATTGCTGGGTGGATTACAGAAACATGGCCGATGCGTACATGAGGGGGATGGGGATCACGTATGCCGAAAACACGCGACTGGCGACGCTCGCGCAGCGCCAGTACTGTATCGCAAACCCCGGGCACTTCGCCGGTTATGGCCAGAATCTCTGGGGACTGACTGCTTGCGACGGTCCACCCCCCACCGGCTACTCCGCCCGCGGGGCTCCGCCGGCGCAGAACGACGACGGCACGATTGCACCCACGGCCGCGGCCGGATCGCTCCCCTTTGCAAGCGAGGTGTCTATTCCCGCACTCAGGTACATGTACGCCCAGTACCGTACAAGCATCTGGAGTGGTTATGGGTTCCGCGATGCATTCAATCTTCAGGCGTCATGGTGGGGACCGGATGAGATCGGTATCGATGAGGGTCCCATACTGCTCATGATCGAGAACTACAGAACGCAATCGGTCTGGAACAGGTGTATGAAAAGCCCTGTGATCCAGCTCGGCCTCGGGCGAGCCGGCTTCATGCCTGTCACATCGAGTGCGCCGCTCTCTTCCAGTGTGCCGGGGGGCCCGGTACTATTCCAGAACTTCCCCAATCCGTTTAATCCGGCCACAACGATCGGTTTTCAGGTTGCTGTCCCTTTGCATGTAACATTGAAGGTATACGATGTCCTGGGACGGGAGGTGACAACGCTTGTGGATGGCATCCTCTCTTCCGGCTATCACACTGTCGAATGGCATGCGGATTCATTTGCCAGCGGCGTGTACTATTGCAGAATGACCGCTGGGAACTTTACGGAGGCCAGGAAGATCGTAGTGCTCAAATGAGTATCGTGTACCTCTGCAGCACAGAACATACGGACGGATGACAAAAAGGACTCTGAACGCAATTCTGCTTTTCGCCGTTTTTCTCCCCGGCGTGCGTTGCGGTGGACCTGCCGGTCTGAGGGAAATGTCGGCAGGCGCCCCCCCGCCTCCATGGGATCCCTTTCTTGATACGCTGCAATCACGCACGCTCCATTTTTTCCTTGCCGCAACGGATCCGGCCACAGGGCTTACGCCCGACAGATTTCCGTCGGAGTCCCCCGCGAGCGTCGGTGCGATCGGTTTCGCTTTGACGGCCTATCCCGTTGCCGCCGAACGGAATGTGGTTTCGCGGCGCGAAGCCGCCCGGCGTACGCTCTCAACGCTCAGATTTCTGATTGCGCTCCCGCAGGGGGAGGGATCGGCCGGCACGTCGGGCTACCGTGGCTTCTTCTACCATTTCCTCGGGAGGAAGTCGGGTCTCCGGACGTGGAACTGCGAACTCTCGACGATGGACACGGCACTCCTGATGGCCGGAGTCCTGTTCTGCCAGTCGTATTTCGACAGCGGGGCCGATGACGAAGAAGAAATCAGGGTGACGGCGGATTCCCTCTTCAGGAGGGTCGATTGGCGGTGGGCGATGGGAAATGAAGAAGGGGTCCACCTCGACTGGGAACCGGAGACAGGATTTCATGAGATGACATGGCGCGGTTACAACGAGGCCATGATCCTGTATCTGCTCGCACTGGGTTCACCGACATTCCCTGTTCCTGACGCAGTCTGGAACCACTGGACCTCGACGTATGTGTGGGCCGAATTCGAAGGAGAGGAATTCGTGAGCTTCGGTCCCTTGTTCGGCCATCAATTCTCGCATTGCTGGATCGATTTCAGGGGTATTCAGGACGCATATATGAGGTCGAAAGGAATCGACTATTTCGAAAACTCCCGTCGCGCGACGCATGCACAGCGCGCCTACGCCCTGGCCAACCCGCGCACGTACCGTGATTATGCGGACACGATCTGGGGCTTCTCGGCGTGTGACGGCCCCCGCGACACGTCGTTCGTTGTTGAAGGGATCAGGAGGGTATTTCAATCGTATGCTGCGCGTGGTGTATCTGTCGACTGGACGAACGACGACGGGACCCTCTCCCCGGCCGCCGCCGGGGGATCGCTCCCCTTCGCCCGTGAGATTGCGCTTCCCTGCCTCAAAGCAATGAAAAACCGGTACGGTGAACGCGTATGGAGAGAATGCGGATTTGTCGACTCATTCAATCCCACCTATGTAACTTCTGAGACAGGTCCTCAGGGATGGTTTGACAGAGACTATCTGGGGATCGATCAGGGGCCGGTGGTACTTATGATAGAGAACCTCCGCAACGGGTTCGTCTGGAACGTCATGAAGAAAAACCGGTACCTCGTCCGGGGACTGGAGCGGGCCGGCTTCACCGGCGGATGGCTGGAGGGACACTGAGTCCATGCCCTCCCGCCCGGTGCAGATACTTCTTATCCTTTCACTCTGTGGTCTCACTTCTCTTGCTCAGAATTCTTCTCACATCACTGACGATACGCTTGCCAGGGTGGGAACAAGCGTGATCACCGGGAGGGATCTCTTCGAACGAATCGAGCTCATGCCCTGGGAGGGGAAAGACCGGCGCCGGACATTTGACAGTTCAAGAGTGCATGCCCTCGAGTCACTTGTCGCAGAACGGTTGCTTGCGAACGAGGCTGCAGAGCGCGGGATCGGATTCGATACGCTTATGCTCCTTCGCCTGGACGGCCTGGAGCGGGAATTTGTCAGAGATGAGCTGTACAGGAAGGAGGTTGCCGACAGTGTGAGCGTATCCCCCGGTGAGATGAAGGCAGGGTTGAGAAAATATGCGCTGCTTCTCCGGGTTGTTGTCTTCCGCTGCTTCTCGGAGCCCGCCGGCCGGGTCCTGTTGGAAAGACTGCGTGCACAGTCGACTCCGGACACCGTCGCTCCTCCGGGATCCTGGGAGGGAGTTCTCTCCCGGGACACTGTGACGGTGGAATTCGGGATCGCGGATGAGTCTCTTGAGGATCACGCGTACGCGCTGAACCCGGGTCATCCCGTGTCCGCGCCGTATTTTTCGGAAAACCTCGGGTGGGTGGTGCTCGCGTGTATCGACGCGCAGGCGAATCCCCGGTACGCGCAGCAGGATATTGCAAAGCAGCTTTCGTCCGTGAGAGACATCCTGCGGATGCGGGAAGCCCGTAACAGGGGGAGAGAGTTCCTGCGCTCCCTTCTCAACCCGCAGAAGGCGGTGGCGGACAGGCATCTGCTTGGCCTCCTTGCCAGATCGATATACGCGATCATCATGACCGACTCTGCTGCGCACAGGAGCCGGGGAAGATTCCTTCTCGCCCCTGAAGAAATTGACCTTCTCGAAGGGGACCTGCGCCCGGATCTCGGGCGCGAGCTGGTCTCCATTCCCGGCGGCGGGATGAGCCTGGGCACGGCAATCCAATCGTTTCGGATTGAGCCGTTTTCCTCTCCCTCCCTGAGACGGAGCACATTCCTCTCTGTCCTCAACGAGAGTGTGAAGAAAATTGTCGAAGGGGAATTGCTTGCCCGGGAGGGGTACCGGTTACACCTGCAGAATTCCCCGTCGGTGAAGCACGATCTCGCGGCGTGGAGCGACAACTGGCGTGCACTGATGATGGAACAGAGCATACCCGGCGGGGAACCGGCCGAGGAAGATGACATGGAAGTGTTGATTGAGAACGGCAGGCGCATCGATCCTTCGTACGAAGTTAACGTGCGGGAGATCCTGACCGACAGCCTCTCGGAAGCTCTTCAGTGTATGGATCGGTTGATCGGCGGCGCCGACATGGCAGAGCTGGCGCGGAGGGTATCCCGGAGGCCGGGCTGGTCCGGGCACGGCGGCGAATCCGGTTTCTTTCATGTCCGTTCATACCCCGAGCTTGGCATACGGGCTCTGGCAGCGGATACCGGCCGGCTCGTCGGGCCGGTGGCCCTCAAAGGGGGATACTCTGTTTTCAGAGTCCTCGGCAAACGTGGAAATGCCGTCAATGAGGGGATGACGCTCGACTCATTGCGGAGCCTCCTTCGTCCCAGGATGCGCTACGAGAAGCGCCGGCATGCGGTCGACCGTTTCATAGCCGGTCTCGCGCAGAAGTACGGGGTGAAGATGTACTATGACAGGCTTCAGAACATTGATATTTCACGGCACAATATGTTTACGCGGCGTCTGATTGGCTTTGGCGGGATGATGAACGCCGCTCCTGTTTTGAAGCCGGAGTGGGGCTGGGTCCGGGAATACCTCCGCGCGAATCAACAGGTGCCATGAAGCCAACGGGTTCCCGACATGTTCAGCCTCTGAACGGTCTCTGGGACATTGCTCCGGGAACCGCTGAAGCCCCCCTGGGAGAGTGGCGTTCGAATATCCCCGTCCCCTCGCTCGTGGACTGTGCCTTCCCTTCGTACGACTGGCAGTCCTTTTCCTACCACTGGTATCGCCTCGTGTTCCGGGTCGACTCCGCCGGCCCGCACGCGACCGCCACGATCCGGATCGGTCAGGCGATGTTCGGGACCAGCGTCTGGCTGAACGGAATCCGCCTGGGGGAAGACATTGCCTGTTATACCTCGCAGGAGTACGATGCCGCGCCGCATCTCCGGTATGACGGACCGAACGTGCTCACCGTGCGCGTCGGTCTGAAAGAGACACTCCCCCCCGAAAGTGCGGTCGGCAGGGATCAGGAGAGGCAGACGTTCATCCCCGGTATCTGGGGGGATGTGACGCTTATACTCGCGGGGAATCCCCGCGTCGCGCTCGTCCAGGTGATCCCCAGGAACAGGGAATCGACGGCGGAAGTCAATGTGACGCTCCGTAACACCGCCCGCCTCCCCGTTTCAGTGAAACTTGTCTCCCGTCTCCGCGAGCATGACTCCGGCCGGGCCGTGGGGAGAGTCCAGGAGATCGTCTCCACCGCACCCGGTGCAAGTGACAGCGTGCATTCATTCAACCACACAGTCGACCCGCTCATCCCCTGGAGCCCGGATCGTCCGTTCCTCTATGATCATTTAGTTGACGTCATCGTTGAAGCGGACGTCGTGGACACGCATGTGACAAGGTTCGGCATGAGGGAGTTTCGCGTACAGGAGGGTGGATTCTTCCTGAACGGCAGGAGGATATTCCTGAAGGGCGGAAATATCGCATTCCACCGGTTCCTCTCCGACACGGACCGGCGGCTCCTCCCGTGGAACGATGACTGGGTGAGGAAGCTCCTGATCGAGATCCCCAAGCAGCACAATTTCAACTTCTTCCGTGCACACCTCGGGCAGATGTACAGCAGGTGGTACGATATCGCGGATGAGGGGGGGATGCTTCTGCAGAACGAATGGATGTTCTGGAACACGACAGGGACAGAAGCGCAGATCACGAAAGAGTTCACCCGATGGCTTCAGGATAACTGGAACCATCCCAGCATCATTATATGGGATCCCCTGAACGAGAGCTCCGATACCGTTGTCCAGGATGTCGTGGTGCCGAAGATGAAGCAGCTCGACCCCTCCCGGCCGTGGGAATCTGTCGATTTTCTCGAAGAGCATCCGTACATTTATTCGCTGGGCCCGGTCCTGAATGCGGAGAAATTTGGCTTCACACGGGGTCTCCGTGAAATAGAGGACTCGCCCCCCCCAAAAATGCTGAACGAATTCCTCTGGTGGTGGCTCGACAAAGAGAATAACCCGACGGTGTTGACCAGGGATGTCGTCGAGCGATGGCTCGGGAAGGGATGGACGAAGGAGGCACTCGTCGAGCGGCAGTCATTTCTCGGGGCGGAGCTCGTGGAGCTGTTCCGCCGGATGCGTGTGGACGCAATTCAGCCGTTCGTCTATCTGAGCAACAATGCGGGACCCACAGGTCACTGGTTTCTCGGCGACATCGCGGCCCTGGTCCCCAAGCTCCTTCTCGCGACGCTGAAGAACGCGTTCGCCCCCTTCGCCGTGAGCCTGGAGATGTGGGACAGACATTTTTGGGCGGGAGAGACACGGGAGCTCCGGATCTTCGTGTTCAATGACGACCCCGGGGAGCGTGAAGGGATGGTCCGCTGCGGCATCGTCCGCCGGGGGGATGTGTGGGTCAATGAGCTCCGGGAGCGCGTGAAGGTCGGTCCGTCCGGATGCAGCATCATCCCGGTGCAATTGAAATTTCCGGACGATCCGGGTACGTACGAACTTGTCGCGGAGCTCTCCGGAGCGGAAGGGCCCTGTTCGGTGAGCAGGAAAATCGCCCATGTCTCCGGGGAAGTGAGTTGGGACGCCGCGCGCGGTCTCCGCTGCCTGATCGCGGATTCCCGTGGTGAAGTGAGCGCATTTCTTGCCCGGCATGGCCTCCTGGCCGCAGATCTCCGGGAAGCGGATCCGGCCGGGTGCGGCCTCATCGTGGTGGGGGAAGGGATGCTGCGCGACCCGGTGTATATCCGCAGGATCCCCGCGATCACCCGCTCTGTCAGATGCGGCGCGTGCCTCATCGTCCTGGAGCCGGAGTTTGGCAACAGGGAAAAGGAATCACTCACGCTCATCGAGGGGGTACGACTCACGATCGAACGACGCGCAGATACCGACAGGGGGGGGTACGATTCCTATGTCTTCCCGTCGGATATCTCTCACCCGCTCTGGAGGAATATCAGTCCCGATCATCTCATGATGTTCAATGGCGCGCTCGGGGGGGAGATGGTCTCGCAGCATACCGTCAATGTCGACGTCCCGATGCAGGTCCTTGCCAGTTGCGGCCTGAAACTGGCCCACCCGGCGGTGATGTTCGCCGGCGCCGGAGAGGGGTCCATTGTCGTCTCCCGCATCCAGACCAGGGGGCGTCTTGTGCCGGGGGGCGATCCGGACCACCTCTTTGCCAGGCGGAGAGACCCCGTTGCCGGACGCTACATTCTCAATCTCGTGACGGCATTCCTGCCGGGGCGGGGCACGGCGTGAAAAGATCTCCGGTCCGGACATTCTTCTGTACGCTCCCCCTCCTCGCGGCGCTGGCCGGCTGTACGGGCGCCGGCGACGGGCGGACCCGGATCACGTTCTGGGCGCTTGGGGCGGAGGGGGAGCATGTGGCGAAACTGATCCCCGGGTTCAGCAAACGGCATCCCGATATTGACGTCAAGGTTCAGATCATTCCATGGAACGCCGCACATGAGAAGCTCCTGACGGCGTTCGCGGGAGAGTCATTGCCCGACATGTGCCAGCTCGGGAACACATGGATCCCGGAATTCAGGACATTGAACACGATCGACAACCTCACCCCCTGGGTCGCCGCGTCGCACACAGTGCACGACTCCTCCTATTTCCCCGGGATCTGGGACACCAATGTCATGGACTCGCTCCTGTACGGCGTTCCCTGGTATGTCGATACCCGCGTCCTCTTCTACAGGTCAGACCTTCTCGCAGCGGCCGGATACGCGAAGCCGCCGGAATCATGGGAGGAGTGGTTCGATCTCTCGGCGAAAATGCACAAACGGTTTCCGGGGAACTACGCCAACTTCTTTTCGACAAACAACGAGTGGGCTCCCCAGGTGATACTGGGGATCGAGAAGGGGTCGTCGCTGCTGAAGGAAAACAATACGCTGGGCGATTTCAGCGGTCCGGAGTTCACGGCCGCCATGCGCGCCTTTTACAGCTTTTTCAGGAACGGCTGGGCGCCGGTCAAGACGGCACAGATCGTGAGCGTGTACCAGGCGTTTGCCGAAGGATTCTTCGCCATGTACATCACCGGCCCCTGGTACATCGGCGAGTTCATGAACAGGCTCCCTGATTCGCTCCAGGGCGCCTGGATGACGGCCCCGCTCCCGGGCCCGGAGGGGGGGATCGGCCTCTCGCTCGCCGGGGGATCGAGCCTCGTAATGTTCAGTCAGTCGCTACACAAGCCGGCCGTCTGGAGCCTGATAGAATACCTTTCGGAGCCCGCCCAGCAGTTAGAGTTTTACAGGCTCACCGGAGACCTGCCGGCGCGCGTTGAGACGTGGCAGGATTCTTCCCTGGCGCACAACAGGTACGCCGTCGCGTTCTTCCGGCAGCTGAACCATGTGAGGGCGACCCCGAAAGTTCCCGAGTGGGAACAGATCGCGCAGAAAGTACGGGAGTACACCGAGCTCATCACCATGGACCAGTACACGGTGGAAGACGGGCTCCGGGCCCTCGACCGTGAAGTGAACGTGATACTCGAGAAGAGGAGGTGGCTCCTCCATGGGCGGTAACAGGACGGTGATACTGTTTCTCGGACCGGCACTTGTCGCGATCGGCGTGTTCTTCTTCCTCCCCGTCCTGGCGGCGTTCGTCCTCAGTTTCACGGACTTCGACATCTATGCGCTCGGCAGTTTCGCGTACGCCCGGTTCGTCGGGTTCAAGAACTACGCTCAGCTCCTGTCGGACCCCCTGTTCTGGAAGGCGTTCCGGAACACGCTCGAATTTCTTCTGATCGGCGGCCCCCTCTCGATCGGTGTCTCGCTCACGGCGGCGCTGATGATCCAATCGAAGCTCGTCCGGTGGAAGGGATTTTTCCGTACCGCGTATTTCACGCCGGTCGTCACGACGCTTGTGGCGGTCGCCGTTATCTGGCGGTTCATCTACCATCCCCGGTTCGGTCTCCTCAATTACCTCTTGTCGTTCGTCGGGATCGGCGGCGTCGACTGGCTCGGCGATCAGCACTGGGCGATGCCCGCGATCATACTGATGGCCGTCTGGAAGAACTTCGGTTACAACATGGTCATATTCATCGCGGGGCTGCAGAACATCCCCGCGGAGCTCTATGAGGCCGCCTCGATTGACGGGGCCGGGCGCCTGCAGCAGCTCCGGACAATAACGGTCCCGCTCCTGGCGCCCACAACAGTGTACATAAGCATACTCACGATGATCGGGTACTTCCAGCTCTTTTCCGAGCCGTATGTGATGACGCAGGGGGGACCGTTGAACTCGACGCTCAGTATCGTGCTGCTGATGTACCAGCAGGGTTTCCGGTGGTGGAACATGGGATAATCGGCCGCGCTGGCATTCGTCCTTTTTGCGTTCATATTGATCGGCTCCGTGATCCAGTCCCGCATCCAGAAGCGCTGGGAGGCCTCATGAAGGGGCTGGGCACGGTGTTCATGTACGCCATCCTGACGCTCGTCGCCATCCTGACG
>Ga0182017_10001531_pt1 | contig 17778 bp, 12 predicted proteins | sample 712E3DmetaG_FD_120492 | JGI IMG/M metagenome (GOLD analysis project Ga0182017, IMG submission 120492) | Permafrost microbial communities from Stordalen Mire, Sweden - 712E3D metaG | ecosystem: Environmental > Terrestrial > Soil > Wetlands > Permafrost | place: Sweden: Stordalen | collected... | reverse complement strand
CAGTATGAAGAAATCATTTATAGCCAGGACGATAAGATTGACCGGAACGAAAGTGCCGTTTGTCCCGGTAAATACGTTCCCGCTGGGATTGCTGAAGACGGTAGTTTTCGTGAGAACGGTCATCGCGCCGTAGAGAAGCAACAAGTATACCGGCATGAAGACCAGTTGGCCGTACAGATGAGCGGTAAACTCTTTTGCTTTGTCTTTGAGGGCGGGGAAAATCATGGCCGCAAACCAGACCGGGGAGAAACCTAAAAGTAGAACGAGTATAGCCAAACGAGCCACGAAGGCCAGCGACGCCAAAAGGAAGCTCATACCCATAGTGAACATGATAACGCAGCCGACTGCCCCTTGGATCAATATCTGCAAAGGCGCCGGAGTGGTTCCCTGTCCCTGGTTGCTATTGGCGAGCTGGGTATTTTTCGGATCATATATGCTTTGCGGTTTGAGCAGGTTCATGAATATGGATCCCAGGTCGCCCTTGTTCGTGCTCACCATAGTATTGGCCGCAATAGCACAAGTGCTCAGACCACCAGCTGTGGCTGGGCAGTTAACGGTTTGTCCGTTTACCGTCTGCCCAGTTCCTGTCGTCTCGGTTGGAGTGGCGACAATGCCGTTATATAGGGCCAATGAAACGATGTTCGACGCATCGATAAGCAGGCTCGTAATGAAGAAACTGAAGTTGATGAGGATGCCGCCTATGACGATGTTCTTTATAAGATTACCAACACTTCCAGTGGACTTTGACGGCATATCCAGAATCAACATGAACGAAGCGTAGAGCAACATGAATATGATGAATATGCTGGATATGTCGCGTATCGTCTGCCAGACTATGTATACGCCCGGGGTGCTGTTGACGAAATCTTTGATGTGAAGAGTTAATGTGATGGAAACATTCAACAATGCGCCGGTGATCGAGACCCACCATGACATGACATAGAGTGCCGCAGTCGCGAGCGTGGCAAAAACTTCCGCGAAAAAATTCGCGAAGTTTAAGCCGAACATATTCAAGATACCTTCGTCAGCATGCGCCATGGGCGCGAAGATGGCCAAGCCGACCAATATCAGCATGGAGACGCGGGCTATGGTGATGTGGGATTTCTTGGTCATAATTAATGATAACGTCTACGCATATTCTCTATTGCGATATGTTGATCTTATACGCCGAACTGGCTCCAGTTGGATTTACGACATACAATTTATTGTCTCCCGGTGGGACGGAGCTGAAATCAACCGACAATGACGTGTCGCTTGTAGCCGTGAATAGGAGATCAGTCTGGAGGTTCGTTAGAGTTGAGACCGAGTATACGCTCGTGGTATAGGTGAAGTTCGTGCCGGTAATGGTGCCGGCGACAGTGTCTGTGCTCGAGATCGTCGGCTTTGGCAGAGCACTGGTCGTGGAACCTAGGGTGCACAGTATTTGATACGGGACCCCCAGAGCGCGTATGGTAGCGGCGGTCTTTGTGGCCGTCTTCAGATCAGTCTTGGCGTTGCTCACGTCAAGGGCGGTTATGATTTGTCCGCTCTGGAGCATATTTGCGTATTGTGTGGCGTCCTGGTTTAGGGCAGTCGTGTCAGTAGAGCTTGCCTCCGCCTGGAGATTTGCCAGCATCGCCAACTCGGAAACAGCCTGATCGTCTTTGGTTTGAACTTGGGTGATAAGCGGAGTGACTTGACTGTCCAGTATCCCTTGGACTGTCGCCGCGGTGGAGGCGTTGTTGGCAGATTGGCATTGCGCCACTAGAGAGACGTAGAATGATTTCAGATCATTGTATATTCCTAAGATCTGGTCGAGTGTGGCTTTGTCATCCGTGGCAGGAGTCACATATTGGCCGATATTGTTCAAGAGCTTCTGAACTTGAGATTGAAGGGCTGGGTTCTGCTCGGCCGACATTTGGTCGATGAAAGATTGGGTCTGCCCGGAGCTTTTCTGGCTGGCGGAACTAAGGCCACTGGTCAGGATGGTGCTCACCAACTGATTCATGAGAGCGCCAACAACCTCGTCTATTTCGTCGGCCGTGACCAAAGAATCTTGGCTGGCTCCCAAACTCTTATTGAGAGAAGCGGAAATGACCGAGCCAGGTGTCTGGGTACTGCACTGCTTGTAGTGTTCGCCGGTTGCATCCGCCGTCTGCTGTATGCTCGTTCCATTGCCGGTGTTGTATGAACCGGCCACGTTCTTCTGTATCTGAGTATATTGGTCGCTGCTCAAGCCAAGTGATTGCGGGTTAAGCGTTCCGCCACTATTAAAACTGGCGCTGATGTCGTTGCAGCTCTGGAAAGAAAGGAAGCCGCTACCTTGAGTAAGTTGTTGATTGACCGAACTTTGTTTTGACCCTATCTGTTGGAGAAGGTCGCTATGCGCTTGGAGATAGGCGCCGCTCTCATTGTTCTGTGGTTCGCTTAAGGAGATAAAGGCCGGCCAGCCACCTTGGGAAAAGTCACCATTCATGAAGCCGCCTATGCTCATGCCGTTCACTGTGGAGTTTTTCACATTGTTGATAACCGAACTCAATGTACAAGTATAGTGTCCATTGTTTCCATTTACTTGCCCCAACGCCAACGCCAGACGCAGATCCGCGCTGAAAGGCGAACAGAGTCCTGAAAGGATGCCAGTATTGGATATGAAATTACCCGTTACCTGGTCGCCGACATTCGCAAAATAGCCTTCAGGATTTGTCAGGAATGAAGGACTGCCCTGGAAGCCACTATTGATCCAATTGACGGTGGAAGCAACCATGGATTGCACGAGAGCTTTGGCCAAAGCCCAAGCTAGGCCGTCAAGTACATATTCCTTGATCTCCATCAAGTTGGTAGTCACGGTATTCGATATATTCGTGGCAAAATCTCCCCATGTCGAACTTTCCGTTAGAGCATCAAAAGTCGCCCACTGCGCCTGCGCTGGCCGCGGAACCATTGTTTCCGCTACGATCGATATCATCAAAATAATCATCATCCAACGCGCGATTTTATGTCTTGGATTGTTCATGTTTTTAATTATTAATGCGTAAAGAAGAATGATCCACCATCGGAACTGCCATAAACGATACCGGCGGCATTTAGTGCGTTCCTTATCGTTATCAAGTTTTTTAATGCCAACGTGTAAGCGGTTTGGTACATACCCAGGCCGTTTATGGCGGTCATCGGATCCGTCCCAGCCGTGCTGAAAGCCGAGGAGATATACGCCATGTCACTGGAGGCATTCACCAGACCGAGATGGTACTCACTCATGCTTTGTGGTGCCGTTATGGCCAAAAGGCCGTTCAGTAAGGTGCGATATGCCATGGCATTGGCCTGAAGCTCCTCTGCGTAGGAAGGATCTTTACCCTGCATACCAGCTAGAGCCAATTTAGCGCTATCTTGTTTCGGGCTGGATGTCTCCAATAATAACCCAACATTGTTGCCATAAGCTTTCAGAGCCGTTACGCTATCGTTTGGGCTGACCAAGATATCGTTGATCGTGTATGTCCGCGGGCTATCCGATGCCGAAGAAGCTTTTGCCAGGAGATCGGACACGGTTGTGCTCACCATCTCGCTGTTATTTAGCAGGCCGACTTGTTTCAGGTTGACCAATTGCGTGAACACGTCTCTGCTCAACTGGTCCGTTGCCGTCAGATTTTCTTCCGAGCTTGTAGGGGAGATTCCCCTGGCCGTTGTGAAAGGCTTAGTTGTAGAGCCGTCACCGAGAAACTGCTTTTCCCAGTCCGTGCTGGTGCTGACGACATTCGTGCCTGGTTGTCCGGTATTTGTTCCCACGGAGGCGGAGATTTGCCATCTATCGGGAGAATTTTTAGATGATTGGCCGTAGACGTACAATGTCGTGGCCGCCACGGCGACTAGACAAACTACGAATATTACAGCGGTTTGTTTTTGCGGGTGGAGTTTAGGCATAAAACCAGAGTAATTATACCAAATTAAGACTTGTTTTAGGGCGCAAGTTATTCACAGTGTCATTAGCCGTCGTTTATAGCGTCACGAACGAGGCGATTTTGAACCACTGGTCTACGGTTATATCCTCGGCCCTGACCTTTTTGTCTAGCTTGAGCTCCTTCCAGATACGATTTACATGTTCCATGCCCATGATTGGTTCCAGATTTCTGATAAGATATTTGCGCTTATGGGCGAATCCGGTACGGACGATGTCGAAGAATTTTTTTGCATCAATACTACCTACCCTAAATCGTTTATCGGAAATGTCGTCAACGGTTAAAATGGCCGAATCAACGGTAGGTGGGGGGATGAAAGCTCCGCGCGGCACGTGCGCGACTACCTTAGGTGTTCCAAACGCCTTGACCGATACGGATAAGACACTTTCTTTCCCATGGTCTTTTCCGTCAGGCGCTCTGGCCACGATCCTTTCAGCTACTTCTTTTTGCACGAGCAAGACCATCCGGTCCGGTCGTGGCTCATCCTCCAGGAATTTCTCCAATATGGCGCCGGTTATGTAGTAAGGGATATTGGCGACGATGGAGTAGGAACCACTCGATGTCTTAGAGAGTGGCGATGAACGAGTCTTGAAAATGTCTTGGTCCAAGATATCTCCATGGATGACATTCAATTGTTCGGACGCGCATTCAGCGGGGAATCTCTCTCCCAAGAGCTCATACGCTCGGTCGTCTTTTTCCACGGCTACGACATTCGCGCCAGCCTGGAGCAATGCCGAGGTCAGTACCCCTGTTCCCGGGCCTATTTCCAATATGACCTCACCCATTTTTATCCGCGAAGCTGAAATTATCTGTTCGAGCACGTATCTCGAATTGAGAAAATGCTGCCCGAGCGATTTTTTTGGTTGTAGTCTCATTGTGTTATTTGCAGATATTCGCATCATTCGTATATGGATATGTAAAACTGCATAGTATCATTATTTTTACAATGATGTATTATTTACGGTCATGATAGAGAAGTTCAGGGAAAAGCTGGAAAAGATCGAAATCACCCCAGTGCAATGGCTCGTGGCGTTTTCCTGCATTCTCATGGTCAGATTCTTTTTGGAAGCTCTTTCCAGCCCTTCTTCTTCAGGCATCATCGCTTCCGATGCGCCGACTCTGATCCATTACTATTTATTCTTCACTTCCGTCAGCGTGGCCTTGATGTTGTTGTTGCAATATGCCCTGCCGACATGGAAGAAGGCGATCCCTATCATGATTTTGTTCGCTATGACGCTGACATCAGTGCCGCCGATCATAGACTGGATCGTGAGCGGCGGCAGGGGCATCTCTATGGCGTATTTAGCCCAGTCTCCGATGGACATGGCCTATTCTTTCCTGACATTTTTCGGTCCATTCGCGGCCAGGGGGATTACCGTCGGTATCAGGATAGAACTAGCGGCTATGATCGTAGGCATCGGAGCGCTCGTGTATCTTGTGCGTAAAAGCGTTTGGCGTTCGTTCGCGACGATGTTCGTTTTGTATGCAGTCATGTTCTTCTCGGTGGCTATGCCGGGAGTGCTTTCGGCCATCGCGGGCTTATTCGGCGGTGGAGCATCCAGTCCGAACCAGTTTCTGATATCATCGATGATTCATTCCTCGACTTTGGCGGACAATATCCACGGTACGCTCCGGTATGTCTCGCTACAGCGGATGCTGGAGATAGGTTTTGACTTCATGCTCGGGCGGATATGGTTTCTGGCGACGGTCGCGCTCGGAGGAGCTTGGTTTTTCACTAATTTCCGGCGACAGGCCACGGTCATTTTCAGAAATTCCCGGCCTGATAGGGTGGCCATGCTCGTGTTGCTTATAATCTTCGGCACGGCAGCCGCGTATTATCAGGGGCATTTTTTTCTGAACTGGAACGATTTACTGGCCCTAGCGACTCTATTCCTATCCTTCTATTTCGCCTGGATGTTCGCCGTATGCGTGAACGATATCTTTGACACGGATATAGATCGGATCTCCAATGCCGCTCGGCCGTTGTTGGATGGAGGCATGTCCGTTTCGCACATGAAGTCCGCCAGTTTTCTTTTCCTAGTCCTATCATTGGTGGGCGGTTATCTATGTGGCTACTACGCTTTCTTCTGCATCCTTACGTTTACGGCTCTGTACTATATCTATTCGGCTCCGCCCGTTAGGCTTAAGAGGGTTCCATTTTTATCCGTTGTCATCATCGGTTTTTGTAGCCTTACCGTCGTTATGGCCGGATTCTTCACTTTTTCCGTGTCGAAAACCGTGTCGGCTTTTCCAGCTAGCCTCATAATCGGAATTGTCGTCATGTTCTCGTTCCTATCGCAGGTAAAGGATATCAAAGACATTGAAGGTGACCGCGCAGCCGGCATTATGACATTGCCGGTTATCCTCGGACCCATTTGGGGACCAAGGATCGTGGGCGGGCTGGCGGCTCTGGCGTATATGGTCGCGCCATTTGTCATCGGCAGAACGATCGTTTTCTTCGTCGCCGTCCCCGCCGCCGTTATCACCTATTGGTTTGCTATCAGAAAACCATATATTGAAAGACCTATTTTTGTCGTTTACGGGATCTTCATACTTTTTCTCGCGGCGATTTTTCTCGATTAAAAATCTATGAATATCCTTTTTGCTCCGTTAGGTTTTTCCGGAATATGATTTTCAATCAATCCTTCCTCTATATCAGCGATGAATTCCGACGGGGCGCTTATCCTCTGGGCACCGTATATAGTGCGGATGATGGTGTAGCTCAAATACAGCTTTTTCTTGGCGCGGGTGATGGCCACGTAGAATAATCGCCGCTCTTCCTCCTCCTCGGCTTGGCTCATATCATCCTCGTCCATGTGTTTGAATGGAAATAAGTCTTGTTCCAGTCCGGCGACGAAGACATATTCGAATTCAAGACCTTTTGAGGCGTGAACCGTCATGAGCTTTACGGCGTTATCGTCTTTTTCCAGGTCATCCTGGTCGCTGGCGAGCGCGGCGTTCTCGAGTAGGGCTTCGATGCCGGCTGAATTTTGCGCCAAATGATCATAATGCGCCGCTACCGATACCAATTCGCGCACATTCAACAATCTTTCTTCGTCTTCGCTGTCCCCTTGTCCGCCGTCAGACCTAGGCCGAAGCATATTTTCTATGCCAGTTTCCTGAATGACGAACTTCACCGCTTCCGACGGTTTCTTCTCGGCAAGTACGACGTGAATATCCCCCAATAATTTTCGGAACTGGGCGATCTTTGCTCGCGTGGCGGGCGGTATGAGCTCTTCCTTATTGGAGAACAGTTTTGCCACGGTCACTTTGCCTATTCCTCGCGGCGGAATGTTGATGATTCGTGCTATATCACCCCAACCGCCTTCATTTTTCCAATTTAATGCCGCGCGTATATATGACAAGACATCTTTTATTTCCTTTCTTTCAAAAAATCTTACGCCGACAAGCTGATATGGTATATTCTTCTTTATGAAGGACTCTTCAAGCGCGCGCGATTGGAAATTAGCCCTATATAGCACCGCTATTTCGCGAGGCGAAGCGCCATCGGCGATTAATCGACGAGATTCATCGGCGATAGTTTGTGCCTCATTATCCTCGGAATACGAAGCCAAAAGGGATATTTTTTCTCCAATCGCATTGTCAGTGCGCAAGGTCTTCTTTTTTCGTACGATATTTTTCTCAATGATGTTGTTGGCGGCGGTTATAATGGTTTTGGTCGAGCGATAGTTCATTTCCAAGGCTATGACTTGCGCTTCGGGATAGTCCTTTTCGAAATTGAGGATATTTTCTATAGTCGCCCCGCGCCAGGAGTAAATATTTTGGTCCGCGTCGCCGACCACGCATATATTTGGCGCATTATTTCCAGCTAATAACTTCGCGATCTTGTATTGCACACGATTCGTATCCTGATATTCGTCTATATGGATGTATTTCCATACCGCATTGTAATGCTCGCGCACATCCTTATATTTTTCCAAAAGTTGCGCCGTTTTCAGAAGCAGATCATCGAAGTCCAGTGCCTTGTCTTTGACGAGAATGACCTCGTATTTTTCCCAGACATTGGCTGCCATTTCTTCCATTGATCTTTTCGCGCCTTTTCCATCGGCACGATCTAGGTATTCCAATCTACCCAGACCATCCCCTTTCGCTCTTGAAATCATATTTAAAATTACCCCTGGCTCAAAGGCTTTCGGATCGACTGATGACTGGAGCATCGCTTCCTTGATAGCTCGCCGTGAATCCGAGCGATCATAAATAGTGAAATGACGCGTTAGACCTAACAGTCCGGCATTTTCACGGATGATGTGGACGCCCAAAGCGTGAAAAGTACTGACGAAGGGCCTTTCGTTCATGGAAATCGGTATATTCAGGCCTTTATCTTCGGCTAGTAACGCATTTATTCGCTCCCGCATCTCTTTGGCCGCCTTATTGGTGAAAGTTATGGCCAGGATGGAATGCGGCGCTACTCCCTTTTTGATCAGGTTAAGAATTCGGTGCGTTATGACTTTGGTTTTGCCGGAACCGGCGCCCGCGATTATAAGTAAAGGACCCTGCGTCGTATTAACAGCGCGTTCCTGCTCTGCATTGAGCTTTTGTCCGGTGTTTATTTCTGGCATGGGAGTATCTTAGCATTTTGTTTGCGTATTATTGGCCGGTCTTAATTATAATAGGTAACATTTCTTGACATTACAGCAATCTTTATTGCTGTGTACAGCTTTCATTGACATCCTAGCCATGCCTGCTACGCTTAAGGGGCATCAAGGCGAATAAATGGTTAGATGTGGCTCTATTGAGCCGTTTATTATTATAGGGTATACATGCAAACAGAACCTCATAGGAAAACTAAATATACTGCTTTTTCCAAGCGTCTGACATCAGCTGCCGTCATTTTTACTATCATCGTCGGAGTATCCCTAGCCTATTCAGAGACCGCGCATGCCGGTCTTTTTTCTTCCATGATCAACTGGTTCAATCCTGATCAGGCATCGGCGAATATAACTAACTCCAACGGCGCTGATTCACAGACCGCCGGAGAAAAGAGTGAAAGTATGTCGGCTAACGTGCTAGTTGCCGCCGCCAATCTGGATCCGAATCCATATAGCCTTGCCGATATAGCTCCTGTAAATGGGGATGTTCTCGTGCCGGATATAGCCACGACCAATTCCGCCAGCAGTAGCGACTCCGTCAACACCCAAGTCAGTACATATGTTGTCCAGAGCGACGACACCCTTTCCAACATAGCACTCATGTTCGATATCTCCATGGATACCATCAAACAAGCCAACCATCTTTCTGGCAATACCATAAAGCCCGGTCAATCCCTAGTAATATTGCCGGTCTCCGGCGTTCTTTATACTGTCGTCGCCAACGATTCGCTCGCTAAGATTTCAAAGAAATACGGCATCAACGCGGATGACATCATGACTTATAACGGAATGACGGCAGCTTCGTCGACCTTGGCGATAGGACAGCAGTTGATTATCCCTCATGGCAAGCCGTCGGCTAGTGAGACCAGCTCCTTCCTATCCAGTCAGAGCCAAAAATTCAAAGTGCCGTCATTCGAGCCGCTTCTAGACGCGGTATGGAACTGGCCTTCGTATCCGGGCTACTTTGTCTGTCCAGTGCCCGGAGCGCGCTTGAGCCAGGGTCTCCACGGACATAATGCGGTAGATCTGGCCATTGCCAAGGGCACGCCCATACGTGCCGCTGCCTCCGGAATAGTCACCATCAGCAAAAATAACGGTTACTATGGCCGTTCATCTAACGGCGGTTACGGAAACTTTGTCATGATCTCCCATCCGAATGGCGCAGAGACGCTATATGCCCACATGCTGAAGACCGCGGTTTCTGTCGGCGAGCACGTATCTCAAGGTGAGGTCATCGGATACATAGGCATGACCGGCATGACGACGGGTCCGCACACTCACTTCGAGATTCGTAATGCACAAAATCCTTTCGTCGATCCGGCTCTCTGTCAGTAGTCTGTCTTTTCCTTACTCCTTTTTCCTATACTGTAGCGCCTCCAAAATATGTTCTTTTAGGATATTTTTCGAACCGGCCAGATCGGCGATGGTCCTTGCCACTTTGATGACTCGATGAAAGGCTCTGCCGGAAAATTTAAGCCTCTCTGCCGATAATCGCAAGATTTTCCGCGCGTCGTCTTCTAAAAGTGCTAGATTTTCGATGTCTTTCGCGTCCATTTCGCTGTTAAAGTATTTTTGTCCGGCATTTTTCCGGGAAACGCCATTATTCCCGTTGTTTTTAATGAATCGTTCCGCTTGAATCGCGCGCGCCGCGGCTACTCTGGCCCTGATAGTCGCCGAGCTTTCCTCTGTCGAACTTCTGGCCGCCAATTTTTCGTAGTCCACCTTGTTCACGTTTACCCAAAGGTCTATGCGGTCCAATATGGGAGCGGATATCCTGCGCCGGTATGCTTCCAGGATATGTGGCGGACAGGTACAGCCGTTATCCTTACCTTTGCCGCAACGGCATGGATTCATCGAGGCCACGAGAAGGCATTGAGCCGGGAAAGTTACGGAGCCTTTCACCCTGGCTACGGTTATGGTCCTGTCTTCAAGGGGTTGACGCAAGGCATTGATGACGTCTCGGTCGAATTCGGGGAATTCGTCCATGAACAGCACGCCGCGATGGGCCAGGGTTATTTCTCCGGGATGGGGCGATGTGCCGCCGCCCAATATGGATATGGCCGAAGCCGTATGGTGCGGTGCCCGGAAAGGCGGCCTAGTGATCAGCCCGCTGGGAAGTATGCGCGCCGCGGAGTGGATACCGGTGACTTCCACCGATTGCTCGTACGACAATGGCGGCAGGATGGAAGCGAAGCTATGGGCTAGCATGGTCTTACCGGTACCGGGAGGTCCGCAGAGGATGATGTTATGGGCCCCGGCCGCGGCTATGGTGAGCCCTCTCTTGGCTGTCTCATTGCCTCTGACGAGAGACATGTCATGTCCTCCGAACGAGTCTCCTTCCATAACCATAGCGCGTGGCTCTATCGGTTCGAGCCGCCGTACGCGTGATAAATGGTCGATGACTTCTCGCAAAGAAGAGACCGCGTATACGATGATGTTTCTGGCCAGCGATGCTTCATCGGCGTTATCTTTCGGCACGAAAGCCGTAGTGAAGCCCTTCGTCACGGCTTGCACAAGGATGGGTAATAGTCCGCTCACTCTTCGGATGCTTCCTTCCAAGGATAATTCGCCTTGAAATAGTTTTCCCTCATATTCGAACTCCAGATCCCCAGCGGCGGAAAGGTAAGCTACTGCCATGGCTAAGTCGAATGAAGGTCCCTCTTTCCTCACGTCAGCCGGCGCCAGCGATATGACCACTTTTTGATTTTTCTGTTTCGGCGAGACATAGCCGGTATTCTTTATGGCCGCGGATACGCGATCTTTTGCTTCTTCTACCGCGCGATCACCAAGTCCGACTACGGAAAAGGCATGCAGACCGTTAGATATGTCCACTTCCACGGTTACTATCTCGGCTGTTAAGCCGATGAGATGCGCGCTGTATGCCTGCGATATGCTCATACACACAGCCTATCAGACCGAGATATAGAAACGATGAAGATCTGATATAGAAACGATGAAGATTTCCGTCTAATGACCGTGTTTTATGGAGATTCTCGCGCTGGGATTGGCCTCTAGACGTTCTTTTTCTATAGGCTTACCACAAGTCTCGCATATGCCGTAAGTTCCTTTTTCTATGCGATCAAGAGCCGCTTTGACTTCGGCCAACTGCCTATCAAGTTTGCTCACTACACCGGCATTTTCCTCCAATTCTTCCAATTTATCCGCGACTTCATTGTCATCGGCATTATCTACCTCCATGCCGCCGGACGTTGCTTCCCAACCCCCGGCACTTTCCGGGTCCTTCTGGCTGATACCGCCTAGATCTTCTTCAAGCTGCGACTGTTCCGCAAGCAGCTTCTTTTTAAAATACTCTGTGTCTTTTTTGTTCATTGTGGCGCCATTCTAGCGTATAAACGTCTGTTGTTCAAGGCGCTTCAATATCTCGGAAAGAGTCGCTTCAGAACCGGTTATGACTAGCTTCGTATTGTCGATGAAGGAGTAAAGGAAGAGCGTTTTTCCGTCAGTCGTCACGAATTCACGCACGTCCTTGTTTTGGACGATCCGGTCGATGAAATTGCCGCGCAGGACGACTGGTTGATTTGTCGGGACATAGCCGTCGGACATCGGCGCGGAAGATGACGCGAAGGTCTCTGGCGTCGTAGCCGCTATATCTGCCGGCGTATTCTGATAAAGATATTGTTTCAGATCATCAGCCATGACCGATTCCCACTGGAGCATGCCGGCGAAGGCGTTCTGGAAATAATCGACGGTCGCTACTACAAAAACCGTCTTTGTTCCGTTTGGATCGGCATAAACCCCCAACATCCAGTCGTCCGACAATGCCCGTAATACTATATCCGGTGTTCCGGTATCCATGATATTCGCCATGTCCGGACCGGCCACGCGGAAATGTTGGCCGTTCTTTGTCTCTACCAAGATGATCTCTTTTATAGTGTTCGGGCTCTGGGATTTAGCGATCTCGGAGCGCACCGAGCTTATGATAGCGGCGGGGTTCATGCCGTCTATAGGTATGGCGACTTGCGTATCTGACGGTACCAGAGATTGGACTGCCTGCGGCTGTGGAACCGCGCGCTGGTTAGGAGCCAACGGACTGATGCTGTAGAGATAATATGCTCCGATCACGCCTATACCGACAAGGACTAGACTGGCTATGGCTATCAGGATTTTCTTGCCGACGTGGGACGAAGCTTCGGATCCGGATTCGTCAGTCAAAGATCCGCCGGCATCAGACGATGTTTCCGCGGAGCCGATCCGGTCTTCGCCGGTCTCCCTGCGCTTTTCCGCCAGGGCGATCGAAGTCGTTGATATCTTTTTGTTGGCCAGCACCTCGGCTACGTCGCTTTCGTATGTGCGCAATGGCTTCAGATTCGGCTTAATGTGAGGGGTTTTCGTCGTTGGTGCCGCCGGTACAGGCATTACATTTGGCGCCATGGGCGTTGCCGCCCTTATTGGTGACGGGGGAGAAACTGGCATATCCGGAAGCACAGGCGTGATATTAAGGTCATCCGTTATGTCTACGACCTTCATAGGTCCTTCCCCATCTGAATCGACAGGAGTTACATTCGGCTGGATTTTTGCGTCATCTTCATTCATTGCCGCTATTATACTACATTATCTTCAAATGCCTTTCAGAATCTTTTTCCAAAATCCCTTCTCGGCGGGCGGCTGGCACCCATTGGGCGCGGCGTCTCCGGCTTCTGCGTGAAGAACGCGGGGTTAGCTTGCTTCACCGACAGATTGATGCGGCCCTTCTCGTCTATTTCCTTGACCATGACCGGCACCTTGTCGCCTTCTTTCACGTAAGTCTCGACGCGTTCGACGCGGAATGGCGCCATTTCGGAAACGTGGACCATGCCTTCGGCATTCGGCCCTATCTTGACGAAGAAGCCAAAGTCCATGAGTCTGGTCACTTCGCCGTCGTATTTCTCCCCCGGCAGATATTCCTTGGTCATATTGGCGATGATCTCGCGGGCCTTCTCGGCCGTGCCGCCCTTGCCAGTTATGAAGACCGAGCCGTCGTCTTCTATGGTGATGTCTTCCACATGCGTCACGTCGCGAATTTCGTTGATGGTCTTTCCTCCGGAGCCTATGATGAGGCCGATCTGGTCCGGCTTCACTTTCATCATTAATATTTCCGGAGCATTCGGCGAGATCTTCGCACGCGGTTCGGCAATTTCTTTTTCTATGAGGTCGAGTATTTGGAATCGAGCAGTTTTGGCTTTGACGAACGCTTCAGCCAGTATTTTCAATGGAATTCCTCCGACCTTCACGTCCATTTGCACGGCAGTTATACCCTTTCTCGTGCCAGCCACCTTGAAGTCCATGTCGCCATGGTGATCTTCGGGGCCCTGAATGTCAGTTAATAGTTTGTATTCAAGATTTCCAGCGCCGCCTTTTCCTTTGCTACGCATCATGAGTCCGGAAGCTATTCCCGCGACCGGTGCCGTTATCGGAACGCCTCCATCCATCAATGCCAATGTGGAACCGCAAACCGATCCCATTGAAGTAGAACCATTGGAAGCCATGGCCTCCGATACCAGACGGATCGTATACGGGAATTTATCCTTGGTCGGTATGACCGGGAGCAATGCTTTTTCCGCCAATGCTCCGTGGCCTATCATGCGGCGATTCGTGCCGCCCATCCTGCCAGTTTCGCCGGTTGAGAATGGAGGGAAATTGTAGTGGTGCATGAATCTCTTATTCTCTTCCACGGTCAGACCCTCGATTATGAGAGCGTCTCCAGGCGAACCCAGCGTCAAAGTAGAGAGAACGTGCGTGCCTCCGCGATAAAAGATGCCGGAGCCGTGCAATATCGGCGAAACTCCGCCTGCTTGCACTGACAACGGTCGGATCTCATCCAGTTTGCGTCCGTCGGCGCGCTTCTCATTGTCTATTGCTTCGTCGTGTATGACTTCGTTCGTCGCTTCTTCCAATATTTCCATAGCCATAGCGGCATTTCCTTCAGGGAATTTTTCCGCGAAGAGCTTCATCCAAGCGTCTATGACATCCTGGAATCTCTTCTTGCCGCCTTCAGGCGAATTGCTGAAGAGATTTTTTATGAGCTTAGGCTTTATTTCCTTGTCGAACAGCTCTTCCGTCCCCGGTGTAGCTTCTAGCAATTCCACCTCGGCCTTTTTCTTACCGATTTCTTTGACTATTTTCTTTTGCCAGTCTTGGATCTTCTCTATTTCTGCTGATGCCAATGCCAAGGCTTCATTGACCGCGTCTTCTCCTAACTCCTTGCTCCCTACTTCTATCATGTTGATCATGCCATTCTTGCCGCAAGCTATCATGTCCATAGTTATGCCGGCTTCCTCGCGGGCCTTGAAGTCGGGGTTGATGAGCAATTCAGCATTCTTGCAGATGCGCACGGCTGATGCCGGGCCATTCCAAGGGATATCCGAAACGCCGAGAGCGAGCGATGCCGCGATGACAGCTGCAACATCAGGATCATCCTGATCAATGGCTAGTGTGGTAATGACAACTTGAACTTCGTTGCGTATCTTCTGGTTGAATAATGGGCGAATGGTGCGGTCAACGATGCGTCCGCTCAAAATAGCTTCCGTCGAAGGCCTTCCTTCCCTTCTCATAAATCTCGAGCCCAATATCCTGCCTGTGGCGTAAAATCTTTCCTCATAGTCCACCGTGAGCGGAAAAAAATCTCCGTCTTTAAGTCTGCCCATGACTGCCGTGGCCATGACTGCCGTGTTACCGTAACGTAAAAGCACCGAGCCGTTAGCTTGGTCCGCGAGGTCGTTGAATTCGGCGACCATCTTCTTGCCGCCGACTTCTAGTGAGTATTCTTTTTTCTTCATATAAGGTGTGCCGGTTTTGCCGGCGTTCGCCTTCAGATTTCAGCTTTGATCCGTCAGTTGGCGGACAAACCTGCTTATCCGGAGGCGAAGTTAATTGTTAAAACTACCGGGTAGTTGTAGGGGTAATGTAGCAAAAAAGAAGAAATTTTGCTAATTACTTCCTCCCTCCCCCGCTGCGTAATAGATATTTGCTAGACGCTTCGTCGAGGTCCATAAAATGGTCCGTCGCTTCTATGAGTTTGGCCGAAGTAGACTTGCCGAATGAGACGACTTCCACTTGGCAGCCTTGATTCATCTGAAGATATTGAACGAGTGGCACAAAGTCGCCGTCGCCGGTCACGAGAATGACCGAGTCCAGTTTTGGCGCCATGCTGACCGCGTCGATGGCCATGCCCACGTCCCAGTCGCCTTTCTTGGCGCCGGAACTGAAAATCTGCAGGTCTTTGACTTTGGTTTCTATTCCCATTTTGGTGAGTGCCTCAAAAAAGCCTGTTTCCTCGCCGGATTCTGTGGCTATTACATATGCCACAGCACGAACAAGTTTGCGTCCGTCCAGGGCGTCTTTGACGATGGCTCCGAAATTCACCTTTGAATGGTAAATATTCTTGCCGCTATGATATAGATTCTGCGCGTCTATGAAAATGCCGACGCGCTGCTCCTTATGTTTGATGACTGACATGTATGAAAATGATTAACTTGTAATGTACTGTACTCGAACCGATACCAAAATCCGAACTTACTTCTTCAAATCGAGTTTCTTTATGATAGCCGAATACCTGCGAGGGTTGTTTTTCTTCAAATATACGAGATGAGTCTGGCGATCGGCCACCATGCCCAAAAGTCCGCGGCGAGAATGGTTGTCCTTGCGGTGCTTTCTCAAATGCGAGGTCAATTCATCGATGCGCTTGGTCAATATGGCCACCTGCACCTCCGGAGAACCCGTATCCTTGTCGTGGATACCCGTTTCCTTGATGATTTTGCTCTTTTGCCGTGTGCTTAACATGGTGGAAACATCATAGCATGAATGGGTCTTTGGGGCAAGAAACGGAAAATTAGGCAATTTTAAACCGCCAATCGTGAAAACTGGCGGTTGTTTTTTGGGAATAGGGTGCTCGATGGTTAGACAAATTTCTCATCGGCCAACCTCGGACGTAGGACTAAGTAAATGGTTTCATTGCTTAACAATGATCCTTTCGTTTGTGGCCAATTGGCGATTTGGATAGGCTCATCGATCCGTTCCGTTCAAGGAAGGATTAGTTGATAAGCCCAGGCGTTGCCGGCGGCGCAATCAGGACAATTCAATTGCCGCGCGGCGGGCCGAATCCAAGGTGCCGGCGCCGAAGGTGGAAGTCTTCATTTCATGGCCAGTGAGGCCGGTAACATTTTGGGTATAGGGCGGACTTTTGTTCATAGGCACCTCTCAGGTACTAGCGTCATCTTCAATGGTTAGGCGCTTTTCCGAATGACCACTTTGGACATTTCCAGACGCTTCGTGCGTTAGGAATTCCAAATACATTTTCCAATGATCATTCTGCGTGATAGCCTAGCATACCCCCTATTTATTGTCAAGTATCTAAAAATATGGCGATATTTTAAGATATACCCATGTCGCACAATCTACGGGACCTAAAACAGCAATTCCTGGAATACATAGAGATAGAGAAAGGCCGGTCGGTTAATACGGTTGAGAATTATGATAGATACCTGACGCGCTTTCTCGGCTACGCAAAGATAGATGATCCGAAAGACATAAATGCCGAAGTCGTTCGTGAATTCCGCCTATGGCTCAATCGCCAGCGCGCGCATGAGGCGAGCTCCTCCGGTGAGACATTGAAAAAGAAGACGCAGAACTACTATCTCATTTCTCTGCGCGCATTCCTGAAATATCTGGCCAAGCGCGGCATAAAGACTTTGTCTCCGGAATATATAGAGCTGGCCAAGGTCGGCGAACGCCAACTGGATCTTATTTCTTCCGATGAATTGCGTAGGCTCCTAGCAGCTACCGACGGCGATGGCCTAAAAGCCTTGCGGGATAAGGCTATTTTGGAACTTCTATTTTCTACCGGTCTGCGCGTTTCCGAACTCTGTTCCTTGACGCGCGACATAGATCTCGGCGCAGACGAGCTCTCCGTGCGAGGCAAAGGCGAGAAAGTCAGGGTGGTATTCCTTTCCGAAACCGCCAAGCGCGCCATCAAGCGCTATCTCGACAAGCGTCCCGACATGGACGATTCCCTTTTCGCCGCCATCGCCGGTGAAGAGCGCAAAGTCACCGAAAATCCCGGACTCACTCCCCGTTCTATCGAACGCATCATCAAGCACTACGCCATCAAGGCCGGTATATCGAAAAAGGTTAGTCCCCATACACTTCGGCATATTTTTGCAACAGATTTACTTTCTAATGGTGCCGATTTGCGCTCAGTCCAGATGCTTTTGGGCCATTCGAATATAAGTACCACGCAGATT
>Ga0182017_10001530_pt1 | contig 17780 bp, 15 predicted proteins | sample 712E3DmetaG_FD_120492 | JGI IMG/M metagenome (GOLD analysis project Ga0182017, IMG submission 120492) | Permafrost microbial communities from Stordalen Mire, Sweden - 712E3D metaG | ecosystem: Environmental > Terrestrial > Soil > Wetlands > Permafrost | place: Sweden: Stordalen | collected... | reverse complement strand
GGCAGTTCCGGGTCTGATGTTTTTGCTGTAGGACGGGCGGGTGTCTTATTACATTACCCGGGATATTAACAAATGCTTCCCGCCAGGGGAAAACGCAGGGTTTCATTATTCCCGTGGAACAAAAAGAATACTGAGTCGGTTGACACTGAAGTTTATTGATTTCTTCGTTAGCACTATGTTAGAGTGGAATGACTATTTTGTGTGATTGAATATGCAGTTAATTAATCGCATAATAAGAGCACATCGGGTAACCATCGAAGCCAGTCGGTATTCGGAGGGTTTTTATGTCTGAAGAAGCCAGTCAGAATTATATTATTTGCGGTTTTTGTCATAAACCCACACCCGAAGGAAAACAACACTGCCAATATTGCTGGTCGGAACTTGGGCCGGGTAAAAAGGTGAGCGCCGAAGAAGCCACCGCAATCATGCGTAATTTTGAAATCAGGCTCAAACGCAGGCAAAACAGAAGAAGGCTGATTAACATTGCGGCTGCGGTGGCCCTGGTTTTTGTTATTATATTTTTGTTCATCTTCTATAATACCGAATTGATTGTTAAACCATCTCCGACGGTGAATTCAAATTCAATGGCGAATCAATGGTCGATGTTCAGGCACGATTTTCTTCATTCCGGGACGGCAGATGCGGATGCTCCGCTGCCTCAGGGAACGGTACAATGGACTTTTGCCACCGGCGGCGCGATCCAGTCTTCTCCGGCGATCGTCAACGGCACGGTCTATATTGGTTCCAGAGACGGCAAGATTTATGCTTTGAACGCGGCTACCGGCGAGGAACAATGGGAGTATCAGACGGGCAACTGGGTGGACTCGTCGCCCGTAGTAGTGGATAACGTAGTATATGCCGGCTCGAATGACGGTAATGTTTACGCCCTCGATGCCGGGACCGGACAGAAGATATGGTCTTATAATACCCATTATGCGACAGTATCTTCGGTGGCGGTGGCCGGAGGTATGGTATATTTCGGTTCCGATGATTTCCGCGTTTACGGGTTGAACGCGCGCACCGGGAAAGTACGCTGGTCGTACAAAACAGGCGGGCAGGTACGATCGTCGCCTTTAGTCGCCAACGGCATACTTTATGTCGGTTCAACCGATGGTTATTTTTATTCTTTTAACGCTAACAGCGGCAGACTCAGGCTTCGTTTTCCGCGTGCCGCGATTGACTCCTCACCTGTAATCGTGGGTACGAATGTTTATTTTGTTGCCACCGATGGTTATTTATTAGCGATGGATGGGAAAGCACGAACCTGGCCGGGTGAGTATTTTGTTTTAAATATATGGACGCAAGCAGCAATCTGGGGATTTGCTCCCAACCCGCCGTCAGTTACCGGCGTTTCCCTGCAGAAGCACGTGGGTTTAATTAACAACTCTTCACCGGCAATAGAGAATGATGTACTGTTTGCCGGCACCACTATTAACCTGGTGGCGATCAATCTCAGGAACGGTTCGAAAATATGGTCATTTAAAACCGGCGGCCAAGTCATATCTTCGCCGGCAGTAACAGGCAACACCGCCTTTATCGGGAGTAACGATGGAAATATTTATGCCGTGGATGCCGTCAGCGGGAAAAAAATCTGGGCTGTCAGCACCGGCGGCGAAGTCGGTTCGTCGCCCTCCCTGGCCGGTGGTATGCTTTATGTTGGTTCTTATGACGGCAAGGTTTATGCGATCAGGTAGCATTCTGCCAGATGAAAGTTTCCGTTCCTTAATGTGATTGAATAAATCGCGTCCAAAACATTGAAACGCACAATTATTTCTCAGACCAGAGGGAGCTTGCGGGTAAAGCATTCTTTCGCACCGCCGCCTTGTATCCGGGGAACGGAAGACCGATATAAAAACAATTATCGATTACCGTACCAACTATCGGTTGATTTGAATTTGGTTATCAATCTTAATCATTTTATTGTCGCTAATAATCAAACCGCGCAATACCAAGCCGGATTATTTTGGAGGTATCATGGAAAAGAAAACCCAAAACTGGTGGGATAAACTGGGCAAACCGCAATACGGCGGCGAAATGACAATTCGCATCCATACCGATATTAATATTTTCGACCCGTATTACACCGGCCATCATTTCCAGGTATATTCCACCTGGACGGAGCAGCTTTTCGCGGACGACTGGACTACAGACCCCGATGTTTACGGCTATAAAATCGGTTTCCACCCGAGTCAGTTCGTGAAGGGATTTTTAGCAGAAGGCGGAGAGTTTCAGGATGCGACGACCTATGTTGTGCATCTGCGGAAGGGAATCCACTGGCAGAATAGGCCGCCGGTTAACGGCCGTGAATTTACCGCCGACGATGTGGTTTTTCACTATCACCGTTTATACGGCCTGGGCAGCGGATTTATCAAACCTGTTCCGGCCCACACCTCAGATTCGATATATAAAAACCTGGTATCGGTCACCGCTGCCGACCGGTATACCGTTATTTTTAAGTGGAAGTCATCCAACCCTGAGTTTGTGATGGAGACGCTGGTCGGAAATCACGGCCCCACCGCGTGTATCGAGGCCAGTGAGGCAGTGGAGAAATGGGGCGTGCTCAACGACTGGCATTATGCCGTTGGCACCGGTCCGTTTATTTTACAGGATTTTATGCCCGGTAAATCGGCGACTTTTGTGCGGAATCCTGATTACTGGGGGCATGATGAACGATACCCGCAAAATCAACTGCCTTATGTCGATAAACTGAATATTCTGATAATACCGGAGGATGCCGAAGCGGTGGAGCTGCTCCGCGCCGGCAAACTTGATGTGCTGGAAGGGCTTTCTTTGCCGCAAACACTGGACATCGGGAAGACCAACCCGGAACTGGTGCGTTTTTCCCGGCCGCGTGTTTCCTGCGATACGCTGGACCCCAGAAATGATGTACCTCCATTCAATGACATCCGGGTCAGGAAGGCCCTGCAACTGGCAATCGACCTGCCGGCCATTGTGAAGACATATTATGGCGGCACCGTTGACCCGTACCCCCAGTCTTTGACTACAAGCGCAATGAAGGGGTGGGGATTTCCTTATGAGGAGTGGCCTCGGGAGCTAAAAGCGGAATATGCCTATAACCCCGAAGCGGCGAAACAACTTTTAGCCGATGCCGGTTATCACCACGGGTTTAAAACCCATATCGTGACGGAAGGAACGCAGAATTTAGCTTTGCTGCAAATAATCAAAGGTTATTTTTCAGCGGTCGGTATCGAGATGGAAATACGCCCGATGGACAGTGAAGCATGGGTCGCTTTCTGCCGGACAAGCCGAAAATACGACCAGATGGTCAACCGCCACGGCGCGGGCGCGTTGGGCATGGTCAGCGAACCGCTGAATCATCTGGAACGGTTCAGGGCAGGGTTTCCGGCAAATTATTCGATGGTTAATGACCCGGTGTTTGAGTCTTTTTATAACCGCGCCCTTTCGGTAACCGGTATCGATGAATTTAAGCAAATCGTGCGAAATGCTAATGAGTATGTTGCCAGACAGCATTTCGCGATATCTTTAGTGCAGCCGAATTTATTCGGTTTTACACAACCCTGGCTAAAAGGCTACAGCGGCCAATTCGGGGCGCAAACTAACCATAATGAGTTATTGTCTTTCTATCTATCCAGATTTTGGATTGACGGGGATTTAAAGAAATCTATTGCGCATCAGGGGTAGTATTTTTAAAAAGAACAAACAAAAAGCGGGTCCTTGGCAGACCCGCTTTTTGTTTGTTTTCCCTAAAATTACATTAAACGGAAATAACGGGACTAGAACGGCATCGGGATAGTTGTTATGCTAACCGAGTTAGTGGTCATTCCCTGATAGGTTGCCGTAATCACGGCAGTTCCAAGCCCCATGGCCTCCAGCAATCCGCCCGATGGTTGCGTAAATGCCGCGATAGTTGCATCGGAGCTATTCCACTTAACGAGAGAACTCACGTCCGCGGTTGAACCGTCGGAATAGGTTCCGGTGGCGATAAAATTCTGGGTGAAACCCAGCTTCAGGTTAGGCGGGCTGGTCGGTGAAATCGCAATCGAAGTTAATGTTGCGGTAACCTTGCCGGTAGTGGTGGTTTTAGAGTAAGAGGTTGTTGTTTTAGTGGTTGTCGAATTTATTTCCGTAGTCGTTGAAGAATTTGAAGACGAAGTCACTACGCTCGTAGACGAAGAACCTGACGAACAGGCGGACAACGCCAGGGTTAAAAGTGTAATCATTCCGATTACCAGACAAAAGCCGTACAAACGCATTGATTTGATTTTCATAGTACCTTGCCCACTTTTTTTTGATTAATATTTATTCCGGGATATGCTATGATGCTGCCTCAGGGGAATATTGAATTATTGGTTTTGCTATAACAGCACCTCCTGGGGTTTCATATTCACAATTTCTTCAGCACACCCTATATCTTACACCCGATACTAAACCGGTGTATTTTACAAGGCTTTTCCGTATTATATCCTAATATAAGGTATTGTCAATATCTCCGCTGTTATTGTTCATAAGAATATTTTTGGTGTTAACTATTATTTATTGTTCATAAAATCTTTTTTGAAAGAAACGTGATAACGGATTCAACACCTGAAGGATAATATCATACGCCAAAAATATTTCCTCCGTATCCTTTGCAAGCAGAATCATTAATGATAAACTAGTAGAAACCAATAAGGCTTGTTTTTCTGTGACAGGGTGAATAAGAAGGGGTATTTTAGATGCCAAAAGTTGATAACGAGATTATCATCAACGCCCCGGTACAGGAGATATTTGACTACGTCAGCCAACCGAGTAACCTGCAGCAGATTTGGCCCAGTTTAGTCGAAATAACGAACCAGACATTATTACCAAACGGCGGTTATCATTATAGCTGGGTGTATAAAATGGCGGGGATACATTTCAACGGTACCGGTGAATGTATCGATATAAAACCGAATCTCGTGTTAGCTTCAAAAAACCACGGCATGATTGACAGTATCGTGTCATTCAAGTTTTTATCTATCGGTATCCGGACTAAGGTAAGCCTGACCATTGATTATCAGGTGCCAATGCCGTTATTGGGACAGTTAACCGAAATGATAATTTTGAAGATGAATGCCAAAGAAATAGGTTTGATATTGGACAATTTGCGGATACGATTTGAAGAAACTTAATTCATGTTTTCAGTTCCGAAAAAAATTTCCTCAGATCCACGGACCTTATTGAATAAAATAGCTGCAGTTAATTTTCGGTTTTCAGATGAGCAGGAGTTATAAGTGCCGATCATCGACAAAGACATTATTATCAACGCCCCCCTTGAAAAAATATTTGAATACGTGAATAAACCGAGTAATCTTCCCCGCATCAGTCCTAGTTTAATCGAAATAAACAATGAGAAAATGTTACCTGCCGGCGGCTATAGTTTCCGGTGGATGTATAAAATGATCGGGTTTCACCTGGAGGGAAAAGCTGAATATACCGATATCATCCCGAATTTTTGGTTTACCTGTAAAACACACGCGGTTGTGGACAGTTCGATATCGTGGACATTCCGTTCCAAAGGAGCTCAAACCAGGGTAACCCTTACGATTTGTTACCGCATCCCTGTGCCGATGAGCAGTCGGCTATCCGAGAACATTATTGCTAAAACAAATGAAAAAGAAGCGGAACTGATATTGGATAACCTGAAAACAATAATCGAATTCAGCTGACTTTCCCACCAACTATTTGTATCCTTTAATATATTTCTGCATCTCCACGGCGAAAAGTTCATCGACCATTTGTTTTATTTCATCAATCGAGGCTATGGAAAAGGTTAACGGGTCGAGCACGATTGCCTGGAGGATTTTATTTTTGTCCTTCTCGACGATTCCTCTGACGGCCATTTCCTGAACGTTGATACTCATGCGATTCAGCGCCGCGCATTGCGCGGGCAGAACTCCGATATATTGCGGATGGATGCCGCCCCGGTCGACCAGACACGGTACTTCCACAACGCTCCCTTCCGGCAGGTTGCTGATCAGACCGCTGTTCCTGACATTACCGAAAATCCTGACAGGTTTACCGGTTTGGAAGGAATCGATAATGCCGGCCGCAATGCCGGTATCGGTATGTTCGCGGCTCAGCGGCAGTTTAGTACTGCTTTCAAGCAGCTTTTTTAATTCTTCGTCACGCTCCCGGATTTCTCTTTCAACATAGCCGTACATTTCCGTCAGGCTGTTTATCCGGTATGCGGCTAAAAGTTCCGGTTTCCGCCGGAAATAGGGCAGGGACATCGTGAGGTGCTGGCCGCCGCTGGTAAAATATCCAAATTCCCGCAGCATCGCCACTTCCACCAGGTCCACGTGACCGAGTGGAGAGTTTGGCCGCAGATAAACGGCGGGTTCGGTAAAAGTCTCCCTCAGTTTTGGGTATAAGTCTTTGCCGTGCCTTTTCAGTTCTATAAACCAGGCGAAATGATTTAAACCGGCGACGGTATAATAGAGTTCGCTAAACGGTATTTGCGCGTATCTTGATATGGCGCGGGCAAAGTGAAATGCGTTGGGGCAAAGGCCGATATTCTTAATCCGGGTGTAATCGTTAATCGCCCAGCAGATGATTGCCTGGGGATTTGAGTAGTTGAAAAGCCACGCATCCGGACAGAGTTCTTCCATGTCGTGGCAGATTTCCAGAACATCGGGGACGTGGCGCAACCCGGCGAAGACACCGCCGACTCCTACGGCATCGGACTGGATTTCAATGCCGAGCCCCATCGTAATTTCCCGGTCTTTGATGACCGGCGCCCAACCGCCGGAACGGAACGAATTAATGACATAGTCCGCGCCGTCCAACGCGGCATGGCGGTCCGTGGTAGATTCTAGCCGCAGGTTGAGGTTTTGCTGTTTCGCCAGTCTCCGGGCATAGGCGGCCGCGAGCTCCAGCCGTTCTTTGTCGGCGTCGTGCAGTGTCACGGTGCTTTCCCCGAGGACGGGATGCGACACCACATCCGAAATAAAATCCCTTACGAGGACATAACTTCCCGCACCCATTAATACCACCTTTGGCATGAGAAAACCTCCGGAATATTATCAGATTATGATATTACTATTGAATCTGATTGTCAAAATATTTGAGTTTGTCATGATTGACCGGTTTTTTGGTTTGTTGTATACTTCAGACAATTGTTTTGAGACAGTAAACACAAAAAACAAACATGGAGGCGAGATAATGAAACGGGGATATGTTGATACACCCGAAGGGCAGGTACACTATCGTACCGAGGGAAACGGAGAACCGCTGTTATTGCTCCACAAAGCGGGATTGTCTTCAGACGAATTCACCGAAATGTTACCTTTTCTCGGTAAAAAATACCATGTTATTGCGATGGATGTATTTGGATACGGCAATACAGAGATGCCGGTGCCGGAACCGGGATTCGCCGATTATGTGAATAACATCCTGCACTTTCTTGATGCCATGAAGATTAAAAAAACCAATATCCTGGGTCACCTGCTCGGTTCATCTTTTGCCGTAGAAATAGCGGCCGTGCATCCGGAACTGGTAAAGAAACTGATTCTTTGGGATGCCATTTACCTGGAGCCGCAGGTGTTGAAGGATACGCAGGAAGAATACCGCACGGAACACATGGAGTTCAAACTGGACGGCTCCCACTTGATGAAAGTCTGGAACGGCCGGGGGCCGAAACCGGATTCGAACCTCAAATTAGTTCAAAGGTCGGCGATTGAATACATGAAGTCCAGTCTGGGCGAAGCCTCCGGCGTCTCACACCGGGCACTGTTTTCATACGACATCGAGCCGAAACTGCCGATGATAAAATGCCCGACGCTGCTGATGCACGGCAGCGGCGGCCCTCTTTTTGCGCGGCAGGCTGCAATCAGAGATGCAATTCCTGGGTGCCGGGAAGTGACGCTGGATATTCCGGGGCCTTTCCCGTTCTGGGAAAAACCCGCGGAAATATCGAAAGTAATCATTGATTTCCTGCAAAAGTAAAAAATTAGAGTTTATAATTGAGTTTACATAAAATAATAGCCGGCGGCTGTTCTGTCAGTTCGTCGGCTATTATTTGAATTTTATGATGGAAGCTACTGTTTTGTTTCCGCCAACTGACGGCGTACTTGGATGATTTCCGCCATGATGGCGACGGCAATTTCTTCGGGTGTTTCCGCGCCGATGGATAACCCGATGGGGGAATGCACTTTATCCAGTTGCTCCCTGGTAATGCCTTTGGTTTGCAGGTATGTAAAAGACGTTTTAATTTTTCTCTTGCTGCCAATCATCCCGATATAACCGGCAGGGGTGGTCACTGCCCACTCCAGCACCTGTTCGTCTTTCATGTGTCCCCTGGTAACGATGACAATATACGAAGAGCTGTTGATTTTCAGCCGTTTCATTACCGATGCCATGTCTTCGGCGATAGTTTCGTCGGCTTCGGGGAATCTTTCGGGATTGGCAAATTCCGGACGGTCGTCGATGATTGTGACACGAAAATCCACCATTTTGCCGATACGTGCGAGGAAATATGAAATGTGTCCGCCGCCAAAAATTATCAATGACGGTAAAGGTTTGATCGGTTCCAGAAAAACGTCGACGATGCCGCCGCAGGTCATCCCTTCTTTGGAAGCATCGGCATTGGTCAGCTCATAATGCGCCAATTTGGATTCATTTCCGTGAATCAGTTTCAATGCTTCCTGATAGGCCTGATATTCGATGGCGCCGCCGCCGATGGTACCGATGATTTTACCGTCGGCGAATACCAGCATTTTGGAACTTTCTTTCCTTGGCGCCGAACCCCGGGTGCTGACAATGGTCGCCAGTACCGCTTTTTCCCCGCGTCTTCTTAAATTAGCAATTGATTCGAAAATATCATCCATTTTGCACCGGTCCTTTTAGCTGTCGCCTTCGGCTTGTGCTTTGGCTTTTTGATAGTCCTGCGGTGTATCGATGTCGGTCAGAATTTCGGGCGCGTCAAGAGGTACTTCTAAAATATCCTGTAAATGATTATTTACCACAGCCTTGGCCCCCTGGTCGGCGATAGCCAGCAGTTCCTGCTTATATTTGGCAGCAAAAATAACCGGGTGGCCGTGTTTGCCGTTGTAAACCGGGATAACAATGCCGTGTTTACTTGTTTGATATTCGTCCAGTAAGCGGTTGATAATCGCGGGGCTGATGAACGGCTGGTCTCCCAACAGCAGCATGAACGCATCCGCTCCGGCTGGAGCGTTTTTGATTCCGCACTTTACGGATGAACTCATGCCTTCTTTAAAATCATGGTTGACCACGATCTCTATTTTGGGGGATATTGTAATTTTCCCCGCGATTTCACCGGCATGAGAGCCTAATACCAGTAATATTTGTTCCAAGTGCGAGGCCGCGGCGTTGTCGATTACCTGCTGCAGGATAATCGTCTTTCCCCAGGGCAGGAGCTGCTTGGGTGTCCCCATTCTCTTTGATTCACCGGCGGATAAAATAATACCAACTATCATCGTACTCATTCAGCATTATATTTACTAATGGCTAAATCTGTTTTTTCATTTTGTAATAATCACGATTTGTTCGGGCGGGAGGTGTAAATAGTAATTCAACCCATTAGAAAACGTTGATTCGGTTCCCCTGGTGAAGGCTGATTCGAGACGGTAACAATTGTCTTTGTTGGTTTTTAAATCGAAAAAACAGTTGATTGACGCCAAATTTTCGACGGTGGAACTTAATGTCCCCTGCAGGGTGTTTTGCCCCGGCCCCTGCACTGCCTGAATGTGCTCCGAACGTATACCAATCGTAATGGACTGATTTATTGACAGATTCCTGTACCCATTGACCGCTACGATTAATGCGGTGTCCAGATCAGGAACTGTTACGCGTATCTGTTTGTCCGTTATCCCGGTGATGACCCCGTCCATGAAGTTCCGGAACCGGGTGATTCTTGCTACCGTCCGGTTAGCAGGAGACGAAATAAGCTTTTCTTTCAAGTCGCACTGCGCGATTTTCCCAGCGTCATAAACCGCGATTCTGGAACTGAGCCGGTAGGCTTCAGCCAGGTCGTGAGTGACCAGGATGATATGGCCTTTATAGAACTGCCTCAAATCCAGGATTTGCATTTCCAGCTGTTCCTTGGTCAGGGAATCCAGGGCCGAGAAGGGCTCGTCAAGCAATAAAATATCCGGTTCGGGCGCCAGGGCGCGAGCTACCGCTACTCTCTGCTGCTGCCCGGCGGATAATTCGCTGGGATAGCGGTTTTGCAGCCCGTTCAGGCCCATATTTTCAATTAAAAGCTGCACCCGCCGGTTGACTTCATCTCTCGGCTGGCGGCGGATACCATAGGCAATATTATTGCCGGCGGACAGGTGGGGGAACAAAGCATAATTCTGGAACACAAAGCCGACATTTCTGTCTTTTGGCTGCAGGTTCAATTTCTTGGACGAATCAAAGAGCACCCTGTCGTTTAGCTGGATGAAACCGCTGTCCGGTTGAATTAAACCCGCGATACAAAGCAGCGTCATCGTTTTCCCGGAGCCGGAAGGCCCCAGAATGCCCAGCACTTCGCCGTTGACGGATAAAGCGATGTCAAGTTTAAACCCGGGCAGTGTCCTGTTTATTTCAATTTTGAGCAATTGGTTATCTCCAGAATCAGGATGAAATGTCTCTCTTTTTACCGGCGGCTAAAATATCGCTCGGCACCGGGTTGACAACTAAACCACGGGACCGCGCTTTTGGTCTCTTTAAATAGGCCAGTAAAGCCAGCGAAGTCAGTGCGATGCCGATTACGATAATCATTAAGATGTTGGCTTGCTTCATGTTGCCGTCAACTATGTCGAAATAGATGGCAACCGGAATCGTGGCGGTTTTCCCGGGGATGTTTCCGGCAATCATCAGCGTGGCGCCGAATTCACCTAGCGCGCGGGCAAAGCTCAGGATTGTTCCTGCCAGCACCCCCGGCCAGGCCAGCGGCAGTGTCACCGAATACAATACTTTCCATTCACCGGCGCCGAGCGTCCGTGCGGCATTTTCGATGTTGACATCAACCTGTTCAAAAGCGCCGCGGGTGGTCATGTACATCAGCGGGAATGCCATTACCGCGGCGGAAATTACTGTGGCCGGCCAGGAAAAGACGATGGAGGTATGGAACAGCGCCAGAAATTTGCCGCCCCAGCCGTGTTTCCCCATAAAAAGTAATAAACCGAAGCCTACCACCGTGGGGGGTAATACCAGGGGCAGAATGAATATCCCGTCAATTACCGGTTTGAGCTTCCCGGTGTACCGTGATATCCACCGCGCCGCTGCGATTCCCAGAACAAAAGTGATTGCGGTGGTCGCAAGCACCGTTTTCAGGGATATCCACAGCGGCGAAAGATAGTCGTTCATATATCTAAACTTAACACACTAAAGATATTATTTGCCAGCCATTGTGAAGCCGTATTGAATAAACAAGGCCACCGCTGACGAACCGGACAGGTAATTCAGATAGGCCTGCGCCGCATCAGGGGTCTTACTGGCCGAAAGCACCGCTTCCGGATACACAATTTGAGCATTGATATCGGCCGGAGCCTGGGCGACGACTTTGACCTGGGTTGAGCTTAAGGCGTCGGTCGAATAAACCAGACCGGCATCCACGTTGCCGCTGGCAACCGTCGTTAATACCTGGGTCACATTGGCGCACAGTACTAACTTGGGTTGTAACTGGGCAGTGAGGCCGAGTTCAGTGAAAGCTAAATTGGCGTAAGTTCCGGCGGGCACGGAAGCCGGGTCGCCGACAGCGATTTTCGATACTTTGGATGTCGCCAGATCGCTGATGCCGGTAAGCCCTAATGTGCTGCCTGTGGGCACAATGAGGACAAGCGTGTTGTCCAGGAGGTTTTTACGGGAACCCGTCACGATTAAATTTTCCTTTTGGAGGGCGTCCATATTCGCCGCGGCGGCCGAGAGGAAAATATCGGCAGGGGCGCCGTTCTCAATCTGTTGCTGCAGCGTGCCGGACGCGGCAGTGTTTAGAAGGATGGTGACATTTGGGTTTGCCTGATTGTAGGTCGTATCGATTGCCTTCAGAACGGTACTTAAGCTGGAAGCTGCGCTGATATTCAGCGTCACAGGCGGCAGGATATCGATTTCATAGGTTCCTTTGATCCACAGGGAGGCATCGCCTTCCTGATTGGAGGCTGTAATCACACCGGATTCGAACGGACCGGTTGCGGCATCCAGCGCGCTGCCGTTCAGTTGATAAATGATTGCCATATGCGGCTGATTACTGGCCGTAGCGGGGGCGCCGGTCTGGTCGTAGGTATTAAAGGTGCCTGAATAAACCTGGGAATAAGATAAGGTTTTGCTATAATTGCCTGAGCCGGAAATCTTCACAGCGGAGCCGCTTAACATTCCGCCGGCTGCTTTGATCAATGTGGTTAATCTCACGCCAACAAAACTGTTTGTCGTGCTAACCGTACCGGCGCCGTTCCTGGTGGCTTCATAACCTGAAACTGAATCCAGAGATTTAAGCTGGGCTAACGTGTAAATATTGCTCATGTTGCCGCTTTTAACGGTGAGCGTGGTTGGTGCGGCAGTGGTAGTGGTTGTCGTAGCCGTCGTTGTAGTAGTGGATGCCGCTGTTCCTGTGGTGGTTGTTGTGGCAGGTGTAGTTGTGGTTGTAGTAGTAGTGCTCAATGTTGTGGTAGTTGTCGTTGAAGCGGCCGTTGTAGTGGTTGAGGCCGTCGCTGCGTTGCCGCAGGACGCCGCGGCTAACGACAGGGCCAGCAAAGCGGCACAAAGCCCTGTCAGCCATTTGATTTTGTTGGGGAACCGGTTTTGCATTGTTTCTCCTCGTTTTATTTTGTCTCGGAAGTTGTCAAGAATTAGATCTTTTACTTTGTAAGATTACGTGTTAAAATTCAGCATTGATATGTTAATGATTTGAATAATGATAAGCATACTTGACAGTACTGCAATATCAACTATACAATTGAATTATAATGAGTGTCAAGAATAATCTGCACGATGCCCGAAAAAAAGCCGGACTGACACAGGAAGAACTGGCGCACGCCGGCAATATCAGTCGTCAAGCATACGTGTCGATTGAGTCCGGTAAATCCGTGCCTTCGACCGAGGTGGCGCTGCGCATTGCCCGGAAGCTGCATATCAGGGTTGAAGACCTGTTTTCGCTGGATGACGGCATCGAAAATCTGGTTGAAGCGGAACTAATCGGGGACCCTGCCGATGTTACGGCCGGCACGCGGATGCAGGTGGTCCAGTTCGGTTCGCGCTTATTGACCCGTCCGATGAACGAGGGCCTTTCAGTGAGCCACGTCCTGAATGCGGCCGATGCGGTTGCCGTTACCGCACATGGCGGGCAAGTTGATTTGAAAATGTTAAACCAGACGGCTATAAAAACCCCGACTCTGATTCTTTCCGGCTGCGACCCGGCTGCTTCTATCATTTCCGCGATGATCCGGGACCAGGGCGTGCGCCTGATTTGGCTCGAAGCAGAAAGCATCCCGGCGCTGCGTTCTTTAGCCCGTGGGGAAATTCATATCGCCGGCTGCAGTTTCAAAGACAACGTCTCGGGTCAATATAATTTACCGCTGGTCAAGGAAATTATCCCGTTCCCGTGTACTATCATCCGGTTTGCCATCTGGCGGCAGGGAATGATAGTGAGCGCCGGAAATCCCAAGTCCATCAAACATATCGATGATCTGGCGATGCCCAATGTCACTTTTGTCAATCGTCAAAAGGGCGCCGGCAGCCGCGGTTTGTTGAACCGCCTCATCTGGGAAGCCGGCATGTCTGCCAAAAATATCCACGGGTATGAGATGACTGCCCACGGCGATCTGGCGACCGCCGAAATGGTGGCTTCCGGTATAGCTGACTGCGGGATTGGGATTGAAGCCTCCGCCCGCGCTAATGACCTCGACTTTTTATCGCTCAACGAAGAGCCTTACGACTTAGTGATTCCCAATCATTTCCTGGAATTACCGGCGATTCAATCCCTGCTCGCATTGTTGAAATTGAGGGATTTCCGCCGTCAGATTGAGTCCCTCGGCGGTTATGATACCACCCCGATGGGCACGGTTTATCAATAACCCCAAACCGTCCGGCTGTTTTTGCCATCGCGAAATTCAGTTGATTTTTGGTTAGCGTTTCCGTGTTTGTTTTTACTTGCAGAACGGGCAAACCGGATATTTACACTCATCGCATTTCAGGCAGAGTCCGCCGTGCCCAAGTTTACGTGTTTCCGCAAACGTCAGTTCTTCACCGGTTAATACACGGGGGAACAGCGTATCGAACGCAGTCGAGGGCGCGTGCAGCACGCAGGCCGGGACTCCCAGGATCGGCACGTTATCCAGTTTGGCGTACAGGAACATCGCCCCCGGTAAAACGGGCAGGCCGTAGAAACGCACATCCGCGCCGGATTTCCTGATGCCCAGCGGCGTCACGTCATCCGGGTCGACAGACATCCCGCTGCAGCAGAGGATTACTTCGCTGCCTTTGTTTTTGAAATCTTTAATCGTCGCCGCGATTATCTCCGCGTCGTCCGGCACAATCTGTTCGTTATTGACCGTGCAGCCGAGCGCCTCGATTTTCTTATGCAGAATCGGGGAGAAGCCGTCTTTAATCCGCCCTTTGAAGACCTCGCTGCCGGTCACAATCAGGCCGATGTTTTTCAGTTTCAGCGGCGCCAGCGTAATCATCGGCCGGTGCTTTGCGGCAACTTTTTCCATCTGCACCAGTTTCGCTTCGGTGGTAAATAACTGGATGATGCGCGTCCCGGCCACCGTCGTGTATTTTTTACAGACCGTGTTATTGTGGATTGTAGCGATGATAATATCGCCCAGCAGGTTTATTTCATCGAGCGCCGCCACGTTGATTTTTAGGAGGCCGGCTGCCGTAGTTTTCAGGTTGACCCTGCCTTCGCTGGGCAGGGAGTGGCTTAAACCGTTCCCCATCACTGCCTTGGCGATGCGGACGGCGGCTTCTTCTTCGTGGACTTCACCTTCGTCCATCGTCAGCACAAACACATGTTCCTTGCCGATGCTTAACAGCTCGGGGATATCGTCTTTGGTGATAATCTGACCGCGTTTGAACGCCGGCCCTTTAAACCCGCCTGGGATTACCTTGGTTAAGTCATGGGCCAGCGCCATGCCGATTGCTTCTTCAACTTTAACTTTCTTAATCATTATTTTTGCCTTTTAGTTCACGTGATTTCAAATAGTGTAAAAATGGGGAATTGATTCACGGGTTCTTACGCTTGTCCGCATAGCGGCGAATACAACTTTGATTTTTGCTTTGCTAACTTAATTGTATCAATATGACAGGCACGGGCGCAAACGACCGGTGGAAAAGAAGGCGGCGGTTTGATTCAAACCGCCGCCCTGAAACTTCACTTTTTCCCGACCGGGAAATTACCCGCCGCCGATGACTGTGAGGATGGTGACTTCATCGTTGTCTTTAACTTTCCGTGTCAGCTCATCGGGGAAAGCCGGATCCTGATTGAGGTAGATTTCAAGGAAGCCGTAGGGTTTGCCCTGCGGGTCGATACATTCTTTTTTGAAGCCGGGATACCTTTTATCTATGTCATTGATAATTTCCCCGATAGTGCTGCCGTTGGCCGTCAGGGTTTCCTGCCGGTTTACGATATCGCGGAAATAGGGGGTTAAATTAACTTTGACACTCATTACGTTACCTTGCGGAGGTCCCTTTGCTCAGTTCTGCTGCCCTGGCCAGGATTTTATCGGCGGCTGCCGGCGGTTTGTAAATATACTGTTCCGCTTTCGCCGCTTCTTTGACCTTGAGGGACTTCAGTATCTTTTCCGACGTAATCGGGAGTTCCATGATGACCACGCCGCAGGCATCCCTGATAGCATTAATGATAGCGGGAACGACCGGTAAAATACAACCCTCGCCCACTTCTTTCGCTCCGAAAGGACCGTTGGGTTCGTTGCTTTCGATGATTATCGCATGCATATCAGGCACGTCCATCGTCGTTGGAATTTTATAGTCGCCCAGCGTCGGGTTCATCAGACGGCCCTTGCCGTCGAAAATCATTTCTTCGAATAAGGCTTCGCTCAAGCCGTGGCACATCGAGCCTTCCAGTTGGCCCTCGATGGACTTCCGGTTAATCGCGAAACCGCAATCATGCGCCAGGGTCAGGTGGTCGATGGTCAAATCGCCGGTTTCCGAATCCACTGTAACTTCCGCGATGCAGGTCTGGGTGGAATAAGCCGGTGAAGCGCCGACTACGGAGCCCTTCCATTCTTTGGAATATTGGATGTCAGGTGGTCTATAAGTACCCTTGCCCAAGATGCTGCCGCTGTCGGCATAGATCAGGCGGGCCACTTCGGCGAAGGTCAACGGGCCACTTTCTACCAGATTGGTAAAATGGCGGTGTTCGAATTTATAACGGTTTCGAATCAGATTAAGCTCGTCAGTGTTCTTTTCGGTGCCGAGCACCCGTCCGTCGCGTAATTCGAATTCGCTTGTCGGCAAATGGTACCGCTGCGATACCTTTTCCAATATCTGGGCTTTGATTGCCTCGGCGGCCTGTTTGGTGGCGTTGCCGGTCATCAATGTCTGCCGGCTGGAATATGCTCCCAAATCAATGGGGCACAGCCCCGTATCCCCGGAAATCACTTTCACATCTTCCAGCGCCAGTCCCAGGACTTCGGCGGTCATCATACCGAAAACAGTATCGGAACCCTGTCCGATTTCGTTAGAACCGGTATAAACGGTGATCCCGTTGCCGTCATCGGCCACTTTGATAATAACGGTTGACTGCGGGATATCTGTCCGGTAAATGGAGGCGCCGGCGCCGGAGACGAAATAACTGGTGGACACGCCGATGCCTTTTCCCTTCGGCAGGTGGTTTTTCTTTTTTACCCACCCTGAAGAATCGCGGGCGTCTTTCAGGCACTCCCGCATGTTGAAACTGCTTAAATAATAGCCGCTGGCGGTGGTATCGCCGGCCTGCACCGAGTTTTTGATTCTGATTTCCACCGGGTCGATTTTCAGTTCGGCGGCAATCATGTCCAGCTGCGCTTCGAAACAGGCGCGGTTGCTGAGCCCGCCGTGGCCGCGTAAGGCGCCGCTGGCCGGTTTATTGGTGAAAACGCGGTAAGCGTCATATCTCATGTTGGGGATGGCATAAGGCGCGTGCAGCAGCGAACCGTTATAATAAATAGTGGCTATGCCGAAACTGCTGTAAGCCCCGCCGTCCAGAACGGAAAGGTGCTTGTGGGCCAATATCTTGCCGTATTTATCTACACCCATTTTCATCTCATGGTAGAACTGATGTCGGGCGCGGTTATGCATGAATACTTCTTCCCGGTCCAGTACCAGTCTTACCGGGGCGTGGGTGTTTTGTGACAGCATGCATGCGATGATTTCGTGGGAACCGGCGCTGGCTTTTACCCCGAAGCCGCCGCCCACATAGGGCGCGATTACCCGTACTTTATCAATTGGCATCTGCAGCACGATTGCGACCGTGCGCTGTACGTAATGCGATACCTGTGTCGATGTCCATAATGTCAAATTACCGTTAATATCAAAATTAGCCAAGGTAGCCTGCGGTTCCAGACATGCCCCGTCTGATTTTTTGTTAGCGAACGTGTCCGTCCGGACTAAATATGCCTCGGCAAATCCTTTTTCGACATTACCGACTTCGTTGTGCACTTCCTGGCAGATGTTGCGGGGATATTCGGCATGAATCAGCGGGGCGTTATCCGCCAGCGCGTCCACCGGGTTCAGCAGAAATGGCAGTTCCTCATATTCGACTTTGATTAATTCCAGGGCTTCCCGGGCGGTTTGCTCATCGACGGCGGCCACCGCGGCCACTTCATCCCCGACAT
>Ga0182017_10001529_pt1 | contig 17785 bp, 13 predicted proteins | sample 712E3DmetaG_FD_120492 | JGI IMG/M metagenome (GOLD analysis project Ga0182017, IMG submission 120492) | Permafrost microbial communities from Stordalen Mire, Sweden - 712E3D metaG | ecosystem: Environmental > Terrestrial > Soil > Wetlands > Permafrost | place: Sweden: Stordalen | collected... | reverse complement strand
GTTCTGCGGTTCGGCCCGGGCGACCGAGCGAAGTCACCCGCGACGGTCGCTCAGGAACGGGGTTCGCCGGTGGCGACAACCCGTCTTTCCGGGTTTCGATCGGAGAATGCGGTTGCCCTGCGGCCACCTGTCGGAAATTGTGCAAAACCGTGGCCCGGACGCCGTATCGCGTACCGCCCGGCGCTGGCGGCGGTAAGATTCCGGCGGTGATAACGAATGCCCCCTCGTGCAGGGCCGGCGGTCTGCGCCGCGGCGGGCGGGCACGCCGTGGGTCCTGTCGGGCCGGTGACACGGCCGGGTGCAGGTCAAACAAGGAGAACCAACGCATGAAACGCAAGTTCGGATGGCTGGCGGGCGGATGGATGCTGGTCGGGCTGCTGGCGGCTGCGACGCCGGCGCAAGCGGCCGGCGGGATGGAATCGTTCAAGCTGACGCGGGCAGTCCCGGCCGACGCCATGCTGGTCGTGCAATTCCGCGACCACGAGGGCGAGAAGTTCGTCCATGAGCAGTTCGGCCGCGTCTGGGCCGAGGTTGAGAAGCAGCGGTTCGACAAGGACATCAAGCGCCTGCTGCAAACAGCGATCAAGGACAGCGGCGGCGACCTGGAGGCGTTCGATGCCCGCTGGCAGCAAGTGACGGACCTGGCCGCGAGCGTCGAATGGTCGGGCCTGCTCGGGCGCGAGGGCGCGTTCGCGTTGAAGCTCGTGCCGGCCAGCGGCGCCGAGTGGGTCTTGCTGGCGATGCCGCCGGCGGAACAGGTGGCCGCGGACTTCGACGGCTTGGCGGCCATTCTGAAGAACCTGCTCGAGCTGGACACGCAGAAGCTGCTCCTCCACAGCCAGGAGGGCGAGGGCGACACAGTCATTCACAAGGTCTCGATCGCCAACGCCGTCGTACCGTTGAGCCTGACGCTCGCCCGCCACAAGGACGTGGTGCTGTTCGGCTTCGGTTCGAGCATGCCCGAGCAGGTGCTGGCCCTGCTGCGCGGCGAGACGGACAAGGCTACGGCGACGCTGGCGTCCACCGAGCGGTTCAAGGACGCCTTCAAGACGCTGCCGCCGCCCACGGATGAGTTTTGCTTCGTCGACATGAGCAAGATCATGACGCAGGTCCGCGGTTTCGCGAAGATGGCCGCGGCGATGAGCGCGACGCAGCCGACCAGCGCACCAGCCACGACGCAGCCCGCCGGGCCGCTGGCGTTCCTGATGCCGCTCGTCGATGAGCTCGACCTGTGGGATTACATGGCCAGCGTGAGCACGACCGACGGCATGAAAACGGTCCAGGAGCAGGTCGCCGTGCTGCGCGAGGGCGCCAAGACCAAGACGCTCGGCCAGGTGTTCTACGGCGGCACGCCGCTGCGCGACCCGCTCAAGTTCATTCCGAAGTCGGCGACCAGCGTGAGCATCGGCAGTGGGTTGGATTTTCTGGCCCTGTACAAGGGGATAATCAAGTTCGTCGAGCAGAACGTCCCCGAGGGGAAGGCCGCGATTGCCCAGTGGGATGAAGTGCGCAAGGGTTTGCCGCTGGATATCGAGCAGGACGTGCTCGGGGCGATCGGCAGCGGGTACCAGACGTTCTCGGCGCCGATCCCGACGCCGTTCATGCCGGGGACCGTGTTCATTCTGCCGGTGCGGGACGCGGAGAAGGCCCAGAAGGTGCTCGACTGGGCGACCGAGGCGATCAACGGCGCGCTGGCGACGCAAGGCGCGCAAGGCGCCGGGGTCGAGGACGCCCGGATCGAGGGAGCGGAGGGGTTCAAGCAGGTCATCCTGCCGCCGCTTTTTGCGATGATCCCAGGTCTCGGGCAGCCGATCTACGGCATTCAGCGCGACCATCTGTTCCTGGCGAACGGGCCGAAGGTGCTGACGGCGGCGCTCAAGACGGGGGCGGGCACCGAGGAGAGCTTCGAGAAGAACGAGCGCTTCCACGAGGAGGGCCTGCCGCTGACGCCGAACATGACCGGCTTCTCGTTCCAGGACCTCTCGAACTTCGGCGAGGAGTTCGGGCAGATGCTCAGCATGGTCGGCGTCGTGCGCATGATGGCGCCCGACCTGGGCAAGAACCCGGCGGCCAACGCGGCGCTGACGATCGTGACCAAGCTGGGGAGCGTCGTGAAGAAGCTCGATTTCTACCGCTCCAAGTGCGCGATCACGACGATGGACGGCAACGTGCAGCACACGAAGACAGTCACGCACTACCAGGAGCCGCCGAAACCGAAGACGCCCACCAGTGGCCCGGCCGACGAGCCGACTTCTCAGCCCGCGGCCACGCCGCCGGCCAAGAGTCCCGGCGGGTAGACCAGCCGGCGTCAATCGGCGGCCCTCGCCGCACGGAGTTTGTGCAACCACGGCGTCGATGCCTCACCCCGGTGGGTGGGGCATCGGCCTTTGAGGGCGCGACATGCAGTACGCTCAACTCGGCCCGCGCGGGCCACGCGTCTCGACCATCGGGTTTGGCGCGTGGGCGATCGGCGGGGCCAACTGGGGCCCGACGGACGACGAGGTTTCGCGGCGGGCGCTGCACGCCGCCCTCGACCGCGGCGTCACGCTAATCGACACCGCTGACGTGTACGGCAATGGGCATTCCGAAGAGTTGATCGCGGGCGTGCTGCGCGAACGCGCCAAAGGTGACGCGATCGTCGCCACCAAGGCCGGCAACGACTTCTACAACGCCGCGACCAAGGACGATCATGGCTACGGACCGATCCGCCAGAACTGTGCGAAGGAGTACCTGATCTTCGCGGCGGAGCAGAGCCTCAAGCGGCTGGGCGTCGACGCGCTCGACATCCTCCAGCTTCACAGCCCCGACCTGGACAAGCTGGAGCGCGACGAGCCGTGGGATGCGCTCGCGACGCTCAAGCGGCAGGGCAAGATTCGGCACGCGGGGCTGAGCATCCAGTCGTTCAAGGAGAACGAGCAGGCCCATCTGCTGGACCGTCACCACGGGCTGCTCGACTGCATCCAGGTTCGCTACAACCTGCTCGAACGCCAGGCCGAGGAAGTGCTCTTTCCGAAGGCGCAGCAGCATGGCATCGGCGTCATCGTGCGCATCCCGCTGCTGTTCGGCCTGCTGACCGGCAAGTTCACGCGCGGCAGCCGCTTCGGCGAGGACGATCACCGCCGGATGAATCTGTCGCCGGAGAAGCTCGACCAGAACCTCGCGCTACTCGAAACGCTCCAGCCACTGTTTCAACGGTATCCCGATCAGACCATGTCGCAGGTGAGTCTGCGCTTCTGTCTGTCGCACCCGGCGTGCCACACGGCGATCCCCGGCGCGAAGACGCCCGAGCAGGTTTTGGACAACTGCGGAGCCTCGGACTTCGGTCCGCTGCCCTCCGACGTGCTGCCTCCGAAGCCCAAAGCGTGATGCACGCCTACAACCCGCCGGTCGGTTGGATCGGTCCGCTGCGCCGAGCGGCATTGTGAAAGTACATGAACCGGCGTAGCGCATCGGCGCCGTGGCAGGTCGTGCAGACGCTGTCCTGCGTGAAGACGCGGATGTGCCACACGCGGGCGCGCAGCTCGCGGGCGCCGACGGTCTGCACCTCCGGCGGCAGAGGCACCGGCGTGGCGCGGCCGTGCGTGAGGTGGCACGTTCGGCAGCCGATGCTGCCCTTCGGATCGATCTCGCCCCGCTCGTTAAACAGCGGCAGGAAGCCGGGGGCGTCGGGGGGCGTGGGGTTGAACATATCCTGCTGGGGATGCGTCGCAATCGCGGGCGGGGCGACCGGGCCGCCTTCGTGGTGACACGCAAGGCAATGCCGATTGGCCGCCGTGGCGAGCGGGGACGAATCGGCCGCGAATTCGAGCTGCCTGGGCCAGAGGTAGCGGGCTTCCACGGCTTGCGGGTCGTCGTGGACGGCGTGGCACGGCCGGCAGATCTCCGCCTTCAAGCCAGCGGCCCGCAAAGTGTCCGGCGCATGGCCGATCGCCCGCACATTCGCGGCCTCGGTGTGGCAGGCGAGGCAGGCATCCTGCGCGGTCTGGCCGGTGGCAACCCGCAAGAGCGCCCGGATGCTGGGGGCATCGTGTGGATCGTGGCAGGAACGGCAGGCGACGCGTTTCGTCCCGTCCACGTCGGCCAGCGGTGCGGCACTCGGCATTTTCAGCTTGGCGACGTCGCGCGGGTGCATCAGCGTGTGCCCCGTGTCTCCGCCTGGGGCGACCGCGGCGTGACAGGGCAGGCATTTGGCGTCCGGGCCGGAGACTCCCTTCGCCAAGCCGTCGCGGAACAGCCCGGTTTCCTCGTTGCCGTGCGGACGATGGCAGGCCAGACAAGCGTCGTGAGTCGCGGTTGACACCGCCGGCCACGCCGGGCTGTCGCGCGAGATGTCGTGTGGACCGCCCACCAACGCCGTCCGGTCAGCGTGGCACTTGCGGCAGACATCGCTCGGTTGCGCCGCCAGGAAGCGGCCGAAGCGCGGGTCATGCGGATTGTGGCATTCGACACAGCGGGCCTGGGGGTGGTTGGGCGACGCAAGGACCTTGTTCTCCGCGACGCCGCCGGGCTGGTGGCACGTGATGCACTTGCCGCCGGGGTCGAGCTTGTCGGCCTCGGGAGCGCGGGCGTAGCGATGGAAGAGGTGGCAGGCGCTGCACGGTCCGCCCATCTCAGGCGTCATGCCCAGGCGGTTTTTCTCCTCTGGGTGGTTCGTGCGCAGGTCGTGGGCCGTACCCACCAGGACCTGCCGCTCGGCATGGCAACGCAGGCACATCCGCCCGTCGCGCAGATCGTCGGCCAGCATGTAGCGCTCGCCCTTGCCGTGGTGCAGCTTGTGGCACGACAGGCAGATCAGCCGGTTCTCGGGGCCAACCTGCGTGCCCATCTCGCGGATGGCGGCGACCTGTTCCGGCGTGCAGATGGGGCTCAGGGGATGCTCGGCGGCGCCCTCGCGGAACATGCCCGGCCGCATCTGCGCGTGGCAGGACAGGCAGAGTTGATTCGACTCCGTGCCCAGGACCAGCAAGTGCTCGTGGCTGGCGCCGTGCGGCGTGTGACACACCTGGCACGTCAGCTCGCGCGGGTTGCCGCCGACTCGCGCCCCCGCGTCGATCAGGGACTGCGGCACGGGCCACGGCATCCCGCCCGTCGGGTGCGTGCCGAACCCCGGCCCGCGCGTCTTGTCCGGGTGGCAGCTTGCGCACAGCTCGCCGGCGGTGTTCTGCACGCGCAGGAAGATCGAGCCGCTGATTTCGCTCGTCGGCCCGCCCGAGACGTGCGCCGAGTGACAGGTGCGGCACGCGAGGCGACCGTCGACCAGCGGGAGACGCTCCGGAACGGTCATGCCCGCCGGCGGAACGACCCCCGTGCTGTGCCCGTGCTCCTGCCAGACCCGCCGTCGCGAGTCCAGCACCGAGCCGTCGTGGCAGGTCAGACACATCGTGCCGCGACTGGCGACCGGCTGCTGCGGGGTGCTCACGGGGACAGACATCAGCACCGTGCCGCGGCCCTGGGCGAACGGGTCGAGCCAGTCAAGATGGCAGATCGTGCACGCACGCGCCTGCGTGGCGCTGCTCGGAGCACTGGACAGATTCGGAGGGCTGGGAGCAAGGGCCTGGCGATCCACCGTGATGGCGAGCTTGCGTACGCGATCGGCTTGGAGCTCCGCAACGTAAAGGCTGCCCTGCGCGTCCAACGCAAGCCCGACCGGGAAATCGAGCTTCAGCGGGTGGCCGTCCTCCGTCCGCAGCACGTCGCGAAGGGCGCCCGTCGGCGTGAAGATCTGCACTACGCCCAGGATGCCGTCGGTGACCCAGACGTTGCCTTCCGCATCGCAGACCACGCCTTTGGGCCGCAGAAGCTGCCCGAGTTCGGGGCCGTACGAGCCCACGCGCCCTACCGGCCGGCCCGCCGCGCTGAGAATCTGCACGCGGCCATTGATCACGTCCGTGACGAAGAGGTCCCCGTCCCGGCCGAGCGCGATCATGAAGGGGTAATCGAATTGACCGAGCGACTCGCCTTTCCCGCCCACCACCGTCTGGGTGCGGGTGGCGAGATCGATCTGCACCAGGCGGTGGTTGTCGTTGTCCACCGTCCAGGCGGTCAGACCATCGGCGGCCGGCGCGACGTCCGTCAGGTCGGGTGCGCGGCCCAGGTTGCCCCGCTCGAAGGTGAACGTCTGCGTCAACGCGCCGTCCGCGCCGCGCACCAGAACACGCTGGTGGCCGGTGTCCGCGATCCAGAGGCGGTCGCTGCGATCCACCTTAATGCTAATGGGGCGGGCCAGCGGCTCCTCGCCGATCCGGCCGATCTCCGCCACGAGGTTCCCCGCGGCGTCGAATTGCAGGACACGGTCGTTGACGCCATCGGCCACGAAGACGTTGCCCGCGAAATCCACGGCGACGGCCGTCGGCTTCCGCAGCGGCGGCGGGCCGCTGAACTCGAAGTCCAGCACGGGACGGGCAACGTACGGGGCCGCGCCGGCGACGGCGCCGCACAGGATTGCCAGCCCGACCACCAGCGGATGCAACCAGGTTGTTCGTCGAGGTGCGTGCATTTGACATCCCGCGCCGGCCGCGGCGACGATATTATACGCGCCGCGCCGCGGACTGCTCGCCGCAACCGAGGTGGCATGCCACACGGTTTTTTGGAAGCGGCGGAAACGACGCCCGCTGAAAAGAGGATCGCCTTCGGGCACGGTGGCGCTGGTGTCTTTCCGTCACGTTCGTGCTGACCGCCGGGCGTTTTTCGCGATGGCCCGAGCCAAGGTGGCTACATGTCCACACCCGACACGGAACCAGTTCATCCGCCTGTGCCGCCGCCCGACTCCCCTGCGACCCCCGACCCGGCCCCGCCGCCCGTGCCGCGCCGCCCCGCGGCGAGCTGGCGGCGGCTGCGATTTGTCGGCCTCGCGGCGCTGATTCTGGTCATCCTGGCCGGCGGCGGGCTCGTCGGGGCGGAGTACTACACGTCGCGGCCGGCGTTCTGCGGCCAGTGCCACATCATGGGGTCCTACTACCAGTCCTGGAGCCGCGACCTGCACGCGACCAAGCTGGGCGCCCGCTGCGTGGACTGTCACTACGCCCCCGGCGAGCAGCACACCATCCACGCCAAGTTTCGCGGCCTGTCCCAGGTCACCAGCTACTTCAGCGGGCGCTACGGCGCCACCCGCCCACGCGCCCACGTCAACGACGCAAGTTGCCTCACCGGGCCTTGTCACGGCGACCGGGCCTTCATGCCCACGGCGCTGCTGATTGGCGAGCCCCGCAAGGAAAAACGCCTGATCGGCACCGAGGAGATCGAGGTCGAGCGCATCCCTACGGTGCAGTTTGTGCACAAGAAGCACCTCGACATTGGCGACAAACAGGCGGAGAACGACGCGCAGCTCAGCGCGGTGCGGGCGCGGCTGGAGCAGGCCGGTCCGGACGCGTACGCGCGCCTGCACGAAGTCGCAGTGTCGGTCACGCCGGTCGTAGACCGCACGGCGCACCTGCGGGCCGTCCTCAAGGAGCTGGGAATCGCGGCCTACCAAGCCGACGCCGACGAGCTGGTGCGGCTCGAGCATTGGCGGACGCGGCTGCTGCAACTGGCGAACTTGAACTGTGCGGCGTGCCACAGCTACGACGCGTCCGGGCAGCGTCATCTCTCGCTGGCCGACCTGCAAGTCTGCTTCACCTGTCACTTCAACAACGTGCCGTTCAACCAGGACACCGGCGAATGTCTCCGCTGCCACCAACCGCCGCAGCGCAAGATCATCATCCACGACCAGTCGGCGGTGGTGCGCGGAGTGGGCGCGACGACGGCCGCGGCGGGGCCCATCCTGATGGATCACCGCGACATCGTGGCCAGCCACGTAGACTGCTCAAGCTGCCACTTCGACGTCGTGCAGGGGCAGGCTGCGGTCACGACGCGGGACTGCGCCAACTGTCATGACCAGCAGAAGTACCTGGCGGACTTCGACCGCCGCGACACGGAGGTGGTCGCCGAATACCACCGCGTGCACGTGGCCGCCCAGCGCGCCCGCTGCGGGGACTGCCACCGTGCCATCCAGCACCGGCTGGTCGACCCAACCCACGTCGGCACAACCGGCGGCTTCCTCCAGCCCGTGCTCAACGACTGCCGGCACTGCCATCCCAACCATCACCACGAGCAGATCGAGCTGCTCCTGGGCACCGGCGGCGTGGGGATCCCCGCCGCGCTGCCCAACGCAATGGTCGCGTCGCGCCTGAACTGCACGGCGTGCCACACGAAGCCGGCGTCCGACATCAAGGGCGACGAGCTGATCGAGGCATCGCAGGCGACGTGTATCGCCTGTCACGGCTCGGACTATGAGCGACTGTTCCAGCAGTGGATGGATGAAATCAGCACGTACCTGCGCGAGGCGGAAGCGACGCTCGCCCGCGTCAGCAACCGCGTCGACGAGTTGCGGGCGGAGGGTCGCGATGTACCTGACTCCGTCATCAAGCGGATCGCCGAGGCCCGGCAGAACGTGCAGCTCATCCGGTCCGGCAACGGCATTCATAACAAGAACTATGCCTTGGAGCTGCTCGACCTGAGCGTCCAGGGCCTGGATCAGGCCATGACGACGCTGATGGGGCCGTGAAGGGCGCTGCGCGGCAGGGTGGCGCTGCCCGCGATCGGAATGTTAGGATGCCAGTAGGGCGCGAATGCCGTCGCGAAAAACGCGGAAGCTCGTGGAACGGTTACGATCTGGCTGCATGTGCTTGGCGATCTCGCGGGCGGCTGCGATCTTGCCCAAACCGCCATTGAAGTAGCCCGCCTTCTGTAACACCTGCTCCAGCCGTTCCCAGGTTCCGCCCCTGATCTTGTCAGGATCCCGGAACGGGCTCTTGGCACCGAGTGTCGGCGGAACCCGTGGGTATGCGGCACACAGTGCCTCGACATCGCCGAAGAACCATGCCTCCAGCTCTTCAATCGCGATCCGATTGAGGACTTGAACCGCCCGCTTACCGCGCGCCGCCGACTTCGTGGTCAGGTTCGCGTCGCGGGCGAAGCCCTCCAGTGCGGCCTTTAGCTCTTTGCAGCGGTCGCTGTCGAGGTCGAGCAGGACGACGATTCGATGGTCGCGCGGCAACCACCGGGCGTAGCCCCTCAGCGTTCGGGGCAGGTTATCGAGCAAATCCCTCTTACCCTGATGCGGGTGGATGCGGAAAGTGTCCTCTTGGCCGAGCATACGCGGCAGGAGCTCCTTGAGCGCGGCCTCGGCCGAGGGTTCTTCGAGCAGAAACTCGACGTGCATTACCCGTGCCCCCGCTTCGAGCGCTTCGTCGCCCTCCGCTTGGCCGGTAACGGCCTGGGCGACAACGGATCGCCGACGCCGAAATGCGCCTGCATCCAAAGATGACCTAACTGCGCCCCTTCCTGGACGAATTCCCTGATACCCGGGATCGTGGACACCTGTTGGGCCTTTGTGTAACCCTCCTCGTCGCGGTACATGACCCACGTTTCCCGTGACTTCAGCCCGTTGACGAAGAAGGGCGAGTGGGTGGTGATCATCAATTGCGTGCGTTGAGATGCGGCGCGGCACTCCTCGGCCAACTCGGGCAGCAGGCGCGGGTGGAGTTGGTTCTCGGGCTCCTCGATGCCCACGAGTTGCGGCGGCGCCGGATCGTACAGGACGATCAGGTACGCGAGCATCTTCAGCGTGCCATCGGACGCGAACTTCGCGAGCACGGGCCGGTCGAAGGGCGCGTCTTTGATTTGCAGTAGCAAGCGCCCATCCGCCATGATCTCCGCATCGACCTTCTGAAGCTGTGGGACCCTCTGCGACAGGATAGCGAGGATCTTCGCTAAGCGATCGGTATGTCGTTCCTTAAGGTACTGAATCACGTTGGGGAGATTGTCCCCGGTGGCCGAGAGGCGTTCTTGCGGTCCCGCCTCGGGGACTCCGCGCGTACTGTCCGCCGTGAGGTACGACAGGTACCAATCGGTGATGAAACGACGCAGAGCGCTTACTCGTGGGTGCTTGGTGAATTGCCCAAGCGTGTTGACGGCCAGTCGCTCCCGCGAGTCGAGCTCCTCGTCGATGCGTTCATCTTGTTCGTCGGGCTTCTCGCCCGAGACGACTCGTCCCGCGCCTTTCTTGAAGTCGAGAAATCGAAACGGCTTGCCCTTTTCCTGGCGCCGCCAGTGCAGCCACTCTTCCGCCACGAACGGACCGTCCTGGTCTTCGTCAATCGCCAGGTGATAGGTGATAATCGGTGTATGGGACCGTTCTCGGTATTTCAATTCAAATGAGATCGCGCCCTCCGAGCCGCGTGACCGCAGTTCCTTGAATCGGCCGCGCCGGTCCCACGCCTTGCGCAGTCCAACCAGGAAGCACTCCGACAGGAAGGCGAAGACGTCGAAGATTGTCGACTTGCCGCTGCCGTTGGGGCCGACGAAGACGGTCAGCGGCGTGAGGCCCTTCAGTTCCAGATCGCGCAGGGCGCGATAGTTTCGCACGCGCAGGTATTCAATACGCGGCGGGGCGCTCGATCGAGGCTCGGAGGTCATCGCGCGACTCCTTTCAAGGGGCGGCCGCATCCACACGCCTTTCGCTCACTGGCCGGCTCAAAACCACCACGCCGCGCCGGGTTGCTCTTTGATGAGCACGGACCGCAGGTATGTGACGGCCTTCTCGAAGCCCTCCTGCACGCTCATCAGCGAGTCCTCGTGCTCGATGCTGATCACGCCGTCGTAGCCCTTGCATTTCAACATGCTGATGAACGGCTTCCAGAACTCGTCGCCGTGGCCGTAGCCGCAGGTGCGGAAGACCCAGCTTCGGGCGTGGAGGTTGGAATAGCTCTTGGTGTCGAGGGTGCCGTTGACGCGCGTGTTGTGCGAGTCGATGCCGGTATCCTTGCCGTGGACGTGGAAGATGCACTTGGCATCGCCGAGCACGCGGGCCGCCTCGACGGGGTCGATGCCCTGCCAGAAGAAATGCGACGGGTCGAGGTTCGCGCCGAGCTGCTTGCCGCAGGCCTTGCGCAGCTTGAGCACGGTCTCAGGGTTGTAGACGCAGAAGCCGGGGTGGGCCTCGAAGGCGATCTTCACGCCCTCGCGCTCGGCCTCTTTGTTTTTCCGCAACCAGAACGGGATCAGCACGTCGTGCCACTGATACTTGAGGATCGCCTCGAAGTCCGGCGGCCAGGGGCACGTGACCCAGTTCGGGGTCTTGTCGCGCGGGCCGCCGCCGGGGCAGCCGGAGAAGTTGATGACCACGTCGGTGCCGAGCTTGGGGGCGAGGCGGACGGCGATGTCGTGCGCGCGGGCGTGGGCCTTGGCGATCATGCGGTCGGGGTGGACGGGGTTGCCGTGGACGGCCAGGCCGGTGATCTGGAGCCCGTGGTCCTGGCAGTCGTCGATGATGCGCCGCTGAGCGGCCTTGTCCTTGAGGACTTCGGCGGGGTCGAAGAAGGGCTGGCCGGGGAAACAGCCGACGGGCAGCTCGATCGCCTCGAGTTCCATCTTCTGGCAATAGTCCAGGGCCTTCTCCCAGCCCATTCCGCTTAGCCCCGCCGACATTACGCCGAGTTTCATCGCTCATGCTCCTTGCCGGGGTTTCGCTGACGCCCGCGCGGCGCCGTGGGGAATCTATCGCTCGCGGCGCGCGGCGACAAGATGGCGTGTCGGGCACACGTCGCGCCCCTCCGTGGGTGGCACCGGCAATGACTACCCGCCGTGCCGGGCCCGCTGCTCCAGCCGCGGAATCTGCTCGCGCAGCGCGGCGGCTTGCGGCGAATCGGGGTAGAGCGCGATCAGCTCGCGGGCGCGGCGCAGCGCCTCCGCAACGCGGCCCTCCTTGATGTGTTCGCGAATCTCGTGTTCGAGTCGCTGGCGCGTCTGGATCTCCGCGTTCGTGCGCAGCGTCGGAAGCTGCTGACGCAGGTCGTGGGCCTCGGCCGAGCGCGGAAACTTCTCGACCACCTGCTCGACCCAGCGCAAAGCCTCGATCCAGTCCCGCAGGTTGGTCGCCTCCTGCGCCTTGGACATCAGCCGGGCCCGCTCCTCCGCCCCCGCTTTGTTCAGACCCGCCTGGACCCGGTGGACGAGGGTGACGACCGGCTCCGAGTTTGGGTGCCGCTGCTGCAACTCGTGGACCACGACGGCGGCGCGGTCCCAGGCCCCGAGCGTGGCCAGGTCGTTGACTTCGCGCGTCGCGGCCTCGACCTCGTGCGTCTCGAACTGGGCGCGGGCTTGCTCGACCTGCTCGGCCAGGTCGTCCCACGTCGCCAGCGACGGGAAACGCAGCCGAGCCTCGTGTACACGCCGCTTGGCCTCCTGCCATTCGTGCTCGCGAAGCAGAATCGGGACCTCGCGTTCGAGCTGGGCGGCCAATGCGGCACTCTCGGTGCGCACCCGCATCGTGCGCTCGTGCTCGCTGAGCAGTGCGATGTCGCGCATGTCGCGTGTCTGCCGCACCAGCTCCTCCAGCAAGTTCGCCACGTCGGCGGCCGCCGCACTGCCCGGGCGCTGCCCCGCGCTACCCGGTAGCGCGGACGTGCCGGAGACCGCTCCTTCACGCAGGGCCTCGTGCAGTTTTTCCATGCGTCGGACGATCGCCGCCCCGCCCCACAGCAGCAATGCGACCGCCCAAGCCATCAGCAGCGTGAGAACCAAGCTCGTGCCCGCCATGTACGCCGTCGCCGGCGGCTCCTTGAGTTCCCCCAGCAGGAAAAAGCCGGCGACGGCCCAGACGGCGGCGACGAGCGCGAGCAGCGCGCCGATGGCAACCATCGCCGCCGCCACGACGCGTCCCCACTGCAAGGGTCCCGGTGCGTTGTCTGCCTCGCGCATGTCCGCCATGACCGTTGGCCTCCATACGACAAGCGGCACGAATCTCCGCGCCGCGGGAAGAGTCTCGGTTACCTACGGCCGACACGGTGCCGGCCGCTACACGGGTGCCGGCCCCGCTGTTACGTATTATCCCGCCCCATGCGTGTGTCGGCTAGGGCGGCGACGCGGAGAGAACGCACCCACCGATCGCGCCGCGGAATGGTGCCACGCCCCCGAGCCGGCACCCTAGCCCACCTGCCGCACCTCGTCAGCAGTGGCCGGTTTCGCCTCGCGCCGCGGGCGGAGGCGCTGGACCGTACGTTGGTAGCGCTTGCCCTCGGTCGTGACGTGGTTTCGCGCCACGAACGGCGTGTCGTTGGGCAGTTTTGGAAAGACCTTCGTGTCGGCGAGGCGTTCAAACTGCCGGCGCACCTCAACCACTTCGTAGCAGTGCCCCACCCGCTCGCTCAGCGACGCCGCGATCACCCGGAGGGCCACCTCGTTCGGCAGCAGGTTGGCGAGGCTCACCTTGGTTTCGCGATAGAGCTGGAGCAGCATCTCGACGTGCAGGGCGGGCCACTCGCCGTCGCGCGGCTGGGCAGCACTCTCGTCGCGCGTGGCCGCCAGACGCTCTTTCGTGTGCTTCGCATAGCTTTCCGAGATATCGATGCCGACGTACCGGCGGCCGAGGCGTTTTGCGGCGACGGCGGTCGTGCCGCTGCCGACGAAGGGGTCGAGCACGACATCGCCGGGGTTGCTGCTGGCCATGACGATGCGCATGAGCAGCGCCTCGGGCATCTGGCAGCCGTGGAAGCCGGCGCGCTCCTTGAATGTGCCGCAGACGCGGGGAAACTCGTCCCAAACGTCGTCCGGCAGGCGTCCGAGCGGGTTGGCCCGCAGGTCCTGGTACTCGGTGTGGCGGGCGCTGGGGAAGCGGAGCTGGCGGTCGTTGAATGTGAACAGCTCGCGGTCCTTCGTGAAGTAGAAGATGTGCGTGTGCCCACGGGCGAACTTGGCCTTCATGCTCTGGCCAAACGTGTAGTGCCAGATGATCCAGTTCCGCAGGTGCAGCCCCAGCTCGCGGCCGAGAATGCGGATGTCGGCCGCGAAGTCGTCGCCGATCGCGATGTAGAACGAGCCGTTGGCCCTCAGGACCCGCTGGCATGCGGCCATCCAGCGGCGCGACCAGGCGACGTACTCGGCGTCCGGCACGTCGTCGCGGTAGCCGTCGTAGACGTAGCCGATGTTGAACGGCGGGTCGGCGAAGACGAGGTCGACGCAACCCGGCTTCCAGCTATCCAGCAGTTCGCACGCGTCGGCGCAATATATTGTGTTCGGCTTCATCCATTCACCCCATATCTTGGGCCTCATGCGATTATCGCCGTACGACCACGGGCGATCAACCACTTTCCGCGGGCCCAGCGGTTGTTTTTGGCGCAGCTCGGTCATGTTTGGCGCCGGGAGCGGTCACGAATGGGCCGTCGGGCACTTCGCCGAGGACGCGCGCCTCGGCGGCGCGGATGCGCCGCCAATGCGTCCCCTCCCAGAACACGTGCTGGCAATCGGTGCAGCGATAGAAGTCCCGCTTCCAGATGAGGCTCCGGGCGGGCACGACGTCGGCGACATCCGCGCGCGGCACCTCCTGGAGTACGCCATTGCACAGTGTACACCGCGGGAAAGCCGGCCGGATGGCCAGCTCCCGCACGACGAACCCCACCTGCTCGAGCAACTTGAGCCCCACCGGCAGCCGCACGCCGCGGACGCGCCGCGTCGTAAAGCCGCGGCGCTCGAAGAGTTTGCCGTCGGAGGAGAGGACGATGCGCCCCTCGGCCTCGGCGTGGCGGACGAGCTCACCGTCCTCGATGCCCGGCGTGTAGCTGGCGTCCACGCCGAGCACACGCAGCCAGCGGGCAAGGCCGCCGCACATCGCGTCGCAGGCGACTTTCAGCGTCGATATAGCTTGCGAGTCCGCCACAACCAGATTGTACCGCGGGCGTCGTGGCCCCCGCACGGCCCGGCGTCGCGGTGATCATGTTGGGTGCGACCAGATTGGGGTCGCATGAGTGCATATCGACGGACAAGCGGCTTGCGCATGCCGCCGCCGGCAACCGTCCGAGCCCGAGCCGCGACATTCATGTCGCGCGGTGATCCCGCGGTCGTCGCGCGGTGGTCCCGCGCCGGCCGCTGCTACGAGAACCCCTTCTCGCACCCCGACCGGCCGGAATCCGTTACCTCTCCGCCCCTATGCGCCCCGGCGCGCCGCGCACCTACGGGCACGTCGTTCCGATCACCGCCACGAACGGGTCGATGTCGGCGAAGGTGACGTTGCCGTCGCCATTGCAGTCGGCGTTGAGCCACGGGCACCCGGGCTGGTTCTGGTTCCACGCCGACTCGCCGCCCAGCGCCTCCGCGAACGGGTCGATGTCCGCAAAGGTCACGCGGCCGTCGCAGTTCATGTCGCCGCGGCACAGGCACGCGTTCGACGTGCAAGCCGTTCCCGGCGCTGCCCTGCCGGCTTGGTAAGCCGCGTTCACGCGGGCTCTCTATACGAAAGACCCCGCGCAGATCGACCGCCTCTTCCGTCGCTCGCGCCTGATGCGCGACAGGTGGGACGAACAGCACGGGGAGCAGACGTACAGCCAGATGACCATCGCCAAGGCGCTGCCGGCGCTCACGGGCCAATACCGGCCACGCAATTCGTCCAAGAGCGGCGCGGCCAACCCGGCGCGCCCGCGACTCCTGCTGGCGTCCACACCGTGGGTCCTCCGGCACAGACCACGGACGATCTTGATGGGGCTCGCGACAGTCGCATGGCTCGCCCTCCTCAACTGACCGCTACGCTCTATGCCGACGAAGCAATGCCAGACCACCCAAGGTCAGCAGGGAGAGCGCGCCTGGCTCAGGAATTACGTAAAGAAAACCGCGGTAGTGGCCAGAAGCAGGGTCAATGTAGCCACCAACAATATTGTTGCCATCGATGCCACTTGCGAATGTCGCATGTGCCCCAGGCATGTCAAGATAAGTCCAACTCGTCCCATTGTAAAACACACCGTGGCCGCCGGCGTAGTCACAACCAACAATATTGCTGCCGTCAATGTCCATTAACTCTGCGCCGGGTACCCCGAATGCGTCAATCGTAGTCCAATGTGCGGTGCTCATGTCGTAAAGGAAACCGTGCCAGCCAGAAGCGTCATGGTAGCTACCAACAATCTTGCTGCCGGAGATGCCACTTGGGATGGTGAGAGATACCCCAACCCCAGGCATGTCAAGTATGGTCCAAGTTGTCCCGTCGTAAAGAAAGCCGTGAGCGCCAGCTTCGCCAGGGACGTCTCCGTAGTAACCAACAATATTCTCTCCGTCAATGCCAAATGCGGCCGTCCAAGCCGACTCGGGCTTGTCAACGCTGGTCCAGCTTGTCCAGTCCCAGGCCCCGAGAAAGCTGTGCGTATGACCAGAGGCGTCGTTGTAGTTACCAAGAAGCATATTGTTGCCGGAGATGCCATATATGACTGTGCCAAATGCGTCGGGGTAGTCGCGGGTGGTCCAATCTGTCCCGTCGTAGAGAAAACCGTGGGCAGAAGAGAAATCTCCTTCGACGTTGTCGTACAAACCAAAAACATAGCTGCCGGAGCTGCGCGCTGGGTGCGTGTTAGGTGCCCCAGGGTAGTCAAGGGTGGACCAAGCACCGGCCCTTGCGTAACTCGCACTGAAAAGCACTATCACGGCGCAGATTGTCATTAGCCGTTTCATCGTTCTTTTCCTTTCCTACTCGCCGCCAACCTGTCATCAGCTCATCATTCTCTACTAACTGCCCTTCACCAGTTTTCATCTCATCTACACCTCCTCTCTTGTTAACCGGGATTTCCTATTCATGAAGTCCCCGCCAACCGTTTTGCGAGAACCGTTTGCCCGACTGCAAGTGGAAACCGGCGGTCCAGTCGCGAACCCTCCCTTTGGACCGGCTGATGCCGTGAATCCCACCCGTTTTGGTCCTCGGGGAGGAACTGCCGCCACGTTGTTGCGCAGCCGCAACATGCTGCCCTTGTCACCGCTCATGTTCCACTTCCAGGCGTCGCCGTCGTCCGCCCTCCGCCAGGGGTGCTGGCAGACCGAACCACTGGATCCCCTCCAGCCATTCGGTCGTAGACCGCCTGCCGCAACAGCGCCAACCCGGCATGCGCCAGTCCGGTGCGACTCAGCGTGCAGCGACGGGTACGAGCCAGTGACTGCCCCACTCTCGAAAGCTCGCCCGACTGGTCCCTGCCCCTCGGCGAGGCTCAAGGGCGCGCCGAAGGGCGCGCCGAAGGGCGCGACGTACGGACGGCTCCCGTACGCACCGTAGTATGCGTCGGCCGCGGAGCCATGAGCCACTCCGGCGCCGTTTGGGCCGAACTGGCCGATTGCTCCGCCTCCCCGGTCGGTCAAGCAAGGCTGTGAAAGGGCGTTGTAAGTCCACGCCGACATCAGCCCGAGAATGAGCGCCGACCTGGGTCGACGAGTGAGAGCCGCACGCTCCGACATGGCACACCCTCCCGAGTTGCCGTCTGGCATCGTACCGTGAGCCCGCCGACGCGTCAAACCGTTTATTTCGACGAATCCCCGGCCCGGACCGCCCTCGGCCCCGCCCCACCTCACCCGCGTTCTGCCTTCTGACTTTCTTCGCCAAAATCTGCCTATTTCCGCCACCCGCCGCCAATCCCCGCCAACCCTTCCTTCCCGCTTTGCTTTCCGTCTCTACGCGAGGAATACTTGAGATGCTCACGCAGTGCCAGAGCCTGCCTTGACGGCCCGCTCGGCGGTGTGGCACCGGCCCCCAGCCGGTGAATCGTGCACCCCACACCTGCTGACCCGGTTCGAGACACGTGCTCGGGTGCGTCTGCCCCGCGTAGGTTGGGCCGACTCTCAGAAGCCCAGCATGCGCGCTCGCGGACGGAGGACGCCCGGTGCACCGGCGATCGCCTGGCCGCGGCTGCCTGTGAAGTCCCGGGCCCTCCCGCGACTCAGCGTAGCACCGGAGCGGAAGGGACGCCTCGCGAGCGTCCCGTCTTTTACAAGTGAATAGTCGTTG
>Ga0182017_10001528_pt1 | contig 17786 bp, 13 predicted proteins | sample 712E3DmetaG_FD_120492 | JGI IMG/M metagenome (GOLD analysis project Ga0182017, IMG submission 120492) | Permafrost microbial communities from Stordalen Mire, Sweden - 712E3D metaG | ecosystem: Environmental > Terrestrial > Soil > Wetlands > Permafrost | place: Sweden: Stordalen | collected... | reverse complement strand
CCTGATTCCCCCCGACGATATCGAGCGTCTTGAGTATGAGCTCACGGACGACATCGTTAATATTGACTCCCGTTCGACGGATCTCCAGGCTGAACCCCTTGCCGTTTTCCCCCACGATAGGCCCCGGGTGCCCGTCCTGCCGGTTCAGGAACGCAAAATGCTCGGGCAACAGCACCGGGACGCTGTTCAGGAGTACGACACGTTCGAGGGCGTTCCTGAGCTCGCGGACGTTTCCCCTCCAGGGAAGCCCGACCAGGAATTCCATCGCTTCGGGAGAAAGCGAGGGAACCTCCTTGTTCTGGCGCTTCGCGAACTCCGACAGAAAGGCAGAGACCAGATCCGGAATGTCTTCCTTCCGGTCCCGCAGCGGCGGGATGCGGACGGTGGCGACATTCAGCCGGTAGAACAGGTCCTCGCGGAACCGTCCCTCCTCAGCCTCCCTCGCCAGATCCCTGTTGGAGGCGGCAATCACCCGGACATCCACTCTGATTTCTTTGGTCCCGCCCAGCCGGTAGAACCGCTTTTCCTCGAGGACACGCAGGAGCTTCACCTGCATCTCGAGCGAGAGCTCGCGGATCTCATCAAGGAGTATTGTCCCCTTGTCGGCGAGCTCGAATTTCCCCTGCTTCATCCTTTCGGTCGCACCTGTGAAGGCGCCTTTCTCGTATCCGAAAAACTCGCTTTCGGCAAGGTCCTTTGGAATCGCGCCGCAGTTAACAGTGATCAGCGGCCTGTCCGCGCGCGCGCTCCGTTTATGGAGGAACCGCGCGACAAGTTCTTTCCCTGTGCCGCTCTCCCCCTCGATGAGAACCGTCGTGTCGTCCCCGACGGCGAATTTTTCGGCCGTCTCAAGGACATGCTGTATGGCCGCGCTCTTCCCGATGATGCCCGACTGGGATCGATTGGTCTCCAGCTCCTCCTGCAAGAGCCGCACCCTGGTCTGAAGCGAGGCGAACTCCAGATTCTTCTCTATGAGGACGCTCAGGTGGTTGAGGTCGAACGGCTTCACGACAAAATCGGCCGCTCCCTCCTTCATCGCCTTCACGGCCAGCGCAACGTCCGAATGCGCAGTCATGATGATGACGGGGGTCTCCCACCCTGCGGCACGGAGCCCCTCCAGCAGGTCGATACCGTTCACCTCCCCCATGTAGATATCCATCAACACGAGGTCCGGCTTGCTGCTGTTGAAATGCTCTTCGAACTCCCGTCCCCTGTTGCAGACGGACACCGCGTATCCCTGTTCGCTCAGGATCTTCCTGAGCGTGTTGGTGAGGATTGTCTCATCGTCCACGACCAGTATGCGCGCTTTTGCCATTCCTGTACCTCCATCACCCCTGTAGTGGAAACACGAGCCTCACGAGTGTGCCGCCCCCGACAGCCGCCTCAATGCGGATCTCCGCGTGGTGCCTGTCCATGATGAACTTCGAAAGGGCGAGTCCGAGTCCCGTTCCTCCCGCCTTCGTGGTCCGGAAGGATTCAAAAATCTGCTTGACCTGGTCCGGGGGAATTCCCGCCCCCCGGTCGCGGATCTCGACGACGGCCTTGCGGACGGTCCCCTGCGGGGCGTCGGTGCGGGGTTCGACGACGAACCCTGTCGACACCGTGAGTATGCTCCCCTCCGGCGAGGCGTCGATCGCGTTCTGGAGGACATTGATCATGACCTGCTGGATCTGCCGTGCATCCGCCAGGATGGAAGGGATGTTCCTGTCGAGGCGCGCCTCAATCGTGATCCGCTTCTGCTGCAGCGCGATCTTGACGTACCGGATGACGTGATCGATGAGTCCGTTGAGCTGGTTGAGCTCGAGCACCGGGGGAGCGACGCGCGCAAGGTTCAGCGTATTCCCCACCACTGTCTCGATCCGACGTGCAGCTTCGAGCATGTCGTCCAGCGTCTGGCGAAGAGTCGCGTCCGCGCCCAGCTTGCCGACGAGATACTGCAGATTCAGCGTTACGGCGGCGAGCGGGTTCCTGATCTCATGCGCGATCCCGGCCGCCAGGCGCCCCATGAGCGTCAGCTTTTCGGCCTGCAGGAGCTGCGCCTGCATCTTTTTCTTCTCGGTGACATCCCGCACAAAGAGCATCACGCGCGGATCCTGGGGCCGGGTCACGGGACCGACGACGACATCCACCTGAATCAACTCCCCGGACTTGGTCCTGATCGTGGTCTCCCCCGAAGTATACAGCGCGGACCCGGCACCGGTTATCGGAGTGCCCGGCTCCGTACCGAACGGGACGAACGGCATCGCCAGCACCTCCTCCTTCGTGTAGCTCAGCAACGCCAGAGCCTGCCTGTTGACGTCCAGTATGCGTCCTGATTCGTGATCGGTCACAAATATTGCGATGCTCGCGTGGTCGAACATCGCACGGTATCGCTCCTCCGACGCCTGGATCTCGCGGTTTTTCCTGACCAACATGTCCGCATTCATCTCAAGCTCCGCCATTTTCTCTTCCAGCTTGCGGATCACGATCGCGCGGTGCTGCTCAAGAAACAGGTGTTCGTCGATCTGCTCGGCCGCGGGCGCCGGGGCGATCGCGCGGCGACCGTACCGCTGCTGCACGAGCTCGTTGACCGCATCGACGAGCGCACCGAGACCGGCATACTTAACGACGTACTTGTCGACGCCGATGCTGTGGGCGAGACGCTGGTGTGTCTCGTCGACATAGTTCCCCGTGTAGATGATGAACGGCAGAGACGCACAACCGGGGAGGGCCCGGACTTCTTTGCAGAGCTGGAATCCATCCATCATGGGCATCATGGCATCCGCCACGATGAGGTGGACCTTCTCCTGACGGAGCTTTACCAGTGCCTCCACGCCGTTCCGGGCAAACACCGAGGTGTAGTTGTGCTCTGCCAGCACATCCTGGAGAAGGTCGAGATTCTCCTGGATGTCATCAACGAGAAGCAGCTTGAGTCCCCCCACAGGGACATCCCCGTCGTCCGGACCGGTGACCGCAGGCCGCGGAACGGTTGGTTGCGGCATTGAATGAAAGTAGTCAATGTGAGAAAGTTCGCCACCTGCATACTGGCAGGACAATGTATTACTATTAGCCACGCAGGACAATACGCTTCAGAGCGTATTTTCGTGCCTGTGGGTGAGAGTGAGGAGAGGAGCCTGGAAGAGGATGGTGCGCCGGGTATGGTTTTCGGGCAAAATGGCAGCTATTGACGCGGGAGGATGACGATGTTGTTTTTGATGGCATACGTCACGAGGCCTGCAGTATCGTGCAGGTTGAGCTTCATCATGATGTTGTGCGTATGCGTATCGACAGTGCGGACGCTTATGAAGAGACGGTCGGCGATATGCTGGTGGGTCTCCCCCTCGGCAATGAGCTGAAGCACCTCCCTCTCGCGCATCGTGAGTGCGCTCCCCGCGAGAGAATCTTTCCCCCCCCCGGGTGCGCCTGGTGCACCAGGCCCCCGATCGCCGAACCTCCCCGTGAGAGAAGGGCTGAAAAAAGCATGGCCCGAGTGGACAGTGCGGATGGCGGTGTAGAGTTCTTCAGGAGAGGTACTCTTCAGGACATAGCCGTTGGCCCCGCTCCGGACGACCTGGTTTACGTACTCGTCATTGTCATGGGCGGAGAGTATGAGGATTTTTATACCCGGTGCGTCCCGCTTCAAGCGGTCAGTCGCCTCGAGTCCATTGAGGACAGGCATGCTGATATCCATGAGTACGACGTCGGGCGCAAGCCGGAGGGCCATTTCAACGGCGCTCCTGCCGTCTTCCGCTTCACCGATCACTTCGATGTTCTGATTGAGAGAGAGAAGGGAAACCAGACCCCTGCGGAGAATGGTATGGTCATCCGCGATCACAACGGTAATCTTGTCGCTCATGCTGGCAATGTAGCAAAATCGCCCGTTGCGGTCAACAGAAGGGTGATATATAGTACCCGTCTTCCAGGTGTGTCCTTATTTCCTCGAGGCGTTTTGACTGGTCGGCTTCGAACGGCGATTTTGCCTCTCCGGAAACCCGGACTTTGTCCACCCGGGGAAAAATGTTGTCTGTGAGGGAGTCGCCGGGCATACCTGTTCACGCAGCTGAACGAGAGCGGAGCGTGCCAGTGCACGCCAACGTCGTTCGTCGCCTGAATAAAACAGATTCTCAGGGAGACGGCTCCTTCCCATCTATCACTCTTCTGACGACGGCGAGCAATTCCGTCAGCCCGTACGGCTTGGAGACAAGCGCCCGTGCACCATTTTTTGCCAGTTGCGACCTTATGTGCGGCTCGAAGAACCCGCTCGCTACTACCACCTTCACCGAGGAGTTCAACGACTGGAGCGAAGTGAGGAGCACCCCGCCATCGGCCTCGGGGAGGCCGAAGTCGGTCACCACGATCGCTATTTCACCCATATGCTCCCTGTACGCTTCGATCCCTTCCAACCCATCAGCCGCAAGGAATACGCGGTATCCTTTATCGTGGAACGTCGATTCGAGCAAGTCCAGAAGAGCCGGCTCGTCCTCGACGATGAGCACACCTTCCCCCCTCCCCCAGGGCGAAATTTCTCCCTCGGGTGGCCGTGCCTCACTTGAAGGGGCGGACTCGCTCACAGGGAAGAAGAGCCTGAAGACGGTCCCCTCTCCGAGCGTGGAATCCACATCCACAAACCCGCCATGGGTCTTGACAACACCATAGACCAGGGACAATCCCAGTCCGGTCCCTCTTCCGAGTTCTTTGGTGGTAAAGAATGGCTCGAAGATCCGCTGGATTGTGGCGTCGGACATCCCCATCCCCTGGTCGGCAACGCTGATTTCGACGTACTTCAGAGAAGGGTCGGCCCCCTCCCGGGAGGAGAGCACAGCGCCGTCGACAAGGAGCGTCCGTATCGTCAGCTTCCCCCCGGAGACACGTCCCTCCCGTGGCTCCATCATAGCGTCCCGTGCATTGATGCAGAGATTGAGGAGCGCCTGGTGGAGCTGGGTGTTGTCCATCACGACGATCGGGATCCCCTCCCCCAGATCGAGAACGATTTCGACAGTCCTGGGGAATGTCTCCTGGATCATTCGCGAAAGATCGAATATCGCCTTGTTGACATCGATTGATTCCGGATGCACTTCCGATTTGCGGGCAAACGTCAGTATCTGCCTCACAAGCCCTGCCCCGCGCTTTATCGCGCTGTTGATGGAGTGGATGCTCTGCTCGAACGCACTGTTTTCATTTCTGCGGATTTCCAGGAGGGAAACGTGACCGAGTATAATCCCCAGGATGTTGTTGAAATCGTGGGCGACACCCCCGGCGAGCGTCCCGAGCGATTCCATCGTCTCCAATTCGCGAATGTGGAGTTCCATCTGCTTCCGCTGTGTGATGTCTTCCTTCACAGCGAGGTAGTGGGTCACGATCCCGTTCGGGTCCTTGATCGGGGAAATCGTTGCAGACTCCCAGTAGAGATCCCCGTTCTTCTTCCTGTTGTGGAATTCTCCCTTCCACTCCCCTCCCGATTTGATCGTCTCCCAGAGGCGCCTGTATTCCTCTGAGGGGGTCGCGCCCGATTTCAGTATGCTGGGATTCTTCCCGATCAATTCTTCATGCGAGTATCCCGTCAACTGAACACATTTCGGGTTGATGTATTTGATGTTCCCTTGCAGATCAGTGATGACAATCGACGACGCGCTCTGCTCAACCGCTCGTGAGAGCTGCCGGAGCTGTATCTGATCCTTCTTCCAGCCTGTGATGTCGGTGATCATCGCGAGCTTAAGCGGGGAGCCTCCCTCGGCGTCAGGAATCAGTGCAGTTGAGAGCCTGACATCGACAAGCGCGCCGTCCTTCCTCTTCCGGACAGTCTCCCACTCGATGACCCGGTCGCCGCCGAGCGTTTTGGTTACCGTATCGCTGAATTCGTCCGTTTTGTGGGGGGGGACAAGGGGATAAGGCGTTCCGAGTACCTCCTGCGCCGACCATCCGAATATCCTCTCCGCGGCCGGGTTCCAGAGGCGGACGAGGTCATCCTTGTCCAGGGTAAGGATTGCCACAGGCAGTGAGTCCACCAGGGATTTGAGCGCTGCGTGGCTGGCGTACAGCGCCCGCTCGGCGTTCTTCCTGTCCGTTATGTCGCGGGTAATCGAAAGGATGCACTTCTCGCCGTCAATTGTCAGCGCTCGCGCAGACATCAGGCCGATGATGATCGAGCCGTCCTTGCAGCGGAAAGGAGCCTCGAGCCCTGTCAGCTCGCCGTCGCGAGCAAGACCATCGACAAGTCTCTGCCTGTCGGCATCGCTCACCCATATGCTCAAACCGCGGGAGGTGGACGACTTCCCGATCACATCCTCCGGCGTGTACCCGGTGATCTTCGTGAACCCTTCGTTTACGGCCAGATATACGGCATCCGACACCCTGGCGAGGCTCACCGCATCGGGACTGACGTGAAAGGCTTTCGAGTATTTCTCTTCCGAATCGCTCAGCGCGCAGTGAGCGTCGTGGAGCCGGAACGCCATCGTGATCGAGGCAAACAGCACATCCTCCCCCGAGTTTTTCAGCATATACCCGTAGTTCGTGATCCCCCGGGTCCGTCCGACCATCTCCCTTTCGGTGTGCGAAGTGAGGAATATGACGGGGACATCCTGGAACTTGAGGATCTCGCGAGCCGCATCAGCGCCGTCCATCCCCTTCCCGAGATCGATATCCATCAATATGAGGTCGAGGGGGGGGGCTTCCTCCTTTACAGCGGCGATTGCCCTCTCCGCGGTGAGCGCAGGAATAACGTCATACCCCGCCCTCTTGAGAACAAGGGACTGGCTCATGCTGATGACCGCGTCATCCTCCACGAGGAGTATTTTCTTCACGATGACCTCCTGACCCGGCTCATCCACCGATTCTCCGGGATGCATTCACATCATTTTCACATGTCTCTCTCATGCGGGTGACGGTCATTCGGGATTAGTTTGTAATATGTATATTTGATCCGTTCGAAACAAGGTCAGGAGGGATTTGAATTGTGCCACAGAATCGGAAGGATCAGAAACTGCAGATAGACATGATGAATCCGGCCCGGGAGCGGAGAGATGAACGGCGGCCCCGGGGGTTCCCGGGGGGCCCGCTCAGCTATTTGAACAACCAGAGGAAACTGCCGTACCCGTCCTTCTGCATGTCGTCCTTAGAGATGAACTTCATCGCGGCGGAATTCATGCAATATCTGAGACGCGTGGGAGGGGGGCCGTCGTAGAACACGTGACCCAGGTGGGAATCGCCATACTTGCTCCTGACCTCTACCCGCTCGCCCATCAGCGAGCTGTCCGTTTTCTTCACGAGAGTACGCGGGTCGATCGGTTTCGTGAAACTCGGCCAGCCTGTGCCTGAATTGAACTTGTCGGTGGAGCTGAACAGGGGCTCCCCGGAGACAACGTCGACATAGATCCCCGGCCTCTTGTTCTCATCGTACTCGTTCCCGAACGGCCTCTCGGTCCCTTCTTCCTGCGTCACCTGGAATTGAAGCGGGGTCAGTTTCTTCTTCAACTCCTCCTTCGCCGGCTTCGTGAACCCGGTCCACGCGATCCTCCCCCACGTCTTCTCGATGTAGGCATCCCTCCCCGAGCCGGCCCGGTACGCGTGGTACTGGCCGGAATTCGTTTTGCAGTAGTGCTGGTGATGGTCCTCGGCAGGGTAGAATGATTGGAAACGGACGATCTTCGTCACTACGGGCCCCCCGAACACGCCCGACTTTTCCAGAAATTGCTTCGTGGCTTCGGCGATGATCCTCTGCGCCTCCGTGTGATAAAATATCGCAGAGAGATACTGGGAGCCCCTGTCATAGAACGATCCGTCCGCGTCAGTCGGGTCGAACTCCCTCCAGTAAACATCAAGTATCTCTGAATAAGAGATGACCTGAGGATCAAATGTGACCTGCACGGTTTCCAGGTGACCCGTGAAGCCTGTCGAGACCTGCTCGTATGTCGGGTTCCTGACACTCCCCCCGGAATAGCCGGAGACCACCTTCCTGACCCCGTCGAGATCTTCAAAAGGGGCGTCAATGCACCAGAAGCACCCCCCGGCAAACGTCGCAGTCTCCAACCCTTCACCCACCGGGAGCACCGAGCCGACAGGATCATCGGGCTTACCTGCCACCCCTGAGAGCGGTGAGGCCTGCGTGGCTGCAGTGTTCCCGTTCCCCCGCATGCATCCCGGAAGAGAAAGCAGACAGGAGAAATAGAGGAGAATGGCCGATTTGATCATGAGACACTCCGGAGGTCAGTTCCAATGCGATGGCGTAGATATAGAACGTCCCGCAACATTAAAGAGGTTCCACGACCGCGACCGGTCAAACGTCACTTTTTCTCGAGGTCCAGGGCGCTGACAGGCAAATCCCAGTGGGCGAGAAGTATCTCGAACCTTCGCTGCTCTTCCTTCTTGAATGTCTCCTGGTCGGGGTAAAGCTCCCGGTTGAGGGAATCTGAGTCGAAGTCCGAAAACGCGATCTTTGCGTTCTTGAAGACTATCGTCACCCTGTAGTCCCACCGCCCCTCCTCGGTATTGTGGAACCGCGGAGTCATCGCCGTGACCTGAAGTATCCGACCCATGTCGATCTGCTTCTTCAGCACCGGGTAGTGGTTCTTCTTAAAGAGCCTTATGAACTCGTCGGCAAACCCCCATTTCGCCTTGTAATAGTACTCGATAGTGGAAGGCTTGTCGTCCGATTTGGGCTGATTGCCCTGAGCTTTTGCGGTCATGGTGAATCCTCCGAAGATCGTTGCGCAGAAAACAATCATGAGGAAAGAGCGGAAACATACTCGTCGGGGCGACATAAGGAGTGTTCCTCGGATATGGATGTTTTTCTTGAGCATCTATATATAAAAGCGCTCCCCGGGCCAGAGGATCTGGAACGTGGTATTCATCCCCCTGCAAAGAAACAACAGCCGGCCGTTTTCATATGGCATGGAGTATTTGCACTCCGTGATCCCGGCAAGTTCCACTGTCCTGTACCGGCGGTTCAGGTCGGTTAAGTTGTCCTGAAGCAAACGGTCGTGTCCGAGTATGATGGCGATATTCCCTGTCCGTTCGCCAGGACCCCACATCCAGTAGCTGTTATGGGTGCACAGAGCAGGGGGAAGGCCGTATTTTTTTCCGAAGAAATCAATCGCTCCCGCCTCGCCGTAATTCCGGACGAATATCACACATTGTTTCTGTTCCTCCGGGGTGAGTGTGTTGTAGATTTTCGCCACCGCACCAGTCAGCTCTTCCCACCCGAATTGATCGGCGTAGTACTGCGGGAGCTCTCCCACAGAACTTCGTTCATCCGCCTTCGGCATCAGGCCGAGGAACCTTTCGTATTCGATGAACTTCTCGACGGGAAGAACCGGCAGGGTGAACGGCAGGCCGACGAGCATCCCAACAATCAGGAGCGCCGGGTACACGACCTTGATCCACTCCCATCCCCGATTCCCTGATCGGTCCGCGACAAACCTCTCCAGAGAAACCGCCCCGCCCGCCAGGAGCACGGGATAGGCGGCGGAAAGATAGTAGACTTTCCCGTTCCCCGCGATCATAATGATGAAGACTATGACGTACATCCACGCAAGAGGACGGAAACATCGTCCTTCCCTGTCCAGGAAGAAGAAACAGAGCCCGATGACCCAGAGCGGCCCGTTGATATAGTTCATCCCGTTGAACTGACCCCCGACGAACTCCCACAGTCCTATCCTCGCGTTCTTAAACTGGCTGGCGTTGTGCATGAACTCAAGGGTGGGAAACCCCTTCGCGATTTCCCAGATGATGTGCGGCAGGAAGATCAGGAGCGCGATCAACGCGCCCGTCCAGAATTTTCCTGTCACGAGATGCTTCCGATGGGGGGTGAGGAGCAGTCCGCCGGCCAGCCCGGCGCACATGAACCCCACCGAGTACTTGTTGAGGAGTCCGAGTCCGACCACGAGCCCGAAGGGAAGCCAGTGTTTCGGAGAACCTCCCGCAAGAATCACCACGCTGATGTAAAGTGCGGCCGTCCAGAAAAGTATATCGAGCGGGTTCATGGAATACGATCGTCCGCTCCCGAGCAGCGTGTGCGCGGCAACGACTGAAAGAGCAGACAGCCAGAGAGAAAACCCGCCGCCACCGAGCCGGCGGGCGATCAATGCCGTGAGAAACGACGTCGCGCTGACGGCCAGTGCCGCGAGCAAGCGAATCGCATGGAGCGAGTCGCCGAAGAGGGACCGCCAGAGCGCCAGGAGTGCTATGGAAAGCGGAGGCTGATCAACGTACCCGAATGCAAGATGGTCCGAGCACGCGATATAGTAGAGCTCGTCCCTGAAGTAGCCGTAGCTGTTGTGAAACGCCGCCATGAGGAGAAGCGACGTTCCGGCGATGAGGAGAGGAATCTTAACTCCCCGTGTGGACATCACGGGGACAACCGGGAGAGTCACGCGGATTTCCTGAGAGATGAGACGGACCCGGTTAATGTAGCTACGCTTCCTGGGATTTACAAGCAGGTGGAACTTCCGACCAGTCGGACGCGTCAAACGTGTTCTCACCCGTCGCGAGGAGCAGCCTGAACTTCTTCACGGTCCCGGTCGAAAGGACGTAATTGATTTCAGGCGCTTCCCAGGCGTAGATGATTCTGGAAACAAGCGCTCCCGCGGCCGTCGAGGGATCCCACATGAACCGGTCGGACCTGACAAGGACGGATGCAATGACCTCGAGATGGCGTGCCTGGAGGTCATCGCAGATGACCGCATCACAGAGCGCCTCAAGGTGCTTCCCTGCCACAATGAAATCCGTCGACAGATCGTCTGTCAGCACATCATCCGCTTCTACCCGGACGTCATGAATTGTCTCCTCCGCCTCCTCGGCCAGAACAGAAGCACCGACTCGACCCTCGAGGAATCCTTTCAGTGTCTCTGCTTTCATATCGTGCCCCCGCTTTGCGATGGATGGGTGTTTGAACCCGGGTGATGCGGACACCGCGAAACTCAGGAAGCGTAGGAGAGTACAATGAAATACTCGTGCAGAAACTCCGTGTGAATCGACCGGGAATGTGGCGCGAAGATGCGGGAGAGAGGAAGGAGGGATCCAGAGGCAGATTCAGCTTCTTCTGCACCCACTCCGAGGCCGGACGGAGTGACGCAGTGTCAGCATAGGAAAGAACCTGACCACTCGACAAGGCAACCTACTCCAAAATCAGACGAAAGTCAAGCTTTCAAGGACCCCGGTACCCCGGCCTAGTACCTCGGCATAGCGGGGTCAATCGATTCCGCCCAGGCTTCAATCCCCCCGAGGAGGTTCTTTACCTTACGGAACCCCAGCTGTTTCAGGAATTGAACGGCCTGCCCGCTCCGCATTCCGCTGTGGCAATACACGACCGTATCCTGCGAGGAATCGAGCTCGTGCACCCGCCGGGGAAGGTCGTTCAGGGGGATCAGGTGACCTCCGAGATTTGCGATTTCATATTCCCGGGGTTCACGCACGTCCAGAAGGAATACGCTCTCTCCGCGGTCGAGCTTCGCTTTGAGCGCGGCAGCAGAGATCGCGTTTTCATCATCCTCCGGGCCTGCGGCCGGCGCAATTCCGCAAAACAGTTCATAGTCGATCAGCTCCGTGATCGAAGCGTGATCGCCGCATATCGCGCAGTCCGGATTCCGGCGCAGTTTGAGCTCGCGGGTCTTCATCGTCAGCGCGTCGAAGAGAAGAAGCCTTCCGATGAGAGGCTCGCCGATCCCCAGAATGAGCTTCACGGTCTCAGCCGCCTGTATCGTCCCGATGATCCCCGGAAGCACCCCCAGCACCCCTCCTTCGGCGCAGCTTGGGACCAGCCCCGGCGGAGGCGGGTCCGCGTACAGGCACCGGTAGCAGGGTCCGCCCGGAGCGGAGAAAACTGAAACCTGCCCTTCAAACCGGAATATACTCCCGTACACATTGGGCTTCTTTAGAAGGACGCACGCATCATTGACCAGGTAGCGCGTCGGGAAATTGTCGGTCCCGTCCGCCACCAGATCGAAGCCGCCGAGTATCCCGAGGGCGTTAGCAGAGTTCAGGTGCGTGTTGAACAGCTCCACCTCGACGTTCGGGTTGATGGAATGTATCCTGTCCCTCGCGGAGTCCAGTTTCGGCCTCCCGACATCCGTCGTGGAGTGCAGGACCTGGCGCTGCAGGTTCGACTCGTCCACGACATCGAAATCGACGATACCGATCCTGCCGATCCCTGCAGCCGCGAGGTAGAGCGCCAGGGGAGAACCGAGTCCCCCGGCCCCCACCAGCAGCACGCTCGCGGCTTTCAACTTCATCTGCCCTTCAAGCCCCACTTCCGGGAGTATGAGATGGCGGCCGTACCGCCTGATCTCTTCGCGTGAGAGGCGAACGTCCGTCCGCGACCACCTGCCGCCTGTTTCTCTCATTATCAGCTCCTTCCGCCGGCTATCGACGGGACGATGCTCACGGTGTCCTTCTCCGAAACCTGCGTCTGTTCCTTTTGCAGGTACCTGATGTCCTCATCGTTCACGTACACATTGACAAAGTTTCTGAGCGAACCCGTGTCGTCGAAGAGGTGTTTTTTCAGCGGAGCGTACGTTGCAGTGAGCCCCCGGAGGAGCTCACCGACGGTGTTCCCCTCGAGAAGGACGCTCTCCTTTTTTTCAGTGTACGCCCGGAGCGGCGTAGGGATCAATATCCGAATGGCCATTGTGCTCGATCTCCTGATGTGGTTTACGCCCGCTTTGATCCGGCATGCCCGGCACTTTCGCGAGCAGGTCCGTCGACGACCCGTTCGACGCTGTCCATGATTTCTTCATCGAACCCCGAACGGTCTTCCTTCAGCACCCATGACTTGACTGCCGCGGGGATCCTCTCCTCGACGGCGACGATGACGTACGAACACCAGGGCCACGCGTGTTCAAGGTCAAACTGCGACGGCCTTGCCGGATGGTCGGGGTGGGAATGATAGAACCCCATCACACCCAGCCCCTCGGCACCGGCGGCAGATTCCGCCTTCGTGTACTCCCCGGGCGTGATCAGAAATCTCCGGGTCCGGTTCTCTTCCCTGGCGTTCCCGATCCGGACGACGTCGAAAACCTTCTTCCCCGTCTCCCCCCCCGTGCCAACGAGAATGCCGCAGCATTCTTCGGGGTACGCCTCCATGGCATGGACTTTTATTTTGTGCAGTGCCGTATGCGTCAACGATATCTCGGGGGATACCTTCGGGGTTATCTTCGGCTCGATCATCGGATCACTCCTCCCAGAATCGTTCACTCAGGTATCTGCTGCCGTGGTCGGGAAATACCGTGACAACGACTCCTTCCTCCAGTCGTTGTGCAACCTGGAGGGCGGCCACCATGGAGGCCGCGGAGGAGGTCCCGACCAGCAGTCCCTCTTTTTTCGCCAGACGCCTCGCCATTTCGTGCGCGGCACCGGTCGAGATCTCCAGGTGCTCGTCCGCCAGCTTCATATCGTAAATGCCCGGAATCATGGCCGTCTGGAGATGCTTCAATCCCTCCAGACCGTGGAGTGGCGTGTCGGGTTGAAACGATATGCTGCGAATCGCCGCGTTGAGCTCCTTCAGACGACGGGCCGTGCCGACAAAAGTCCCCGACGTCCCTATGCCGGCAACAAAGTGCGTGACCGCTTTTCCACTCTGGTTGTATATCTCGAATGCAGTGGTCCTGTAGTGGGCCTGCCAGTTGGCGGGATTGTTGTATTGATCGGGATAGAAGTATTCATCCGGGTGATCCGCCACAAGCTTTTTCACATAGAGCTGTGCGCCGTCCGTCCCTTCGAGCGGGTCGGTGTATGTGACGTCCGCACCGTAAGCGAACAGGATCCGTTTCCGTTCGGGGCCGGCGTTGGCCGGGACGGCGAGTTTTACGCGGTATCCGAGGGCAGCGCCTATCAACGCGTACGCGATCCCGGTATTCCCGCTCGTAGCGTCAATAATGGTCTTTCCCATCGTGAGGGCACCGCTCCGCTCCCCTTCCCGTATCATGCTGAGAGCCGCCCTGTCCTTGACAGAACCGCCGGGATTGTACCATTCCGCCTTGGCGAATATCTCAACCCGGGGGGAAACCCCTGGAAACCGCGGGAGCCTCAGAAGTGGGGTATTCCCTATCCGCTGAACGAGGGTTGGGGCACCGACGGTGGTATATGTCAATGAACCTGGCATTTTACACTGCAGTAAGTCGAAACCTGTATTTGAAAGAACGAAGAGATCGAGAAATACGTTTCAAAAGGGGAGTGAGAGCCCCGCGTCAACAGGGGGAACAACAACAGCAGTTTATGTGAGGGGATATTGTCAATTTTGGCCACAATTCATGTACTATCTGACCGGGAAAACGCAAATGCCAACCTGTAGTGAGAACACGTGATGGGCTTATCAGGTTCCATCAAGAGAGCGGAACAGCGGTCCGGACCGCTCCTGCGCATGGACCCGCCGGCGGCCCGTGAGCGGGCGCTCATCATATTTGCCGCACTCCCGAGGCCCGGTGATGTGAAAAAACGGCTCGCCCGGGAAATCGGCGTTCAGCCAGCAACGACACTCTACAATGAGCTCGCGCTCCATACATTCCGGATCGGGCAGGATGCCCTTGACAAGGGATGGATGGTATTTCTTTTCTATGACCCGAAAGTGAGGGAGGAAGAGGTGCGCCAGTGGGTCAAGAGAGATTTCCACTACGTCGCAGAGGGGGGTGCAAATCCGGGCGCACGCATACAGCACGCATTCGACTATACATTTCATCACCGCGCGGGGAAAGCGGTGGTCATAAGCAGCGATATCCCGGGAATGGAAGTTGCCCTTCTGGAAGAGGCTGCCAGCAGGCTCGATAGGAATGACATAGTGATTGGACCGGCAACGGACGGCGGCTGCTACCTGCTCGGCATGAAACCTCCTACCAAGGGAATATTCCGTGATCTCCCCTGGGGGACGTCATTGGTCTACCGGGAGGCGTCAGAAAGGGTCCGGAGGCTGGGCCTCGCACAATCGAACCTCCCTCCTCTCAGCGACGTGGACACGGCAGAGGCGTACAGGAACTATCTCATGAAAAAACAGAAGGGCTAGAAAGGAGTCATTTCCATACCATTGAGCTTCATTCGACCCCCACCAGCGTGTATGGGCCCTTTGGGATGACGCTGATCGAGGCGTCGGAACCGAACTTCCTGAATCCATCCTCGAGGGCTTCCTCCACGGACGCGGCTGTCCTTATGAAGAGGTCGTGGCCAAACTTGGCGGCAATGTTCGGGGAGACAAGCACGACATCGGCCTGCCTGGCAGCTTTTGCGCATTCCTCCAATTGCCACTGATCGATGAGGACGGGGTTCGCCGTGATAGTCTCGACGAACGCATCCACCGTGCGGTAGGCAGTCGCCATCGATGTGAACTCAGGGCTCCCCAGGCCTTCCTCACATTTGGCCGCCACGATCAGCATCCCTCCTTTCTTTACGGCCGGGAGTGCCGCCGTGATACCCTTCACCGATTGATAGTACGTAAGATCCAGCGGATACCCCGCGCTCGTGGTGATCACGATGTCGGCCTGCCGGGGCGCAATCGCTTTCACAGCGTTGCGTACAAAGGCAATCCCCTGTGCATGCGCAGACTCCGGATCTCCGGCAAACATCCCTGTTATCGCGCCGTTGACATCGAGCGACACATTGACGATGAAGTCATGGCCTGCTTTCCGCGCGATCTCGAGGAGCTCGTGATGGAGCGGATTGTTATCGATCGAGCCCTCACAGCAGGCAGGATTCTCCAGGAAAAAAGGGCTGTGAAGGGCCTTGATGGTCAGCTCACCCGCACACCCCGGAGCGACGAGTTTCCGGCCCCCTGAGAAACCGGCCATCAGGTGGGGCTCGATAAATCCGGTTGTAAGCTTCAGGTCGGATTCACAATATGTCCTGTCAATATAGACAGGCGTATTACAGGATGTGACCCCAAGGTATTGTTGCTCCTCCGGCACGCGGGCGTGATGGTCGACGACCCTGAAGTCGTCCAGTATCCGTTCCCCCACCATGAGCGAAAGCTCCTCGGGCGTGCTGGAGCGATGGAGGCCGGTGGCGACCAGAATCGTGATGTCCCCCCGGTGGATCTGATTCTCTTCAAGAGTCCTGAGAATCGGAGGAAGGAGAACTTTATTGGGGACGGGACGCGTGATGTCGCAAATGACGATACAGGCCGATTTCGCTCCCTGTGCAATTTCCGCCAGGGGACGGCCACCGAGCGGTCCCTTCAGTTGCTTCTCCAGCTCTCTCGCGGGATCAGGGAGAGGAACCGTCCCCGGCATCGTGAGCACTTTCAGGAGATTGTGCGCGGGGATTTCAATGTCCATCCCTTCCCTGCCGAAGGCCAGATGGATTTTCATGCGGTCCTTCCGGGGGTTGTGCACCTGTCGACGAGATACACGATCGATCTGTAGCTGAGACCGCTGTGGAGTGAGAGCCCGATCTCGCATGTCCTGCTTGTCGAATACCCTCCGGCACAGTCCCGGGGGATCCCCGACTTGAGACCGGCGAGCGCCGACGCATTCAATTCCGGAAACGTGAAGCCCCTGTCCCCGGCCCATCCGCAGCAACCGACGCCATCGGGGACTATCACGCGCTCCGCGCACATCTCGGCCAGTTTCCTGAACCGCGGTGAGAGACCCATTTTTGTGGAGCTGCATGTCGTGTGTATGGCGACCGTCTCGGACACTTTCCTGAATTCCAGTCTCTCCGTCAGGTAGTTCAATATGAATTCGATCGGCTCATAGAGATCCAGACGCTTGTCGAGCGTCTCCCGCATCCTGTACAGACAGGGGCTCATATCCGCGTAGACGGGAAGCTCGCCATTGTTTGACGCCTCAAGCAGCGCCCGGTTCAATTCATCCGCCTTCATCGATCCTTCCTCTTTGAATCCCTTGCTGTCGAACGCCATCCCGCAGCAGAGGCCCGAGAGGTTCTTCGGAAACACCACCTGATAGCCGGCCTTCTCGAGAAGCGCCACCGTCTTGTGCGTGAGCGGGGCCTCCCGACCGTAGTCGCGCGACTTCCCCATCGCACGGTTGATGCAACTCGGGAAGTAGACGACCTTAGATTGCTTCGTGGTGCAGGTTGCTTCGCTTCGCTCGCAATGACAGCCGCTCGCAATGACCCCAGGATGACCAGATCGCTCCGCTCTGCTCGCAATGACGGGGTTTAAGGAGAGGCGGCCGGCGGCGCTGGTGGACGGAAGGCGGGCGGCGGCGCTGGAGAACGGAAGCCGGCCGGCCCCCCGGGGCATGTATTCGTTCCAGAGGGGGATCCTGTTGCCTGAAAGTTTGCGCAGAGCCAGCCCTGCCCCCTCCATCAGTTTCGTGCCGAGCAACGCATGCGCAGCACTGACAAGGTTCAGCATGACGCCCATTGCTCCGGTGACGGCCGGCATATTCCTGGCGAGACTCCGCGCAACTGCATGAGTGAACGGACCCGTCTGACGCCACCGGATGTACTTTATCATTTTCCCCGTGTCGATACTGACTGGGCACGCCGTCGAGCAGAGTCCGTCCGTGGCACAGGTCTCGACGCCTTCGTACCGGTACGCGCTGCTCAGGGCCGCGAGCCTGCCGGGAGATTCGCCTGAGGCCTTGAGCCTGGACATCTCCCTGTAAACGGCAATCCTTTGCCTCGGCGTGAGCGTGAGGTCCTTTGAGGGACACTGCACTTCGCAGAATCCGCACTCGATGCACTTGTCGATGATCTCGTGTGCCGGGGGAAGGGGCTTGAGGTTCCGGAGATGTGCCTGAGGATCGTTGTTGATCACCACGCCCGGATTGATCAGGTTTTCCGGGTCGAAGACCGACTTGATCTCTTTCATCAATGCGTATGCCTCGGCGCCCCACTCGAGCTCGACAAACGGGGCCATGTTCCTG
>Ga0182017_10001524_pt1 | contig 17801 bp, 13 predicted proteins | sample 712E3DmetaG_FD_120492 | JGI IMG/M metagenome (GOLD analysis project Ga0182017, IMG submission 120492) | Permafrost microbial communities from Stordalen Mire, Sweden - 712E3D metaG | ecosystem: Environmental > Terrestrial > Soil > Wetlands > Permafrost | place: Sweden: Stordalen | collected... | reverse complement strand
TTCAATACTCCATCATGGAACGAACCAATGACAAAATGATGAAATCTCTATTTCTTAATCTTCAATTGTTTCTGCTTTTTTCTTGGACATGCGATTGCGTTCGTTGTGATCCAAATATTTTTTCCGCAGACGCATTGACTTGGGTGTCACTTCTACATATTCATCTTCGCCAATCCATTCGATTGCCTGTTCAAGTGTAAGATTCCGTGGTGGTTCCAGGCGAACGGCTTCATCTGAACCCGAAGCGCGCATATTTGTCAACTGCTTTGTCTTGCAGACGTTGACGACCATATCGTATTCGCGCGAATTTTCTCCAACAATCATGCCGGCATAGACACGCATACCAGGTTCGATGAAGAAGGTTGAACGTTCTTGCAGTTTCCACATTCCGTATGCGACCGAATCGCCATCTTCGAGAACAATTAAAGCACCGCGTGTTCGGTGGGACAGCTCCCCTTTGAACGGCTCGTAGCCGTGAAAAATATGATGCATGATGCCGGTACCTTTGGTCTGCGTCATAAATTCAGAACGGAATCCAATGAGTCCGCGCGCAGGCACAAGAAATTCCAATCGCGTGTTGCCCTGGCTTTGCATCATTTGTCGCATCTCGCCTTTACGTTTTCCAAGATTTTCAATCACTACACCGACGTGTTCATCGGGTACATCGATGATGACATGCTCGATCGGTTCGCACACAACATCAGAAATTCTTTTCAGTATTACTTCAGGACGCGAGACCTGGAATTCATATCCTTCACGCCGCATGGTTTCGATGAGAATGCCGAGATGCAGCTCGCCTCTGCCGCTCACTTTGAATACATCCGGCGAATCTGTCAATTCCACACGTAAGCTGACATTGGAACGAAGCTCGCGTGCCAACCGATCGCCAAGATGGCGTGTTGTAACATATTTACCATCCAAACCTGCGAAAGGAGAGTTGTTGACTATAAAATTCATGGAGAGTGTCGGCTCTTCGATTGCAACAAATGACAGCGGCGTCGGATCGGAAGCGTCGGCAATCGTTTCGCCGATATCGACATCTTCCATACCGGCAACTGCTATAATTTCACCAGTGCCTGCTTCCGCAACTTCAGTGCGTTTCAATCCCTGGAACGTATAAATTTTTGTTACACGCGCATCTTCCACCACGCCATCGCGATGAATAATTTTCATCGGGGAACCGAGCCGGATTTTGCCGCGCGACACTCTTCCGATTCCAAGACGGCCTAAATAGTCGTTGTAATCAATGGTTGTTACGAGCATCTGGAACGGTCCTTGTGTATCGCCGCTGGGCGATGGGATATATTTTATTATTGATTCAAAGAGCGGGTCAAGATTTGTACCTTCATCATCTAATTCGTTCTTTGCAATTCCCTGCTTTGCAATACAATATATCGTTGGAAAATCCAACTGCTGATCATGCGCTCCAAGGGATAGAAAGAGTTCGAATACTTCATCTAACACCTGATGTGCACGCGCATCTTTTCGGTCAATTTTGTTGATGACGACTATGGGAAGCAAATTGAGATCGAGGGATTTTTTTAGTACGAACTTTGTTCCGGGGAGCGGACCTTCAGCGGCATCCACCAGCAATAGGACGCCATCGACCATTTTCAAAGTGCGTTCTACTTCGCCAGCAAAGTCAGAATGGCCCGGTGTATCCACGATATTAATTTTATAGATCTCGCCGGTTTTTGGTTCTTTGTAGAGCACAGCAGTATTCTTTGCTAAAATGGTAATGCCGCGTTCGCGTTCTAAATCGTTGGAATCCATGACACGCGTTACCATGTCTTGGTTAGCGCGGAATGTTCCCGTTTGACGCAGCATAAAATCTACTAGTGTTGTCTTGCCATGATCAACATGCGCAATAATTGCGATGTTACGTATATGTGTGACTTCTTGCATTGTACCTTTCAATAAACTGAGGTCACGATGTTCCTATGACCCTGAATAAATAAAAATGCCCCAGTCTCGACATATTTCCTGAGGCAATGATAAGATACGGAATTTTTATGAGAAAGAAAACCTGGCTACGTTGACCTTCCAAAGATGTCCCTGCAATTACCGAGCGAACCTTTGGAAGGTTCAATTTTGCAACAAAAAAAGCTGATCCTTATGCAGGATCAGCTAATTTGAGAAAAAAGAAATTATGCTTAGCGAAATGTTATGCCGGCACCAAGAGTCAATACGGGATATGTGGCAAAACTATAATCAGCGTGAATGTTAATAACGTACAACAATAAACGAGCTCCGACAGTGAAACGGGACTTGTCACTCCCCTTAACTTCAAATCCATTAATAGTTACTCCTTGCAGTGTTGGATCTGAACCTGCGTATGTGTAGTCTGCAAGTGTCAATGTTGAACTTTCCAATTGGAAACCGCCGTATAAAGTAAGAATAAGAAGTTTCTTGCTGACTTCAATTCCGTATGCAGTCGCTTTGCCTGTAAGAATATCTTGATCACTCATTGATTTGACAGTTAGTTTTTGCGTCATAAAATGGACGGCAATATCAACCGGACAAAGAGGAATCCACTGATCGATGCTGTATCGAAGCCCAAAACCCATTAAGTTTAATTTTCCGTAATCTTGGTATGAGGTTGTTGGGAGATAACGAAGCATAAATTCCAAACCAAACGGTAAACCTAAATTAAATTGCGGCATTGCGGAGGGCACACCCAATGCTCCCAGACCTAATCCACCAGGGTGTATAAAAAGTGTATTATTACTAAGATCAAAATTAGGTAATTGTGTGTAAACTCCACCTGCACCAGCATAAAGTGGGTTTCCGTTGACCGAATAGACTGTTGTTCCGGATCTTCCCTTTACAATAACAGTATTTTTATCGCCTACTACTGTCGGAGCAGTTATCGATGCTGCATATGCGTTGCCGGATTTCACCTGCACTTGATTATTTGTATAAGAAACATAATTATTACCCACTTTTTCGTATAAAGACAAACCAGAAGGTGGCGCATAACCAAGTGATGATTTGTCTATGTTTATTGTAGCCGGAAGATTTAGAGAATATGTTTTATCTACATCGGATACTTTTGATGTTGCAAATTTTAGCCCAATATCGAAACCAAGAATGTCATGTAAATCTGCTGTGTAATAAGTGCCCGAATTTAAATCGTTGCCCAACCGGGTTAAAAATGGAGAAGCATACGATACTGCAGCACTACTACCCAACTTTGATATTTGCTGCTGTAAATCTTGCGCGCTCGCTATACTGCCAACGAGTGTCAACACGCAGATAAAAGCCATGGTAATTCGAAAATATGATTTCATGCGAACCCCCGTTATTATGAAAAAATGATAATTATTTTGCAAAATTAAATTTCGCAGATAATAATTTCAATTTATATTATTTATAAATATACGCAAAGATTTTCAAGATGCAATACGAGTTTCTGGCTATAGTACATTTGATCTCTTACCCCAACCAAACAAAGGATATTGGAGAGTATGTTGATTACTCCTTCTCAGTTACAGTGTGTAACGCAGTCTTTAAGAAAATGATTCCATACAGAGGAACACGGTACGGTGTCTTTTAATGAATTGTTACAATCTTCCCAATACGTACTTATCACTACTCAAAGTATTTTGTAAAAAAGGTAGATAAATTTTCTAAATCTTTCTTAAGTGAGAAACGGAGGGCATCGCCAAAAGCGCTCAGCACGATAAGCGCATTCACATTTGCATCGAAACTGGAGGCGCTGGACAGTCGTTGCCAAAGGCCTTTGTTCACGATGCCAATTTCTTTGTATATTTTCACAAGTCCATCCAAATTCCAATTCGGTTCAAGTCCTTCGCGTTCGCGAAAGTACTGTGCTACTAAATACATCGATACGGCGCGGAATACGGTTTCATTCGCCGTTGCAAAGGGCAGATGAAAGCGTACCATGGGTCGGAGATAATCAAGAATAGGACAACCACTTGTAACCATATAGATGCCGAGTATTGCGCTGAGACCATTTTGTACTGTGGTTTCATGTGCATATGTGCGCTCCGGGGTTTCTACCACTACCCACGTTTTATCGTACGAAGTTGAAAATTTGAATTCGTCGATGAGATGAGCAATGTTCACTGCAACAGGACAGTGTGCAACATCATCCTTGAGCGGACAGTTTTTGCATTGATGATATTGAAGTTTCGTCCATTCGGCATTATGTACAGATGAACTTTGGACTACTTGAAGAGTTTGCTCATGCAGCAGTACATCGAACAGCTTTTCTTCTCCATTTTCAAACTGAAACTTGTACTGGTATCTCAAGATATTCGACGAACCCGAATCTGGCATGAACTTGCTTTCAAAGTGCTTGTGAACGCGCTATGTTTAAATTTCTCATTGAGTGTGCCCCGGTCAATCTTGTAAAATAAATGGCGCACATTTCATCTACCGAAACCTACAAAATAATAATATAAAATTACAGCATTTAATCACATTGGAGATTAAATGTTTTTCCTCTATCTTATCACTCAGCGGAAGGAACTTAATGTTGCAGGATGGCAAGAAGGACCGCAAAAGTTTTTTTCATTCTCTATAATTTATTAAACCATAAGGAGTGTTTTATGAAGAAATTTGTGCTTGTTTGTATGGTGATCATTGCTGTCGTGATCTCACAGTCAATGTTTGCACAGGACAAACCAGTGGAAAAGAAGGTTGAAAAAGTTGTCAAAGTCAAAAAGGACTTTAAGAAAGAAGATAAAAGCAAAAAAGAATGCAAAGAGAAAATGGAGTGCTGCAAAGATAAGAAATGCTGCGACAAATGTACTGGCGAAAAGTGTAACGGCAAATGCTGTGCAAAGTGTGCCAAATGCAAAAAAGCGAGTGCGGGAAAATGTGAAATGAAGAATAAAGAAAAATGCGCTATGGACAGCACGGCAACGTGTGAGAAGCAGGGTGTGAAGAAACACATGGAAAAGAAATGCGCTATGGACAGCACAGCGAAATGTGAGAAGCAAGGTATGAAGAAACACATGGAAAAGAAGACAGTAATAAAGAAAGATGTAAAGACAGAAGAAAAATAGTAATATTTATCAATTATAAGGTATGGAGCCGTTTCGATCCAACGAATGTTGGAAAGAGCGGCTTTTTTATTGCATTGTTTGAATGTCGCCCGACTTTTCGGTAGCTTGGTGTACCCTGATTGTCCAGAAATTCTGAGATGATTGGGGTAAAGTGTTTTTAGAATTGCGGATTGACATGCAACGGAAAAACCTGAGATCGTTTAAAAATTTGTAGTTCAAAAGACAGACGATGGTATGATTGATGCTATAAGAAAAAAGATTGAAGCAAGTACACCGTTCATGCAATTGACAGCGACACTGAAATCGCTTCAGCTGGGACGTCCTGTTCAACTCCAAGGCATCAGCGGTTCATTAATTGCGTTTGTGGCAGCCCATCTCTTTGAATTGCGGAAGGCGCAAATGATGCTCGTGGTAGCGGACAGAGATCGTGCCGAACAGCTCCGCGACGATTGTGCAGCTCTTCTCGGTGATGATCAAGTACGTCTGTACATTTCGGGTCCGTCACGCACTGCGATGCATCTTGATATGAGTGCGCCCATTGCACAAATGGAAACTCTTCGCTCTCTTTCTCATTCCGACCGTGTCCTTGTCATTGCATCGGCAGAAGCATTGACCATAAAACTTCCGTCACGAAAACAATTCTCAGAGCGCTCTCTCGAATTGGAAGTCAGCAAAAACTATCCATTTGAAGAATTAATTCAGAAACTCATGACCATGAGCTTTGTGAAGAAGGATTTCGTTGAGGAGTACGGAGATTTCGCGGTGCGCGGAGGGATTCTCGATATTTTCCCATTCGTAGGCGATAATCCAATCCGGTTCGAATTCTGGGGGGACATCGTGGAATCCATCCGGGAGTTTGATGTACTTTCTCAGCGTTCCATCCGTGAATTGCAGACTGCAAATATCGTAGCAAGCCTCCTTCATGATTCTACGGATTCTGACGATGGTTCACAGAAACCAGACCTCGCAGATAAAAATGAAATGCGAGTTTCTTTATTTGAGTATCTCTCCAACGACGCTCTTCTCTTTTTTGATGAACCGATGCTCATGGAAAAAGAGATTGAAGGACTGCAGCAAGAAGACTATTCAAATATTTTTGATTGGAAAACAATTGAAAAGAGTGCGAATAACTTTGCAAGATTTGACCATACTGCAATTCAAAATTCCCAATCCATCATGCGTATCGATTTTCATAGTTACCCACAACCTCCAATTGCGGGCAGCATCAAGCGATTAATAGAGCAAATTCAAAAATACTCCAATCGAGGCAACACAATCTATATTGCATGTGATACAAAGGAGGAAGGCGAACGGCTCGATGGATTGATTGAAGAGGAATTGACGACACCGGATCAGTTAGGAAACAGAAGTCAGGAATTTGATACGGTCAGATCGGATACGGAAGAAGTATTCCAAATGTCGGAGGAGGCAGACGAAGAGAGAAATCAAAACGAAAATATTATCTACCCAATCGCATATCAGCTTCTTCCTGAGGCACTGCATTCGGGTTTCATCTATTCTCCGGCGAATATTGCCATTTTTACCGAGCACGAAATCTTCGGCAGATTAAAACGGCGCGGCACAGCAAAAAGGAAAATGTTCAAGGGCTTCACGCAAAAGGAATTCCAGCAGTTAAAACGCGGAGATTTTGTTGTGCATCAGGATTACGGCATCGGGCGGTTTGCTGGATTGCAAAAGATAAAAGTGCGCGGTGTCGAAACAGAAGCTATGAAACTTGTGTATGAAGAAAACGATGCGCTCTATGTTCACCTCAACTTCATACACCGTGTGCAAAAATATTCGTCGCAGGAAGGACATACGCCGAAACTCAGCAAACTGGGCGGTGCAGACTGGGATCGCCTGAAGTCGCGTGCACGAAAAAAAATCAAGGACATTGCCCGGGATCTCATTAAGCTGTATGCGCGGCGAAAGCATGAACAGGGTTTTGCGTTTGCATCCGATACGCATTGGCAGAAAGAAATGGAAGCTTCGTTCCTCTATGAAGACACACCCGATCAGGCGAAGTCCACATTGGACGTGAAGGAGGATATGGAAAAGCAATCACCTATGGATCGGCTTGTGTGCGGTGATGTCGGGTTTGGAAAAACAGAGGTTGCCGTACGCGCAGCATTCAAAGCTGTTATGAACGGCAAGCAAGTTGCCGTGCTTGTGCCAACAACGATTCTCGCGCATCAGCATTTTCATACGTTCCTCGATCGCATTGGACGATACTCAGTACGCGTGGAATCCCTTACACGGTTTCGTCCAAAGAACGAACAACAAGAGGTGTTAGAAGCACTGAAAGAAGGCAAAGTAGATGTTCTCATAGGAACACATCGATTGCTGTCTAAGGATATTGTGTTCAAAGACCTTGGCTTGTTAATTATAGACGAGGAGCAGCGTTTCGGTGTAGCGTCGAAAGAAAAACTGCGTCAGCTTCGTGCGAGTATCGATACATTAACGTTGACTGCAACGCCGATACCGCGCACGCTGCAGTTTTCATTGATGGGCGCACGCGATTTATCGCTTATAAATACCCCGCCCCGAAACCGCATTCCTATTCAGACAGAAATCGCACAGTTTGATCTTCACCTGATACACGAAGCTATTATGAAAGAACTGCATCGCGGCGGGCAGGTGTACTTTGTGCATGACCGCGTGCAAAACATCGACCTTATTCGGACCATGCTGGAAGAACACGTGCCGAAGGCGCGTTTTCATGTTGCGCACGGACAGATGAAAGGGCACGAATTAGAAAAAGCGATGATGGATTTTTTAGAAAAGAAGTACGACGTCTTGTTGTGCACGAAGATTATTGAATCAGGTATCGATATTCCCAGCGTTAATACAATAATCATTAATCGCGCAGATCGATTTGGATTAGCGGAGTTGTACCAATTGCGCGGTCGTGTCGGGCGGTCTAATGTCCAAGCGTATGCGTATCTTCTTACACCGCCGCTTTCCGTTTTACCGCGTGTGACTTTGCGCCGTTTGCAGGCAATTCAGGAATTCACTGAGCTTGGATCCGGATTCAATCTTGCGATGCGGGATTTAGAAATTCGCGGCGCAGGAAATTTGCTCGGCGGCGAACAGTCAGGATTTATTCTTGAGATGGGATTTGAAATGTATCAACGGGTGGTGGAAGAAGCCGTTGCGGAGTTAAAGGAAGAAGAATTTAACGACCTGGCAGAAGAGAAAAGCGGCTATGGGAATAAATCAATCGTTGAAACAGTCATCGAAACAGATATCGAGGCGCTCATCCCAGACATCTATATTGAACACGATGCAGAGCGATTGGATGTGTACCGCCGTTTGTACAGATGCGAATCAATAGAAGATATCACTATGATGCGGAGTGAATTGAAAGACAGATTCGGCGAATATCCGGAAGAAGTGGAACACTTATTTCTGCAAATCGAACTAAAGGTGATTGCAGCAAAAGCAGGCTTCATTAAGCTGGAATTGAGCGGTGATGTTCTTGCACTGCATTTTCCCCCGCCGGAAGAAAAGACTTTTTATGAAGGCGATGACGCACCATTTCAGAAAATTATGGGACGCATTCATGAATTGAAACCGTTCCATCCACAATTGAAGCAGGAAAAAAATCAATTGAAAATAACCGCCAGAGTCAAACTCAGTGAAAATCAACAAGAGCGATTGGATGCAGTGAGGGCATTTTTAGAGAAATTAGTGTTATGATAACAACCGCAGTTTTCATCCATATAATTACTGTTAAAGTATAGGTTTACCCGTTAAAAAAAAATGCACTGCGTTTTTATCACAAGGATTGCATTATTTCATGAACATGGGGACTCATGTGCCGGATGAGTTTTCTTACGGGAATTATTAGTTGCCATCAAGGTGAACACATCGGCGTTGACATTCCGTTAAAAAGGACGTATCATTTTACTAAATACAAATTTAACTTAAGTAAAACCTGCAAATTAATGAGGATATGATATGACGATCAAAGAAAAGATGCATGGGACAGTTGCTGTCATCAGCTTAAAAGGGAATCTGATGGGCGAACCGGATACAGACAACTTGCGGGATAAAATCTACAGCTTGCTGCAGGAAGGTTTTAACAATATCGTCGTGGACATGAAAGGTGTACGATGGATAAGCAGCTCTGGTTTGGGAACCCTTATTGCTGCATTGACATCCGTCCGAAACAAATCCGGAGATTTACGTCTGTCAAATATTACTGAGAAAGTAGAAAGTCTATTTGCAATTACTCAATTAGTGAAGGTATTTAAAACATACGAAACGGTGGATCGCGCCGTTGCAAGTTTTAAATAACATGTTCTTGAACACAAGAAACAAACGCAGATTTTACCGCATAATCAACTCATCTGTATCTTTTGCGATACACGAATCTGTGCTTCTGCAATCGAATAATCCTTTCTGCGGAGGGGATGTCTGCGGAAGCTTACCGCAGTTCTCAAACTGAAGCGTTATCATTTCGTAGTAGTATTGTGTACTTTATATTACCCATAGCGCTTACTGTCCTTATCTTTACGTGGCTCCTGCTGCGCCGGTATACGCGTATCTGGGTCGATAGGCCAATCTCTATTATCGAATCCACTGTCGCAGGTATTGCCGCATGGATATTTCTTCTTTCCATTGTCGCGTGGCTCGGCGGCATGGTGATAACACTTCTTGAATTCCTCTCGTCACATAATGCACGCGATATCTGGGCGGTAATTATTTCTGTTATACTCACAGGTTCCGGCATGGTTTTTATCCTCAGATCAAGATCTGAATTTGGTATTGACGATACTCAAGATTATATAATGGAGGCGATTCAATTTCGCCGTTCCGGACAGCATCGATTGGATTTGATTTCTTTGATGCGGCTACGGCAAAAGCAACGGAATCAACCTGTTGTTGAAAACAGTGCTGAGCGGATACGTCTCCAGGCGAAATTGAGCAAGGGAAAGGAATTGGAAACTCAACTCACCTTACTACGCGAAGGAACATTGGTAGACATTAGTGAAATGTGGCACACGCAAACAAAAATGCATTCACCCCATCCATTCTGTAATAAAGTTGAAGAATCGCGAATTGAACCGAATCGAAAACGACTTTCCCTGTTCATCGATTTTCCAGAATTCAATGAAGCACAATTTAAAGACGAGATGACAGTTTTGAGGTTCAATCGTCAGGTATATGATTTTTTACAATCGATAAATTCAGAAGCTTGGCTGAAACCTTATAGTCCGTTTTTCGATAGTTACTATCTATTGTGCAGGGCTATACGAATAAACAAAGACAATACGGAAGTATTCTATCCTTTTATGAAAGCAGGAATCCTCGTCTCTGAATTACGCAAGTTAGAGGGCTTCTATTTCAATCCGCGAAAACTTTCCGAAATTGCGGCAGTTGCCTTCAATCATGGTGCTCAAGTATGAGTGAAAATCCGATGGCGAAATCGAACGGCGGCCAGCAATCATTCTCGTTTACGTGGTATCATCGGGAAGAAATTCAAGTACTCGTGATTCTTGTCGGATTAATCGTATTCTTTGCCCGTTCTTTATGGGTCGTGGGAACCCTTGCAGCATTAGTTGTTTGTGTCCTGTTTTTGCTTTATCTCATACGAGTACTAGAAATATATTTGATGAAACATGAACGATGTCCACGGCTCGTTCAGCGATATCATAATCTTAAAACAGCTCTTCATGGCCATTCTGTAGAACGGTCTCGTATTGCGATGGCACTTTTAGCAGCTTGGATAGTAGGCGTTTTGTGTTTACATCGAATTCATCTTGCAATGCTTGATCCTGATTATAAGACGCCAACCGATATCTACTGGATTCTCTTTCTTGGATGGTATAGTATCATTTGCACGGTTACTGCAATGTATTTAATATGGCTATGGAATACATGGAGCCAGAACGAATCAAAGCACGTTCCGTTTTTTGATGGTCTTGTTGCTAGTCTTTTTTTCTATCGAGGCTTGTCACGGAAAAACCGCATAGTGACATTCATTGCAGCATTCTGGTTGGGTGGTTTGCCTTCGTATGTAGCTATCCGGCTGACACCGGAAACCCCATATGGGTATTGGATTGCATGCGGCTTGATAGTGCCTCTCATTGGGCTTTTTCTCGGCGGTGCGTACTATACGATGCTGCATCTGCAGAGTTCTTCTGAAAAGAAATCCTAACCTACCATACGGCACCTGATTAAAATCCAGCTTGATTTTTATTCCTGCTTTGAGTACTCACAGATGTCGAACGAACGGAATCGACAACACTATCGTCGCAGCAGTTCTAAAGTAAACAATATGAGCAATCCGATCTAAGCACGCGAACGGGCTGCAGCTATGTCTTTCAGACTTATGAGATTGCTTTCGAGCGCCTGCCGTTGCAATCTTGATCAGGTTTGCCTAAATTCTTGCCATATGAGATAATTAAATTAGAAGGACACTCAATAAGTTCTATTTCTTTCAAAACGACTCATCTATTTTAGTGGAGGATCATTTTATGGAAGAAACTATTCAATTCAAGCTCAATGGAAAATCTGTGACATTGACCGCTGATAGCGATCGAATGCTCTTATGGATTTTACGTACCGATCAAGGCCTGACTGGAACAAAATATGGATGCGGCGAAGGGTATTGCGGTGCATGTACGGTTCTTGTGAACGATGAAGCCGTTCGCTCCTGCCAAACTCCTTTGAAAGACGTCCGAGGCAAAGAAGTTGTGACGATAGAGGGAATAGAAAAGAATGAAACACTCCATCCTTTACAGAAAGCTTTTATGAAGCACGATGCACTTCAGTGCGGGTACTGCACACCGGGGATGATTCTCAATGCGTATTCATTTCTGCGGAAAAATCCAAAACCGACAGCTTCAGAAATAATACAGGGCATGGATAATAACCTTTGCCGTTGTGGAGCGCATAATAGAATTATTCCGGCCATTGAGGAAGCGGCGAAAGAAATGGAAGGTGGATTCTAATATGAACAACGATGATTATTTAGAACTCGACTTTACAGATAATATCCCTGACTTTCAAATCAACCGTCGGGATTTTCTCAAGCTCACGAGTGGAGTGCTGATCTTATTCACGATTGGTGACAAAGAAGTTTTTGCACAACAAACACGACCCAGTCTGCCGACTGACTTTAATGCTTTTCTCAGAATCGGTGAAGATGGACGTGTCTCGTGCTATACAGGTAAAATTGAAATGGGGCAAGGCGTGCATACATCACTGGCGCAGATGTTAGCTGATGAATTAGATGTTTCTCTTGACAGTGTCGACATGGTTATGGGCGATACGGATCTCTGTCCTTGGGATGCTGGAACTTGGGGTTCAATGTCAACGCGCTACTTTGGACCGGCGCTTCGGGCCGCAGGTGCTGAGGCGAGACAGGTGATGTTGCAATTAGCTTCAGAACAACTCAAAACTCCTATTGAACAATTAGTTATTGAACAAGGTGAAGTATTTGATAAAACACGTAAGGCACCTCGCGTTACATATGCACAGCTTACGAAAGGGAAAAAGATCGAGAGGCACTTATCTCAAGCGGCAATTAAAAAAATGCCCTCAGAATTTAAAATAATGGGCAAGCCGATAACTCGCCGCGATGCAAAGGAGAAGGTTACTGGGAAAGCTAAGTATACGGGCGACATCCAACTTCCTGGCATGGTCTATGCAAAAATATTGCGGCCTCCGGCACATGGTGCAAAACTCATTGATGTCGACTTATTAGAAGTGGACAAAATGAAAGATGTCCAGGTTATTCGGGAAAGAGATTTCATCGCTGTCTTGCATAAATATCCGGATGTAGCAGAGATAGCATTGTCGAAAATAAAAGCGAATTATGAAAGACCTCAAACAGGATTGGACAATACAAACATTTTCGAGCATCTGCTTAAAAATGCATCTGAAGGAAAATCTGTAGCGAAAGAGGGTAATCTTCAAGAAGGAGAACATCTGGCGGCAAAGATTGTCGACGAGACGTATCTGGATGGATACAAAGCTCATTCACCGATAGAACCACATACTGCCGTTGCTAAGATTGAAGGGAATAAAGCTACAATTTGGGCTTCGTCGCAAACACCGTTTTCTACAAGAAGCGAAGTTGCAAAGGAACTTGGTTTTCCTCCAGAGAATGTCCGGGTGATTACACCTTTTCTTGGCGGCGGCTTTGGCGGAAAAGGAAGGAACCCTCAAGCGGTTGAAGTTGCACGATGCGCCCATCTCAGTGGGAAGCCGGTTCAGTTAGTGTGGACACGGTAAGAAGAATTCTTTAATGACTCTTTCCGGCCGGCTGCGATCGTAAAGATTCGTTCAGGCATTACGGCTAAAGGCGACATATGCTTTTGGGATTATCACGTCTACGCCGCAGGTGAAAGAGGTGCACAAGCGTTCTATGCTATTCCAAACCACAGCACCGTTTCGTACAACTTGAGCGATGTAAGCCCCAAGGGTCATCCTTTTGTCACGGGCCCTTGGCGAGCACCGGCAAATAATACGAATACCTTTGCCAGAGAATCTCAGATCGATATTATGGCAGTGAAATCAGGAATGGATCCTGTAGAGTTTCGATTACAAAATTTGAAAAACGAAAAATTTCGAAATGTACTAAAAACAGCTGCTGAAAAATTCGGGTGGAAACCTTCGAAGACGCCGAGCGGCAGAGGATTCGGTGTGGCTTGCGGAATTGATGCAGGAACGGTTGTTGCCACATGCGCTGAAGTCGAAGTTGAAAAAACAACGGGCGAAGTGAAGGTGAAACGTATCGTATGTGCACAAGATATGGGTCTGGTCATTAATCCGGAGGGTGCAGCGATGCAAATGGAGGGCTGCATCACGATGGGCATGGGATATGCTTTAAAAGAGGACATCCATTTTAAAAACGGAGAAATATTCGATGTGAATTTTAACACGTACGATATTCCGAGATTTTCGTGGCTGCCGAAGATTGAGACATATATCATCGACAATAAAAATGCTGACCCGCAAGGCGGAGGAGAACCGGCAATTGTAGTTATGGGAGCAGTGCTGGCCAATGCCATTTATGATGCTCTTGGTGTCCGAGTATTCCAGATGCCTATGACTCCTGAAAGGATCAAAGCCGCTATAAAGAAGGGATAAAATATTTCACTAAATCGTTTTTATTTTCTTCATTTTTAAAGATGGAGGCATTATGAAGATAAGCACTCTCGTTCTTATTATTCTCATCGTACTGATCATTGTAACGATGACTGCGTGTATGCCGGGTGGCGGAGAGTTCCACAAAGAAAACCCCGCAGGATTGTTCTTCGGAATATGGCACGGCTGGATCGCACCGATATCTTTAATTATCAGTTTCTTTCATTCTTCGATCAGAATTTATGAAGTGAATAATACAGGATTTTGGTACGACTTTGGTTTCTACATTGCTATTATAAGCGGGTTTGGCGGAGTTTCCCTGACGCGCAATAAATGGAAATCAAATCGAAAAAGTTAAGGTGTGCTTTTGGGATGAATATAAGAATAAGATGCCCCGCAAAGCGGGGCATCCTTCTGTTGGGATGCACAGCTATACGTCTCTACGAATGCAATGGCGATCATTGGGTTCTATATTTTATGTCTTATGCAGATTTTCGGATAATAAGTTCGGGCTTAAACAAAACCTTTTTGGGTCTTTTTAGAATTTCATCTCGCTGTGTTGTCGCCATGTTGTATGCCGCTTCCACTATTTCCTTCATAGGCTGTCTGATCGTTGTGAGTCCTGGAGTGGACGTCTGTGCAGCTGGTAGATCATCAAAACCGATGATCGCAATGTCCTCAGGTATTCGAATTCCTCGTTCTCTCGCCACCGAGAGAAGACCCAGTGCAGTATTGTCTGCGGCTGCACAGAAAATAGCGTCGACACCTGCATCTATGAGTTTTGGCATTGCTGCAACACCATCTTCACGAGAGTAATTCGGCACCTCGAGAACACATCCGGACGGTATAGCAAGTCCGCTGTTTCTTAATGCTTCTTTGAATCCAGCGAGTCGTAATTTTGCATTGTAATTCCCACCGTAATTCTCCCTTGCTTGAACCCTGCCTGTGACGATTGCTATTTTCTTTCTCCCTTTTGAAATGAGATACTCTGCTGCAATCCGTCCACCTGTATAGTTATCTGTAGCAATGGTGGATACTCCCAGCGCTTCTTCATCCAATAAAATAATTGGAACATTGTTCGCCCTATAAAGCGAAATAATATCAGGATTTGGGCTCATGGAGATGGAAATCAAAACAGTAGGCTTGTTCTCGGTTAATATTTTTTTTAAGATTTCTATTTGCTTATTCACTTCACCTGTTGAAGAGCGGAATGACATATTTTCTGGGCTTAATAACTTTTTAAAGTGTTCAAGTATAGCAATTTGAAAGAGTGAACCAAAATATGGTGCGGTGACTACTATTTTTAATGACTGGTTTGACATGATGTAATGCCCTCCAAAAAATATTTTTTACACTAGAATTAATAGCATAGCTCATGCCATACAACAGCATGTTTTGATATTGAATGAGTATATTATATACCAATTTATAATTTTCTAATCAAATTCCAAGTATAAAGAAGGAGCCGTCATATTCTGCGAGTTTTTCATAACTCTCTTTCTCTTCCCCCTTGCCACCTATTCTGGAATGTGATATCTTTATTGTTAGAAAAAACACGAACCAGCTATAATTGCCTAAGGTGCCGTCGATGAATGGTTTCATCCAAATACATTGGAGAATCCAATATTCTTTGTTCGCGACACAGAACTGTAACAATCGATATCAATAAATCATTCCTCATTTGAAAGGAGCGTTATATGTCTAAAATTATTTCTTCTCTTTTGTTTGCCTTCCTCACGGCGCTGCTCGTTACATTCGTTTCGGCTCAGGAGAAAAAGACAACCGAACCTCCAAAGCCGGCACAAAATCCTTCACAGGAATTACTCTGGATGTGGAACGGACTCGGAAACAAGTTGATCGCAATGGCAGAGGATTTTCCCGAAGAGAAGTACGGCTTCAAAGCCCAGAAGGATGAGCGAACATTCGGCGATAATCTCCTGCACGTTGCCGCAGATTACTATTACATGATCAATGCAATCAAAGGATCAGCTGTGGGGTATACAGGAAACGAAGATTCCTTGCGGAAAAAATTCCCGGCAAAAACTGACATCGTGAAATACTTGAAGCAGGCAGTCGCCGACGGCGCACAACTGATCAGGGAACAAGGAGATAGTGGATTGACGCGCGAATTTAAATTTCCATGGGGCAATTTTATGACTCATGGCTCATTCGGTTGGAATGGCAGCCTTGAGCACGCTGGCGAACATTATGGACAATTGGTTGTGTATTACCGCGTTAACGGAATGATACCGCCCGATTCCCGGCCGAAAAAATAGCACATGTAAAAAATTGCGGAGGGATAATCTTTGTAAAGACGTATTGCTATACGTCTCTACAAAAACGAAAAATTTTCACTGGCGGACAGGACAATGTCGGCTGTAAATGTATTCACTCCACAAGGAGAAAGATGTTATGAATTATATTGAAAAATCCAAAAACAATGATGGTAACGTATCTCGAAGAAATTTTGTGAAATCGGGACTGTTGAGCGGCTTAGCTGCGGCGGCACTCCCTCATTTATCTGTTGAAGAAAAGAAGGTTGCTCCTCCTGCACTTCGAATCGACAGTTCATCATTTGAGTTGGAAGAGACGAACATCAGTGAGCTTGCAGAAGGAATGGCATCTGGAAAACATACAGCACGGTCCATTGCAGAAAAATATTTGGCCCGCATTGAAGCAATCGACCGTCACGGTCCAATGCTCCGAAGTGTAATCGAGTTGAATCCGGATGCTCTCGCGATTGCCGATGCACTTGATAAAGAACGTAAAGAAAAAGGTACGCGCAGTTTGTTGCATGGAATCCCATTGTTGATCAAAGATAATATTGATACTGCAGACCGGATGGCAACAACTGCAGGCTCTTTAGCATTAGTGGGAGCAAAACCGCCGAAAGATGCGTTTCTTGTTCAGCGATTGCGCAATGCTGGTGCAGTGATTCTCGGGAAAACCAACCTGAGTGAGTGGGCGAACATACGCTCGAACCGTTCCACCAGCGGATGGAGCGGCAGAGGCGGACTGACAAAAAATCCGTATGCATTGGATCGGAATACGTCAGGTTCCAGCTCAGGATCGGGCGCAGCTGTTTCAGCCAATTTCTGCACAGCTGCAGTGGGGACGGAGACTGACGGCTCCATCGTGAGCCCGTCATCGATCAATGGAATTGTGGGGATCAAGCCAACAGTCGGCCTCATCAGCCGTACTGGTGTCATCCCGATTTCGCATACACAGGATACTCCCGGGCCAATGGCGCGGACAGTGAGAGATGCAGCGATTGTTCTTGGCGCTCTTGCGGGCATTGATGCAGAAGATAATGCAACGGGTGACAGTAGAGGAAAATTCTTCACTGACTATACTCAATACCTCAACGCGAAAGGATTGGAAGGGGCAAGGATTGGCGTTGTACGAAAGTACTTTGGCTTCCATCCTGCAGTCGATAAAGTTATGAACGATGCACTGGATGTTATCAAGCAGCAGGGGGCGATAGTGATTGATCCTGCAGATATTCCAACGATAGGAAAATTTGATGATGCTGAATTGAACGTTTTGTTATATGAACTTAAGGCGGATCTGAATGCTTACTTCGCACGCCTTGGTGCAAGTGCACCTGTTCATTCATTGAAAGAACTCATTGAGTATAATGAGAAAAATGCAAAATCGGAGATGCCGTTT
>Ga0182017_10001522_pt1 | contig 17815 bp, 11 predicted proteins | sample 712E3DmetaG_FD_120492 | JGI IMG/M metagenome (GOLD analysis project Ga0182017, IMG submission 120492) | Permafrost microbial communities from Stordalen Mire, Sweden - 712E3D metaG | ecosystem: Environmental > Terrestrial > Soil > Wetlands > Permafrost | place: Sweden: Stordalen | collected... | reverse complement strand
GAACCTCGGCCTTCTTGTGTGGATCGTCAAGCTTGCGGGCCAGGCGCTCACAGGTCGCGGCGGCTTCGCGCTGCAGGCCCAGCCGCTGATAGGTTTCCACCAGGGATTCGAGCACTCCGGTGCGCTCGGAATCGCTGGCCAACGCCATCTCCAGACTCTCGCGTGCGGCCACGAGATTGCCCAGGGCCAGGTAGCTATCGCCCAGTCGCTGCCGCGTGTCGGTCAGACTGGCGACCGCATCCCGCGGTAGGAGACGGAGCACCTCCTCCAGTTTCGCAACCGCGCCGGCGTGGTCGTTGCGCGCAAGCGCGAAACCCGCCAGCGCCTCGCGCGCGCCCGCATGGTGCGGATCGAGACGCGCCAGCTCCTGGTAGGCGCTCTCCGCATCGGCGGAGTCCCCGAACATTTCGGCCAGCTCGGCACGACGCAAGGCCAGCTTGTCAGCAGGGATCACCGCAGCCACGTCGGGCGAGGCGGCCAGATGCGCATAGGCCTGGCGGGCCTGGTCCCATTCCTGGGCGCGGTAGGCCAGCTCGGCCTGCGCGGCCAGAGCGCTCGCGTGGTTGGGCGCGAGGGTGAGCGCCTCATTGAGCAAAGCCCTCGCCTCGTCGAGCTGGCCCTTCCCGGCGGCCAGGCGCGCCTGCACCGTGAGCTGGCCGGCCCGAGCCGGCGCGCCACTGTCGAGAGCACTCGCGCGCGCCAGCTCCTCGGCAGCCAGGGACGCGTTCCCTCCTCGCTCTGCAACCTCGGCCTGGGCCAGGTGCCAACGCGCATGACACGAGGCCGGCAGCCCCGGCAACTCTTGCAAGAGGGCGGCCCAGCATCGGTTGCGCTCCTCGAGGTCAGGCAGCCTTCCGTACACGTCAAACAGGGACTCGGCCAGCGCCCCATCCGAGGGACTGGCGGCGTGAAGCTCCTCCAGCATCGCCCGCGCGGTTGCCGTCGACACCGTGGGACGCATCACCAGCGCCGCCAGCCGTCGATCCACGGCGTCCCGGGCCGCGCGGTCGTCCTTGCGCAGCGCACGCAGGCGTTGCCAGCACGCGATCGCGTCGATGGTGTCGCCGGCCTTCTCGGCCAAGTTGGCGCGCAGGTCCAGCGCATCGGCAGGCAAGACGGCGCTCCCCACCGACTGCAAGAGCATGAGCGCGGGGCCTTCACCCTCAGACTGGGCCATGTGCAGCCGGGCTCGCTCGAAGAGCAGGGCCAGCGCCGCTCCATCGGTCTCGTCGTCGACCCGCGCCAGCAACAAGGCATCCGCCTCGTCCAGCGCCCCCTTCTTGGTGAGAAGCGCGCTGAGCGCCTCGCGGGCGGCGCGCGAGCCCCGCTCAGCCAGGCGCCGCAGGATGGTCTCGGCTTGGGCACGGCTGTCATCCTTCTGGGACAACAGGCTGGCCAACTCCAGCCCGAGGGCCTCCAGGTTCAGACCCTCGGGTGCCGGCTGACCATCAAGAGCCGTCCACAACCGCTCCAGCAGCAGCGCCAGCTCGTCGCTGTGCAACTGCTGGCGACAGAGGGCAACCAGACGTTCGAGGCCGCGCACATCGTCGGGAGCCTGCTCCAGAAGACGGCGACAAGCCGCCTCTGCCTCGTCGAGCTTGCCCAATTGCTGCAGCACCTCGGCCAACGCCCGCGTGACCGCGACGCGCGCCGGACCGTCCTCCAACGCTTGCTCGCGCAGAACCAGGCACTCGGCCAACTTGGTTCCTTGGCCGAGCGCCTGCAGACCCTCAACCAGCACAGCCACCGACGCCCCCTCGGGCTCAAGCGCGAGGGCCGCGGCGAAAGCGGCCTCGGCCTGGGCTGCCTGGCCCACCTGCTGCGCGGCCTGGGCGATGCGCAGGTTGGCCTCGGCCGTCACAGCCGGCGTGCACGCCGGACGAGCGAGCAGCTCGCGATACTCACGCTGGCTCTCATCCCTCTCCCCGACGCGCCAAAGCAGACGGGCCAGGCCTAGACGCGCCTCCGCATTGCCCACATCGAGATCGAGCAGCACCTGGTAGGTGGCCACCGCATCCTTCTCGTCCCGCAGCCTGTCTCCCAACACCAAGCCCAGCCGTTGCAGCAGCGCCTTCGCCTCGTCGGGCCTTACCTCGGCCAGTCGCCGGTGCAACATCTGAGCGAGCCCAGCCCAGTCGCCGGTCTCGCCCGCAATCGCCTCCAGCGCATCCAGCGCCGGCGCGCAGGTCGGATCCACTCGCAACGCCGACTCCAGCAGGCTTATCGCCCCGTCGCCCGCCGGCGAGGTTTCGTGGACCAGACGAGCCGCCTCGCACAGGCACGCCGCCCGCTGTTCGGCCGAGTCCGGGGTGCGCGCATCGGCGGCCCACGCCTCCAGCGTCTGCGCCGCTGCTCGGGCGTCGCCGCGCTGCGCGTAGATGTCGAGTAAGCGCTGCCAGGCCGCCTGCGCGATGGCACCGGACGCTTCGCCCTGCAGACACTCGTGCAACCATTCGATGGCAGCCTCCTCGTCTCCCAACACCAGACACAGCGCGGCCATCAGGCGCGCCGCCTCGGCACGCGGCACGATGGGATCGGGCCAGTGTTCGCGCAGGAGCAAATCGTCGAGGGAGTCCACCGCCTTGGCGCAAAGGTCCGGCTCACCCGAGGCGACCGCCAGCTCGGCCATCTCCACGATGGCGCCCACGTCGTCCGACCATCCCGGCTGGGCGTCCTGTGCCCGCCGCCCCAGCATGGGCAGAATCTGGTCCCAGCGCCCTTCCGCCCCCAGACGCAGGGCCAGCGCCCGAGCCGCCGGTCCAAGCGCGGAACGATGAGCGAGCGACTCTTCCAGCGCCCTGAGCGCGGGGGCGGTCTGCCCTGCCCGTGCCCACTGGCGCGCCGCCGCCAGCAAAGCGAAGGCGCGATCCATGCGCGAGCCGTCGCGGCTGGCAGCCAGACTCTCCAATAACTCGGCCGCCAGACCCGGACGACCGCTCTCGCTCGCGGCGATGGCTTGCGCCTGTAGCGCGCTGGCGAGTCCTGGCCAGCGCTGCAGCGCCGCCGTCGCCGTCGCCTCAGCCTCGGGCAGCGTCTCGGTCGCCGAGGTGAGCAGGTGCAGCAGACGGGCTGTTCCCGCTTGATCCCCAGTCTCCAGCGGCGCCGCCTGTCGATAGCTCTCGATGGCGCGCGCCACATCCCCGGCCAGCAGGGCACTCTCGGCCGCCGCCAGCCGGCTCATGGCCGCAGTATGGTCGGCGAGCCGATCCGGCGTGGCCGGGGAACCCGCCGTGTCGGGGGCGTCCTGAGACGAGAAGAAGGCAACCGTGAGGCGTTGCGAGGCCGCTTCGGCGCGCAAGGCGGTACCGTCCAAGTGGTGGCGCTCGGGCATGCGCCACCCGTGCATGGGCAGAAGCGCGAGCAGGGCCAGCTCGCGCACGTCGATCTCCAAATCGGTCGCACCCTCAAGGTGCACCAGCGAGGCCACGCCATTCTCGGGCTCGCGCGACGGGGCGGCGCCCAGAGCCGTGAACAGCGCGGCCACCAGCAAGGGCGGAGGCACGGGCAGAAAACCGTACACCCGCAAGTCGAACATGGAGAGTCGGGCGCAACCCGGCTGCACCATGGTGAGCGCACCGGTGGCGGTGAATTCGGCCTGCCGATCCCCGAGCACGGCCCGCGCTCCTACGCGAACCAGGCCATCCTCGATCTCCACCTCTGGGCGGAACAGGCCGTAGTCGGCCAGGCGCGCCTCTCGCAAGAAGCCAGTCAGATCCTTGGCCTCGAACGACACCCCCAGCTCGCGCAGCCTGAGGCGATGATTTCTGAACCGGGTCACTCCCCCTGACAGATCGAAGGGGAAGCGCAGGTTGGGGATCTCCAGCTCCAGTTTTTCCACCCGTCCAAAGCCAGGGATGTCCCGACCGGCCAGGCTGAGAAGTCCTCGCCCATCGACGAAAGTAAGTCGGAATGCCCCTTCGGTGTCAGCCATGGTCCGCTTCCGCACTGCCATTGTAGAACAGTCGGCCGCGGCGTCCACCGAAGGTGACAAGCAGCAGAACGCTGAACAGAACCCCCAACGAGCTGGTGAGCAGGGGTACCTGCACCATGAGGGTGGAAGCCAGCTGGGCCAGATCGACCGACGCGGGGGGCGTATCCCCAGCTCGCGCGTGGGCCTGGGCGGCCACCTGCTGCAAGACCGGCAAGGCGCCTGCCACCCCATGGCGCACGACCATGAGCAAGAAGACCCCACTGCCCCCATGCAAGGCCAGCCCGCCCCAGGCCGCCCACACACTGGCCTGGCGAGCCCGAGGATCGTCGGAAAACACCGCGGCCACAGCGAAGAGGAACACCAGCGCCAGCGCCAGACGGGCCACGGCCTGCGTCCAGGCCGCAACCGGGTGAGCCCGATCCACGGCCTCGTCGAGGGCGATCTGCCCGCGGATAAGCACCTCCTGCTCGGCGTTGGCCAATCCGTCCAGGCTGACCTCGGCCATCGAGCGCCCCGTCCCCAGGCGGCGCAAGTCGGTCAGGCTGCCCAGAAACAAACGCGCGCCCGCCAACAGCATCAGCACGGCGAGCGCGGTGACCCAGCGCGGCCGGCGCGTCGGCAGCCGAAAGGACTCGCCGGATGGCCGCTTGGTCTCGTCCCGTGGAGCGCTCATCGGCTGGGGCCGAACCTCACTTCATTCCCTCTCACTGCGGGTCGCCGGGTAGCGGATCGCGTGTCGCGTGGGCGAGGGCGTGAGCGAGTTCGAGTGTGGTACGCGGGAGGCGGAAAGCGTGCGAGCGTAAGCGACCGGTCGAGGTGTCGCGGGCCGCTCACGCGAGTCGCCCACGCAGGCCGCTGCGCGCTGGTCCCTCACGCTAGCCCCACAGGGACTTCGGGACGGACAACCCCCACCCCTCGTATTTCGCGCTCGCCCGTCGCGCTCACGCTGGCCGACCTACGCTGGCCGGGAAGTTCCCGACAAGCCATGGCTAGAAGCTCGGCGGCGAGCAGGGCTCGTACGACACCGCGCCCTCCGGCCCGCCCTCGTATCGCAGCAGATCCAGGTTCACGTCGATCTTCTTGGCTTCTTTGACCTCCTGGCACCGCCGCCGCGCCCAATCCATCACGACCATCTGCGCTTTCCGCTGGGCGGCGTCGTCGGCCAGGCGCTGCTTTTCCTTCTCGAACTCGGCCATGTCGGGCTTCATGTGCTCCTTGAACTTGACCACGATGAAGCTGCCCAGTTCTTGGAATGGCCCGGCCAGCGGTGCCTCGCTGGTTAGTTCGAAGGCGGCCTTGGCCAGCGTGGGCGCAGGTCCGATGCCCTGCACCATGGAGCCACGACGCGCATAGAGGCCGGTTTCCTCGGCGTGGAGCGTGTCGTTCTTGCTGGCCTTCTCGTCGTTTTCGGGAGTCGGGAAGAGATCCTTCAGGGTCTTGCTGGGCTCTGCCTTGGCCTTGGCCAGGGCCGCATCGGCCGCGGCCTTGGCACGCGCCTGCGAACGCTCCTGGCGCAACTCGGACTCGGCGATCTCCAGGCGGGCTTGCTCGAAGGGAATATCGCCCTCGCGGGTGGCCTCGGGCACAACCAAGGCCAGGCCGCCCGCGATCTTCACCGGTCCCACCAGCTCGCCGTCCTTGGCGGCCCACACCTTGTCCTCGACCTCAGAGCCAAGCGTGGTGCCACCCTTGCGCTGCCATCCCAAATCCCCGCCCCGCGCCCGGCTGGCGGCATCATCAGAAGACGCCTTGGCCAGCTTGGCCAGCGGCTCGCCCTTGCGAACGCGCCCGGCTAGGGCATCCGCCCGCTTTGTCGTCTCGGCGAGCTTGTCCGGGTCGGCGTCGCTAGGGACCGCGACCAGCAGGAAGCGCAACTTGCGCTGCTTGGGCTGCTTGTCATAGAGCGCGGTCTTCCTCTGCTCGTACAGCTTCTTCAACCTGTCGTCGTTGGCCTTGCTCCAGCTCGCGATCTCGTCGGGCCGCAGCTCGACCTCGTTCTCGTAGCGGTGAATCGGGAAACGCAGGTACTCCAGGTTGACCCGGTCGGCCTGGCGCAGGTAGTTCTCCTTGACCTCGTCCGCCGACACGCCAATCCCCGCACGCAAGAGATCCCGCATGCGGGCCGCCATGAGCTCGCGGCGCTGCTGCTCGATGAAGGACTTGGGCGACATGCCCAGGTGGTACTGCACGAACTTGCGGAAGTTGTCGTAGGAGAACTTGCCTTCGCTCTCCACGTAGGGAAGCTTCTGTTCTCGCCCCATGCTGATCATCTTGGATTCGGCGATCAGGTCCTCGACCTCATCGTCACCCACGCGAAAGCCCAATCGTGCGGCCTCCCCGGCCAAGAGCTCACGATCGATGAGCAGATCCATGATGGTCTCTTTCAGCCGGATCTGCTTGGCCTGCTGGGGAGAGATGGATGCAGCATTGAGGACGGTGTAGGCGTACGTCCAATCCTTGAGGCTCAAGCTGCGCCCGTCCACCTGGGCGGCGCTTTCGGTCACCCGGTGTGGCATTCGCATGCCACAGCCGCCGATGGACTGCGGACCGAAGTTGACAATGAACACAACAATCACGATCGAGAACAACAGATAGATGAGCAGGGATCGGGACTGTTGACGCATCTGCTCGAGCATTTGAGACGGCCTCCGTTTGACTGGGCTATGTGGGCTGAAAGGTGCGGCAATCTAGCACGGTCGCCAGGCAAAACGCACGACCATGCGACGCCTTCGCGGACCGCAGGGATTCGCACCGAGTTATTGCGGCTCACAGCCCTAGAACCCGACCTGAAACGCTCCACGCTGTGCTATACAGCGGCCCGATGAGGATCCGGCCCCCATGAGAGAAGTACCCACTCCGCGCTACCAGCTGGTCGACAGTACGCCTGGTTTCGTGGTCGTCGAGCGTGCGGCGCCTTCCAACCAATCTCGCTGCTATTTTTGTGCCGAGGCAACGCCGCCCAAGGAGGCCTACCGTGAGGGGGATCAGGAGTGGCACTTCGAGGAGGCCGCGCAGTCGTGCCAGTTCTCCGTGCGCGACAGCGTGACCGGCGAGGTGGCGCGCTTCCACGAGCTGCTCGGGCTGCTCTACTACGCGTGCCTGGAGCCGGGCTCGCCGTTGCATCGCATTGGCGAGGTCGCCCACGCGGTCGGCGTCTCGATCTACATCGCCATCACCTACGATTCTCCCGACGCCACGCCCTGTGAGGTGCCGGCCAGCAAACTCGAATGGCTCAACCGTGCCTTCAACGACCGCATGCGCACGCCCGGAAAGAAGATCCTTATCCTTCCCGACCTATTCGGGATCCAGAAACAGGTCTCGAGTGGTCGAATCATGCTCGACTTCAGCCTGACCACCATGACAGAGCAAAGCAATTCCGTCGCCTAGCGGCTTAGGAGAGACACACATGAGACTGCAGCAAATCGCCGAAAAACTGGGACTCGAAGAACTCACCCCGCTGTTCGACCAGGACATCGACGGGGTCTACATCTCCGACATGATCAGCGACGTGATTGCCAACGCCAAGCCGGGCAACCTGCTGGTCACCGTGCAGGTCCACGCCAACGTGGTGGCGGCAGCCAACTTGGTCGACGTGTGCGCGATCATCCTCGCCCAGGGCAAGCGTCCCAGCGACGACGTCTTGCGCATGGCGGAGAAGGCCAAGATCACCGTCCTGTCCACTTCCCTCAATCGCTGGCAGGTAGCGAGCAAGCTCTATGAAGTGGGGCTTCGCTAGGCGGATTCTCCCGTGCGGCTGCGGCACATTGTGTCTGTGCTCACCTGTGAGATCTTTTCGGGCGAGGATCTCCTCGATCTGGATATCGAGTTCTGCTTTGCCGCAGACCTGATGAGCGACGTGCTGGCCTCTGCGCCCAACGGGGCGTTGCTGGTCACCGGACTGGCCAGCTCCCAGATGGTGCACACCGCCGAGGTGGCCGACCTGGCGGCCATTGTTCTGGTGGCTGGCAAGCATCCGGAGAGCGAGGCGCTGGCGTTCGCCCGGCAACGCAAGCTGCCCTTGCTGCTCACTGGACTGAGCATGTTCGAGGCGTGCAGCCTCTTGTCTCGGCACGGACTTCGGGGCGCCGTGCGGAAGGAGTGAACCTTGGACGGGGACAGCCTGTACCGCGAAGCCTTCCAGATCAAAGGGGATGACTTCGAGCGCGGTGGTGAAGTGGCGACCCAGGTCAAGGGGCTCTTGCAACAACTCGGTCTGCCACGCGACGTGATCCGCCGGCTGTCCATCGCCAATTTCGAGGCCGAGATGAACGTGGTCATGTACGCCCGCGAGGCCACGCTCGAAGTTCTGGTGTTCCCCGACCTGATTCGCGTCCAGGTCGTGGATCGAGGGCCCGGGATAGCGGACATCGACTGGGCCATGCAGGAAGGCCACTCCACGGCCACCGAAGCCATGCGAGCCCGGGGCTTTGGCGCCGGGCTCGGGCTGCCCAACATCCAACGCAACGCCGACGAATTCAAGGTGACGTCAGAGGTGGGCGTCGGCACCACGCTCCGCTACGCGGTCTACACGACCCCGCATCCCAGGGAAGGCTAGCAGGCGACCCCATGGCAGAACGAGAGCCCGCCATCATCGCCGATCACGGCCGCTGCGTCGGGTGTTCTGCCTGCACGCGGGTGTGCCCGACCCATGCGCTGCGGGTCCGCGACAAGATCGTCCAGACCAAGCAGGATCGGTGCCTGAAGTGTGGCGCCTGCATCTTCGCGTGCAAGCACGGGGCTCTGCGCCCGCACACCTCGACCTCGGCGGACCTGGAGCGGTTCAAGATACGAGTGGCGCTTCCCTCGCTGGTGCTCTACGGACAGTTTGGCGAAGACGTGCGTCCGGGCCAGATCCTGCGCGCTTTTCGCTCCTTGGGTTTCGACCTGGCCTGCGACATCTCGTGGGTCTGCGAGATGGTGGCCACCGCCAGCGATGCCTATCTGACCGACTGCCGCGGGCCCTGGCCACAGATCTCCATGACCTGTCCCGCGGTGGTCCGCCTGATCCAGCTGAAATACCCGGATCTGATTCCCCACTTGGTTCCCATCGATCCGCCGTGTGAAGTGGCGCCGCGCGTGCATCGGGGACGGCTGGCCGCCGAGTATGGGGTGAAGCCCTCGGAAATCGGGATGTTCTACATCAGTCCCTGCACGGCGCTGGTGGACGCCATCGAGCGGCCTCTCGGCCGCCGGCCCTCATCGCTCGACGGTGCGTTCTCCATTTCCGAGCTGTACGGGCCGCTCCTGCGTGCCCTGCGCAACAGCCCGGATGACGACTCGGACGATCCGGTGAGCATCCGCGGTCTGCGTTGGGTCATGGCCAGCGGCGAGATCCCGGGCATGCGCAACGTGAACTCGATCTCGGTCAAGGGTCTGCAGGACGTGACCTACGTCCTAGACCGCATCGAAGCTGGGCGCTGCTACGGCGCCGACTTCATCAACGCCTACATTTGCAGCGATGGCTGCTTCAGCGGGCAGTTGACCATCGCCAGCCGCTACTCGGCTCAGCGCTATCTGCACAACATCATGCGCCAGATGGGGGACTCGCCACCAGTCAAGGAAGAGCGCGTTCGCAGTCTGCTGCAGGCACGCCTCTTCGATTTCGACGACGCGATCATACCCCAGCCGGCTTCGCCCCCAGCCGGGGACCTTCGGCAGGCGGCTGCGCGGCAGCGGCAGAAGCGCGAGCTCTGGTCGCAGCTACCCAAGCGAGACTGTGGAGCCTGCGGCGCGCCGGACTGCGACAGCCTGGCGGGAGACGTGGTGGATGGTGAGGCCGAGCTGACCGACTGCCCATTCTTCCGACTGGAGCAACTGTCGCGGGATGTCCCGTTCTCCAAGACTCCGGCCTGTGTCACGCGTTTCGCCGTCAGGGCCTGCTGTCCGCATTGCAATGTGATGCTCACCCAGGGGCCGCACCTGGAGATCGCCGCGGTCACACCTGGCTCCGAGCGGCCGGTGCGCGCCAGGCTGAGCGCCATTATCGGCGAAATCGGTGCCAAGCTGAGCGGCGAGGGGCCCGAGGGCACGATCACGCAGATCAGATGTCCCGAGTGTGCAATGAGCCTGGAAAGCACCGAGCGCTGCAGCCTATGCGGCGCTCCGCTGGCGCGGCTGAATCTGCGCGGTGGAGGGACATATCAGCTTTGTTCGCGGCGGGGCTGTGGCGGACAGACCATCTCCGGGCCGTGCACCAGCGAGGGACTTGTCGCCCTGGTCGGGCGCGCGTCCGACTCTTCCCGGGAAGGCACTTGAAGCGCTTGCATTTCGGATACGGTCAGTATTGAGCACAGGAGGATTCGATCTCGTGGAAGCACATCGCCAGTTCGATTTCCGCAACCAGCACTACGTTGGCCAGGAGGGCCGGCTGATCCCCTTGTTGCAGAAAGCACAAGAAACCGACGGCTACCTCACCCGCGACCGCATCCTGGAAATTCACCGCGAAACCGGGATTCCGTTGTCCAACATCTACGGGGTGGCCACCTTCTACGCACAGTTCCGCATGACCCCTGTGGGCAAGAACCTGATCCGGGTCTGCCACGGCACGGCCTGCCACGTGGCCGGCGCCAAGGACATCGGTGAGGCCATCGAGGAGACCTTGCAGATTTCCAATGGAGGGACCACGGCTGACCGATTGTTCACGCTGGAGACGGTCTCGTGCATTGGCTGCTGTAGCTTGGCCCCGGTCATCATGATCAACAACGACACCTACGGGAACCTGAGCGAGCGTCAGGTCAAGAAGGTGGTCAAGCAAGTCCAGGCCGCGGGGGCTGCTGGCAAGGGGGGCCGGGCGTGAAAGTCTTGGTGGGGCTGGGGACCTGCGGGATCGCGGCGGGTGCCGAACGCACCTATCAGGCTCTGGTCGATCGCCGCGCGGCGAATGGATCGAGCTTCAGCTTGGCCAAGACCGGGTGCATCGGCATGTGTTACCGCGAGCCGATCGTCGAGTTCAGGCACCCGGACGGCCGGCGCTACCAGTATGGAAACGTCACGCCCGACAAGCTGGACCGCCTGTTCTCCGAGCACGTCGAGGGTGGCCGGCCGGTGGGGGAGTGGCTGCTGTGGTCCGACGACGGCACGGGCAGCGAGCAGGCCTACTACGCACAGCAAACCCGCATCGTGTTGCGCAACTGCGGCATCATTGACCCGGAGTCGATCGAGGACTACCTGGCGGTGGGCGGCTACCAGGCGCTCGGTCAGGTGTTGCAACAGAACAAGCCCGACGACCTGATCGCGGCCATCATCCAGTCGGGACTGCGCGGTCGGGGCGGCGCCGGATTCTCCACCGGGATGAAGTGGCGTTTCACCCGCATGGCCAAGGGCGACCACAAGTACGTGATCTGCAACGCCGACGAGGGCGATCCCGGGGCCTTCATGGATCGGTCGGTCCTGGAAAGTGATCCCCACTCGGTGCTCGAGGGCATGGCCATCGCCGCCTTCGCCATCGGGGCGGATGCCGGCTACATCTACTGCCGTGCCGAATATCCCAAGGCCATCGAACGTCTGACCCGCGCCATGCAACAGGCCGAGGCTGCGGGCTGGCTGGGCCAAGACATCGGCAAGCGCGGCTTTTCCTTCTCCATCCGACTCAAAGAAGGCGCGGGCGCCTTCGTGTGCGGCGAGGAAACGGCTCTCATCGCTTCAATCGAAGGTAAGCGCGGTATGCCGCGCGTGCGCCCACCCTTCCCTGCCGTCAAGGGACTGTGGGGCTGCCCCACCTGCATCAACAACGTGGAGACGCTGGCCAACATTCCCTGGATCGTGCAGAAGGGCGCCGCCGCCTTTGCCGCGCTCGGCACCAAGGGCAGCAAGGGCACCAAGGTGTTCGCTATGGCCGGAAAAATCCAGCGCGGGGGCCTGGTGGAGGTGCCGATGGGGATCTCCATCCGCCAGATCGTGTTCGGCGTGTGCGGGGGTATCAAGGAGGGACGCAAGCTCAAGGCGGTGCAGATGGGCGGTCCCTCGGGGGGGTGCATCCCATTCGAGTTACAGGACACGGTCATCGACTACGAGTCGATCACCAAGACCGGCGCCATCATGGGATCGGGCGGTCTGGTCGTCATGGACGACACGACCTGCATGGTCGACGTGGCGCGCTTCTTCCTCGACTTCACCCAGCGCGAGTCGTGCGGAAAGTGCACCTTCTGTCGCGTCGGCACCAAGCGCATGTTGGAGATTCTTACCCGCGCCTGCGAGGGCAAGTCGCGCGAGGGGGACATTGAACGGCTAGAGGAGTTGGCGGTGCGGGTGAAGAACAACTCGCTGTGCGGGCTGGGGCAGACCGCGCCCAATCCCGTGCTGACCACGCTCAAGTATTTCCGCTCGGAGTATGAAGCCCACGTCAACAACCGGAAATGCCCGGCGCACAAGTGCGGCCCGCTGCTCACCTACTCCATCACCGACGCGTGCGCCGGGTGTTTGTTGTGCATCAAGGCCTGCTCGGTCGGGGCCATCACCGGGGAGCGCAAACGCAAACATGTGCTCGACCCATCCAAATGCAATCGTTGCGGACAATGCTACAAGGTCTGCAACGTAAGCGGAGCCATCTCGGTCGACTGAGGAGTATGCAGACATGGCACTGGTAAAGGTCGAAATCAACGGCAAGCGCATCATCACGGTCGACAGCCGGACCATCCTAGAAGTGGCTCGCGCGGTCGGGATCGACGGCATCCCGACGCTGTGTCACGACGAACAGCTCGAACCGTTCACCTCCTGCTTCGTGTGCGTGGTCAAAGTGAAGGGCGCCCGCACCCTGCTGCCCGCCTGTTCCACCAAGGTCACCGACGGCATGGTGGTCGAAACCAACAGCCCCGAGGTGCGGCAGTCGCGCAAGGCGGCCCTCGAATTGCTGCTCTCCAGTCACTACGCCGACTGTGTGGGGCCGTGCCAGCACGCCTGCCCGGCGGGCGTCGACATTCAGGGGTACGTTGCTCTGGCAGCGCTGGGCAAGTTCGGCGAGGCCATCAAACTGATCAAGGATCGCAATCCCTTGCCCGCCATCTGCGGGCGTGTGTGCACGCGGCCCTGCGAGGTGAAGGGCTGTCGCCGCAATCTGCTCGACGAGCCGGTCGGCATCGACTACATCAAACGCTACATCGCGGACCTGGATCTGGGGCGGGCGCAGCCCTTTCGGCCCGAGCTGGCGCCAGCGACCGGCAAGCGCATCGCCGTGGTGGGCGCGGGTCCTGGCGGTCTGGCCTGCGCCTACTATCTCGCCGTGCGCGGACACGCGGTGCAACTCTTCGAGGCCCAGCCGGAAGCCGGGGGCATGCTCCGCTATGGCATTCCCGAGTATCGGCTACCCAAAGAGGTGCTCGACCAGGAAATCGGGCAAATCTTGGATCTGGGCGTGAAGCTGTCGACCAACGTCTATTTGGGCAAGGATTTCACGGTCAGCAGCCTGAAGAACCAGGGGTTCGATGCTGTGTTCCTCGCGCTCGGTGCCTGGGAAAGCTCGACCATGCGGGTCAAGAACGAGAATGTGGCGGGCGTGATTGCGGGCATTGAACTACTCAAGAACGTCGGGCTACGCCGCAAGACGGATCTGCATGGCAAGGTTCTGGTCGTCGGTGGGGGCAACACCGCCATCGATTGCGCGCGCACGGCTCTGCGCTCGGGAGCGCAAGAGGTCAGCATCCTGTACCGCCGAACCCGCGCGGAGATGCCGGCCAACGCGATGGAGATCGACGAAGCCGAGCGCGAAGGCGTCAAGATCGAATACCTGGTGGCGCCCACCCAGGTCATCAGCCGCGACGATCGCTTGCTGGCACTCGAGTGCCAGCGCATGGAGCTGGGCGACCCGGACGCCAGTGGTCGGCGCAGCCCCAAGCCCGTGCCAGGATCGGAGTTCCAGATCCCGTGCGACTTCGTGCTGGCCGCCATCGGTCAGAACACCACCATGGGACAGTTGGTCGGCGCCAAGATTGCCAACTTCCTCCCGGAAGGGGAGTCGCTCAAGCTGACCCGCTGGGATACTGTGCAGGTCGACAGCAACACCTTCGAGACCTCGGTCGAGGGTGTCTTTGCCGGCGGCGACGTGGTGACTGGAGCCGCAACCGTGGTCGAGGCCGTCGCGGCTGGCCGCAAGGCAGCCCACGCCATCGACCAGTACCTGGCCACGGGCAAGGCGGTAGCCGAACCCACGCCGTTCATCAGTCAGAAGGCTGTGTTCAAGCAGGTCACGGCCGAGGAGCTGAAGTCGCAGGAGCGCATCCCCCACCGGCACATGCGGGTGCTTCCACCCGGGGATCGTACGGGCAGTTTTGCCGAGGTCGAGCTGGGCTACGCTGCGGACGACGTGTCCAAAGAGAGCGCCCGATGTCTGGAGTGCGGATGCGCGGCCCTGTTCGACTGTGACCTGCGCCGATTGGCGAGCGAATACCAGGTCGACATCAAGCCGCTTTTGGGTGAGGTGAAGCAGTACCCCGTCGATCGCACCCACCCCTTCATCGAGCTCGACCCCAGCCGCTGCATCGTGTGCGGCCGCTGCGTGCGCATGTGCAGCGACGTGGTGGGCGTTGCTGCCTACGGCTTCGTGAACCGTGGCTTCAACACCACGGTGCGACCCGCGCTGGGCGGCTCGTTGCTCGACGTGGGCTGCGTGAGCTGCGGCCTGTGCATCGGGACCTGTCCGACCGGGGCCATCACGCCGGTTGTGCCGCTCGCCAAGGCGGGTCCCTGGACGACCACCGCGGTGACCTCGACCTGCCACTATTGTGGGATCGGCTGCGAGCTAGAGCTGCAGGCCAGTGGCGACACCTTTGTCACGCCGGCGCGGGTAGAGAACGGCCGCACCACCCTGGGCAATCACTGTGGCAGGGGCCTGTTTGGCTTCGAGTACGTGCAAGCCGCTGACCGCTTGTTGGCGGCGCGGGTCCGCTCGGGCCGCGAGCTGAGCAAAACCACGCTCGACGACGCCATCCAGTACGCCGGCATGCGCCTGCGCGAACTGGCCGGCCGGGTCCGGCCTGAAGAGATTGCGGTCTTCGTGTCGCCGCGCCTGACCAACGAGGAGATCTTCCTCGCTCAGAAGCTGGCGCGCGTCGGTCTGCGCACGCATCAAGTCACTTCCTTCACACAACTGCTCAACCCTGGCGCCTGCGTTCCCGAGGTGGTTTCCACGGGAACCTACCGCGATCTCTTGGGAGCCCAAGCGGTGTTGGTGGTGGGTGCGCAGCTCGACCAGGACAACTTCGTCGTGGATGTGCTAGTCAAGCGCGCGCTGCGCACCGGCGCCCGCCTGATTGTCGTGGGTCCGGAAGAGAGTCGGACCACTCAGGTGGCCGAGTCCTTTGTGCGCTGTCAGCCCGGCACCGAGCCGCAAGTGTTGCTGGCGATCTTGAAGAAGCTGCAAGAGCTAACCCCGAATGCGATCCGGGAGCCCAGCGATCTCATGGGTGCGGCCTCTGTGGTCGCGGGCGTTGCACCGGAAGACATCGAGGCAGCGGCGCGCATCCTCGCTGCCAGCGTGGCGCGCGTGCTGGTGTTCAACAAGGACTGGCGCGGTGAGCGCGCCAGCCAGGACGAGCGGTTCTATGCCAGCTACGCTCGGACACTGGGCATGCCGTTGCTCGCGCTGCGGGAAAAGTCGAATGCGCAGGGCCTGCTGGACATGGGGGCTGCGCCCGATTGGTTCCCTGGGTATCAACCCATTGACGATCCCGCCGCGATCCAGACGCTGGAAAAGGAATGGGGCGCGGTGCTGCGCGATTTGCCTCGGCCCACGCGAGACATCGCGGCTGCCCTCGCCGCCAAACAGATCAAGGTGGCACTGGTTTTGGGCGAAGATCCCTTGGGCAACCCGGAGCTTCCCGGTCCTGTGCGCAGTGGCCTTGAGGCGTTGGAATTCCTGTTGGTTGGTGACTTGTTCCTCACCCCAACCGCCGAGGCTGCCCACGTGGTCCTGCCTTTGTGTAGCACCGTCGAAAGCGACGGGACCATGACCAACCACGAACGGCGGTTGCAGCCCGTTCGCCACTCCATCCCGCCCCGCAACGGCCTGCAGAACTGGCAAATCCTCTGTCAGCTGGGCGCGCGCCTCGGGCAGCGTTTTCGCATGAAGTACCAGTCGGTGGGTGAAGTGCTAGACGAGATCCGTCGTGTCGCCCCCATCTACCGCGGCGTTGTCTTGGGCGGCCCCAACGATGAAGCCGTGTGGGATCTGGCGCAGTTCCCCTTGCACCCGTCGCAGCCCGCTCCTGGCGCCTGGGCCCAACACGCACGCCCGCGCGACACGCTGGGGTTTGACTACCTGGAACGCCGCTGGCAGCGCCGCTATCGAGAGCTGATGGACCGGGCGCGAAAAGCATTGGCCGCGACCGGGTAGGTGGGGGGCCATAGGTGCTAACCAGAATTCTCTCGCGCCTTGACGGCAAACGGCGCGATCCTGAGTTTCACCACAGAGGCCACAGAGGCCACAGAGGCCGGAAAGAAAGGGTTTCGGATCCGACTCCGAACCCTTCCTTCCTTCCTTCCGATCCGTCTCTGTGCTCTCTGTGGTGAAATCCGGGGCAAACCTGCCGAAAACCGTGGTTAGCACCTATGAGGTGGGGGGCGTGGCGTCCAGAAAGGCATCACTGCGATCCTCGTATGAAGTCGCGGCGATGAGCAGCTTGGCACGGCAGGCGTGGCCAGGCCCGTGCAAGGCGCGTGACATGTGCAAGCTGGTAGTCGAGATGGCCCCGCCAACAAGGGCCGGGGCGACACAAAACTCCATGACGCGGATGGTGGTTGGCGTATTGCGCGGCGGTGTGATAAGACCGAAGGTCTAGCGGCCTGGCTATGCGTGTAATCTCGACAACCAGGCCACTGGCACACGGCACAAGCGAATGCTTCTCGATTGGGTCTACGGTCTTTTCTCGAACGACCTTGCCATTGATCTTGGCACGGCGACCACGCTGACGTTCGTACGTGGCAAGGGAATCGTTTCCAACGAGCCGTCGGTGGTGGCGGTTCAGCGAACCGGCAACGGCACCAAGAAAGTGCTGGCCGTGGGCAAGCAGGCCAAGGAGATGCTGGGGCGCACCCCGGGAAACATCGCAGCCGTGCGACCCATGAAGGACGGGGTCATCGCCGACTTCGAGGTCGCCGAGGCGATGTTGCGTTACTTTATCCAGCGCGTACACAACCGGCAGACCCTAGTCAAACCGCGCATCATCATCGGCGTGCCCTCGGGCATCACCGAGGTCGAGAAGCGCGCCGTGCGCGATTCGGCCCTGGCGGCCGGCGCGCGCGAGGTGTACCTCATCGAGGAACCCATGGCTGCCGCCATCGGCGCTGGCCTGCCCGTCACCGAGCCCTCGGGCAACATGATCGTCGACATCGGCGGTGGCACCACCGAAGTGGCGGTGATCTCGCTCTCCGGCATCGTCGCAGCCCGCTCCATCCGCGTGGCCGGCGACAAGATGGACGAGGCCGTGGTGGCCTACATCCGGCGCAAGTACAACCTGCTCATTGGCGAGCGCACCGCGGAGCTGGTCAAGAAGCAAATCGGCAACGCTTACCGACTAGAAGAGATCGAGTCCATGGAGATCAAGGGCCGCGACCTCATCGCCGGCATCCCCAAGACCATCGTGGTGACCAGCGACGAGATCCGCGAGGCGTTGTCCGAGCCGGTGGGGGCCATCGTGGAGGCCATACGCTCCGTGCTGGAGCGCACCCCACCCGAACTGGCCGCGGACATCGTGGACCGCGGCATCGTGCTTACCGGGGGCGGCTCGCTCTTGCGCAACCTGGACGTGTTGCTACGCGAAGAGACCGGGCTGCCGGTCATGGTTTCCGACTCGCCCGAGTGCGCCGTGGTGCTGGGCACCGGGCGTGCGCTCGACGAGCTGGCCTTGCTCAAAGAAGTCGCCCTGCAATAGTCCGCCGTTTCGAGTGGATCGT
>Ga0182017_10001521_pt1 | contig 17816 bp, 13 predicted proteins | sample 712E3DmetaG_FD_120492 | JGI IMG/M metagenome (GOLD analysis project Ga0182017, IMG submission 120492) | Permafrost microbial communities from Stordalen Mire, Sweden - 712E3D metaG | ecosystem: Environmental > Terrestrial > Soil > Wetlands > Permafrost | place: Sweden: Stordalen | collected... | reverse complement strand
GCTCCGCCAGGTGTTGAAGAACATGCGGCTGGAGAAGGGCTTGTCGCTTTACCATGCTGCGAAGAGAGCCGGGATGTGCCACGGCACGGTCTCGCAGATAGAGAGCGGCGGGCAGGGGATCAGCCTGAAGAGCCTCATGAAACTTGCCGAGGCCTATGGGGTTTCCATGAGTTACTTCCTACGAGAGGCTGAGCGCATCGCCTGGCAGGCTGCGCAAAAGACGTGGGAGCAGAGGAACTTCGCGGTCATCGGCGCCGGCGCCGAGCGCGCCCGGGAGGAGTTGTTCGTCCCGCCCCGATAAGACTCTTAGGCGCTGTAGATCTTCTTCATGTTCGCGAGCGAGGCAGGCTTATAGTCTGCGGCGTGGCCCGCGGTACCGAAGTCGATCATGCGCTGCTTGATGACGGCGGCGAGCGTTTCGCGGGCCGGTCCGAGGTAATCACGCGGGTCGAACTTCTCGGGGCTCTCGGCGAGCACTTTCCGGATGGCGCCGGTGATGGCGAGGCGTCCGTCGGTGTCCACGTTGATCTTGGCGACGCCGCGACGAATCCCCTCCTGGATCTGGGCGATCGGGACGCCCTTGGTGTCGGGCATCTTGCCACCGAACTTATTGATGATGTCCACGAGCGCCTGCGGGACGGAGCTTGACCCGTGCATGACGAGGGGCGTCTTTGGGAGACGCTTCCTGACTTCGCTGACGATGTCCATGGCGAGCTTGGGCTCGGCTTTGAACTTATAGGCCCCGTGGGAGGTGCCGATGGCGAGCGCGAGGGCGTCGACGCCGGTCTCCTTGACGAACTTCTCGGCCTCGGCCGGGTCGGTGAGGAGCGCCTTGCCGCTTCCGACTCCGTCCTCGATGCCCCCAAGCCTTCCGATCTCTCCTTCCACCGTCACGCCGAACTGATGGGCATGATCGACCACGGACTTCGTGACGGCCGCGTTCTCGGCGTAGGTGGTCGGGGTCTTGCCGTCTTCCTTGAGCGAGCCGTCGATCATCACGGAGGTGAAGCCGAGGGCGATGGCCTCTTTCACGGTCGCAAGACTGTTGCCGTGGTCGAGGTGCAGGACGATGGGGAGCGTGGGGTTGAGCTCGACGGCAGCCTCCATGAGCTTCTTGAGGTAGAGCATGCTGGAATACTTGAGGGCCCCGCGCGAGGCCTGGACGATGACGGGACTTTGGGTCTGGGAGGCGGCCTGCATGATGGCCTGGATCTGCTCCATGTTGTTGACGTTGTAGGCCCCGACGCCGTAGCGGGCTTTCAAGGCTTCGTCCAGGACCTGCTTCATGGGAACGAGAGGCATTGTCGTCTCCTTTGGGGAACCGCACGAATCGAGTCCGGGACATCCACGCCGGCCAACGCTTGAAGGCGGCGTAGTATGCGGATTGGCGTCCGGAAAATCAAGCAAAAATCCCGGTCAGTCGGTTTTCGGGACGATGTCTTTCTCCAGGCCGATGGCCTTGTTGTAGGTATTGTAAAGACTGATGGTGGCGGCGGCGGCGAGGGCCTCGGCGATCTCCTCGTGGGTCGCCCCGTATCTCTGGGCCAGGTTCGCGTGCGCCGCGACGCAGTATTCGCAGCCCATCGCCGCGGAGACCGCAAAAGCGATCAGGTGCTTGGTCTTGGAGTCGAGAGCGCCCCGGCGGAACGTCGCCTTGTCGAGCGCCAGGAGCTTTTCGAGAAACTCAGGCAGGATCGCCATCGCTTTATAGGTGTTGGGAACGAACCCGATCTTATTCTTCAGGTCCTCCAGGATCTCCTTGGCCTTGCCCTGGGCCGTCTCCACGTCCGTCATTTTGACCCACGCCATGAGTTCTCCTCCTTGGTAGAAGTGGCTGTTTTCCAAGGGTAATTATGTCCGTGACGGCTTGCGGGTTCAATGAAAATCGGACGGGGTGGGGTGGGGTACGGCGTCGGGACGGCGTAAAAAGAGTTTGCATCGGATCGACGAAGCGGGTATTGTGTCCGCACCCCGAAAGGGGCGCTGGTCGGCCGGAAGGTAAAACGTGCTTGTGCGGGACGTGAAAACCGGGTAGTGTGTCCATTCGTCTCGTCCCGTCGCAAGCTCGCACAAGAGCCAGGAGAGGGCATCCAGGTGGGATCCGGGTCAGGGAAAAAATCGTCGGGCACACAGCGGACCGCGGCCGGTTCGACGGCGGGGGTCCGCGCCGCGGGGACGGCCCCAAGACCGATGCCGCCGCCGGTGAGCACCGAGCCGGAACCGGTCTTCGGGATCATCCTCTTCGGAGGCCCCCTGACGGGGGCGACCGTCCGAGACGTGAACATGGCCAACGAACTCACCGCGCGCGGGTATCCCGTCCACGTCTGGTGGGCGATGGACCGGCCCAAGCGCTCCAAACTCCGCCGCGAGATCCGACAGCACTGGCTCTTCAGCACCGCTCGCTACTGGGAGCTGGGAAAAGCCAAGTCGAACTACGACCTCCAGGACGCGGTGGGACAGGCCCTGCAGTGGCTTACTCCGGACCACTACCTGTCGAATTTCTTCCAGCGTCGGCCGAAGACACTGGAACGCTTCATGGACGGGATCCTGCGGATGGTGTGCGACGGCATCGAGCAGGACAAGGGGTTGCTCCGACGCTTCGCCGGGGAGCTCGAGGAAGCCGGCGTGACGCACATGTTGCCCACGCTCGAGGTTTTGAATGCATGGTTTGTTGGTGCGCGCGGCCTGATGAAGCGGCGGCCCAAGTACCTGGTGACGTTCCAGGGGTACGAGCTGTGCGCCAACTATGCCCGGGTCCTGGGGCGTGAATGCCGGTTCTATGAGCGATTGAGGGACCTGGTGAAGCACTCGGACTGGCCGGCCATTGCCGTGAGCGAGGACTACCGCCGGCGGGTCATCGCGGACATCGGGGCGCCGGAGTCGTCGATCGCGGCGATATCGGTGGGGGTTCCGCCGCCGCTCCGGATCAACCGCGAAGAGGCCCTCAAGAGCATCGCCCAGGCTTTCCCCCAGTTCCGCGCCGACGTCCCGCTGATTACCTACCTTGGACGCCGCGACGCGGAGAAGGGGATCGACCTGCTTCTCTACGCGACGTCTATCCTGAGGCGACGCGGGATGAACTTCCAGGTGGCCGTCTGCGGTCCCACCGCGCACGGGAGCTCCTACATGCGCGCATGCCGTCAGATCGCCGAGAACCTCCGCCAGGCGGCGCTGTGGAGCGACTACGTTTCGGAGGAACTGCGGGCGGCGCTCTTCAAGGTCAGCCACGCCGTGGTCTACCCGTCCATCCACCGGGAGGCGTTCGGGATGGTGGCGGTGGAGGCGATGGCGCATGGAACGCCGGTAATCGTTCCGGACTTCGGAGGCGTGGTGGAAGCCATTCAGGCCGAGGGACGGATGGGAGGACTGCTCTTCCGCTCGTGGGATTCGGGAGACCTGGCGGAGCAGATGGCGAAGATCCTGGAAAACCCGGAGCTGAGACGGAGTCTTTCGGAGGCGGCTCCGTTTGTCGCGGCTTACCATTCGGTGCCGCGGATGGTGGACCGGGTGCTGGCGCACATGGGTCTTGCGGCGGGTCCGAGGGCGGTGGGGCCCGGGGACGACGGAAAGCTCCGCGCCGCATCCGGCCCGGCTTAATGACACGCAACCCCGCGGCCGAGACCGGCGCGGTCATTGTTTCCCCGTTTTGAAAAGAACGTTCATGGCCACAAGAGGTTTCATCACGAGACGTGCAGTCTTCTGTGTCGCCGCGCTCGCCCTGGCGGCCGGTTCCTTGTTTTCCGCCGACTGGCCGCAGTGGCGCGGGCCGAACCGGGACAGTGTCTATAACGATCGGCTTACCCTCAACTGGCCGCCGAAGGTCCTTTGGAGGAAAGCCGACATCGGCAAGAGCCTCTCCGGGATCGTGGTCGCCGACGGCACGCTGATCCTGCACTACCGGCAGGACGGACAGGAGGTCGTCCGGGCCCTCGATGCCTCCTCCGGCAACGATCTGTGGAAGCAAGCCTATGATCAGCCCCTGCCCGATGAAGCTGGGCGAGGCTACGGCAACTGGCCCCGCTCGACCCCGGCGATCACCGGGGGTCTGGTCTATACCCTGGGCTACGCCGGCAAACTCTACGCCACGGAGCTTAAGACAGGCAAGGTGGCCTGGAACGTGGACACCTTTGCCGAGTTCAAGCATAACAAGCAGAATGTGCAGGCGCTGAACTTCGGGGTCACGGCCTCACCGCTGGTGGCCGGCGGGAAAGTCTTCATCCCTCAAGGCACCTGGGCGAAATGGCGCATGGTCGCCCTGGACGCCAAGAGCGGCGCAGTGGCCTGGACGGCGTTGGAGAACCGGCAACCCAGCTACTCCGCCAGCTATTCCTCGCCCATGCCGTTCCGGATCGGCAAGATGGATCTCGTGGCGTGCGATGGGTGTATCTTCTCCCCGGCGGATGGGACCGTTTACAGCCGAAGACTTGCCGGGGGCATTGCCACGCCGGTGGTGAGCGAGGATGTCATGGTCCAGTCCTGCGGCCCGGTGAACAACGAGACGACCCCCTATACCCTTGCCTATAAGCTTGCGGTCAAGGACGACAAGGCGGAGGCCTCCAGGCTCTGGAAGAACGAGGTGCTCGGCAGATGCGATTCCACGGCGGTCGTCTATCAGGGACATCTGTATGCCCAGGTGTCCGACCTGGCCAAGCCCTCGCCGAAGGGCCTCAAGTGCGTGGAACTGGCCACGGGGAAAGAGGTTTGGTGCGAGAAGAAGAGCTACGACGATTACTACGGCGCAATCATTCTGGTCGGCGACAAGTTGCTGGTGCTCATGGAAAACGGCGAGTTGACCCTGGTCGACGCCAGCCCGGCGGGCTATAATGAGCGGGGACGGATGAAGGTAGCGGGCAAGACGATGTCCCACCCGGCGCTGGCCAACGGCCGACTCTACGTCCGCGACGACAAAGAACTGGTGTGTCTGGATATGTCGGAAAAATAGTCTGATGATCAGGAGGATTCTCATGCGGCTTCGTGAACTTGGATGGTTCTTCATCGTCCTGGGCATGGCGCTCTTCGCCGCGCGCGGGTTTGGCGCGGCGGCCGACTCCAAGGGCGCATCGGACGTCGACTGGCCCCAGTTCCTGGGACCACACCGCAACAACGTCGTGGAAGGGACGAAGCTCGCTTCGCAGTGGCCCGCGGGCGGCCCGCGCCTGGTGTGGAAGGTCGAGTGCGGCGTGGGAATCTCAGGACCCGTCGTCGCCAACGGCGTTCTCGTCCTGATGGAGCGCAACGGCAAGGACGGTCCCGATGAGATCACCCGCGGCATTGATCCGAAGACCGGCCGCGAACTCTGGAAAACGAGCGTCCCCTGCACGTGGCACACGAAGGAATATACCTTCGGACCCACCTCGACGCCCGCCATCGCCAAAGACCGGGTCGTGTGTCTCGGGATCGGCGGGAAGCTCCGCTGCCAGGCGCTCACCACGGGGAAGGTCCTCTGGGAAAAAGACATCGTGCGGGACAAGGAACCGGACTGGCGCGATCATGGGTTCGTCAGTTCGCCCCTCGTGGTCGGCAACCGCGTCATCCTCGCGGTCTGCGCCCAGGCATGGGGCAAGGGGCTCGTGGCCTGGGAACTCTCGGACGGCAAGGAGGCGTGGTCCACGCCCTACTTCCAGAACTACGGCGGCTCCCCGGGGGTGATGACCGTCGCAGGCAAGCCCGTGGTCGTCGCTTCCGCGGAATCCGGGATAAAAGGAGTCGGCAACCTGGTGGGATTTGACGCCGGCGACGGGAAGATCGTCTGGTCGGCAACGGTGCCGGGCAGCGGCTGCAATGTCCCGACGCCTCTGTTCGCCGCCGATCTGGGGATGGTCTTTCTTGATGTGGACGGCGACGGGCCAACCGTGGGGGTCAAGCTCCCGGCATCGGGACAGGGCAAGGCCGAGGTGGCGTGGAAAGACTCCGACCATGTGGCCTACTTCGCGAACTACCTCTGCTACCGCGGACTTCTCTTAGGCTACGGGTACAAGACCCACGGCAGTCCGCCTAAGGTTTACTGCCTCGATCCGAAGACCGGCACGACACTGTGGGACCAGAACACCAGGGAGGAGCAACGGTGTTTCCTGGGCTCAGACGGCAAGGTCATCGATCTCCACGAGAACGGGGATCTGGTGCTCTCCGACGCCAACGCCCGAGGCGGCTACCATGAGCTGACCAAGGCAAAGGTCATCGACAAGACCTGGAGCTGCCCGGCGCTCTGCCAGGGGAAACTCTTCATCCGCAGCGACACCCGGCTGATCTGTCTGGAACTGGCGGGGAAATGACCGGGGCGCCCCGAGGAGGAACGAGTGAACGACCGTGAGGCTTACGAGCCGTTGATCCAGGACATTCACCGGGCCTTCGGTCCTTTGAAGCACGCGGTCAAGCGCCGGGCGCGTCCCCCCGCGCTGCCCTTCGACTACCTGGTTCCGGGGGGGCCCTACGAGGAGTCCTGGGACTGGGACGGCTTCTTCATCGGGATGGGGTTGGCCGCGGAGTTTCCCTCCGAGGCCGTATGGCTTCGCAACTGGTGTTTGAACTTTGTCCACAACTCCGCCGCCGACGGACTCGCGCCGGGAGCGCTGACAGCGGCCGGACGCGACCCGCGGCTCTACCACGTCAAGCCCTTCCTGGCGCAGGGGGCGTACTTCGCGGCGCGTTTTCTGGGCGACGCCAACTGGCTGCGGCCGATCTACCCGCGGCTCAGGGCCATCGTCGGTTATCGCCAGGAGCACCGCGATGCTTCCGGCCGAAGGGAGATGTGGGACGAGACGCGCGACCTGGGCGTCTGGCACGATTCCCTCGAAGCGGGGGCCGACAACAACCCCGCCGTGCTCGACCACCCCCCGTGCACGGTCGTCGGCGCGGACCTCAACGCCTTCCTCTACCGGGACTACCTTGCCCTTTCCCACGTCGCTCGCGAGCTGGGAGAAAGGGACGACGCGGATGACTTCGCGGGCAGGGCCGAGCACATCCGCACCGCGATGAACCGGCACCTCTGGTCGGAGGAGGACGTCACCTTCTACAACCTCGACGCGGCGAGTGGGAAGCTTATCCGTCGCCACGTCTGCACCAACTACTACCCCCTGTGGGCCGGGTTGGCTCCCCGGGAACGGGGCGAGGCCTGCATTCGCAAGTACTTCCTTGATCCCGCCGGTTTGTGGGGCAAGCACGGCATGCGGAGTCTCTCCGCCGCCGACCCCGACTATAACAACCGGAACATCATCAAACCCTACTCCAACTTTCGGGGGCCGGTCTGGCCGATCATCAACTACCTGTACCTCCACGGCCTGCTCCATTACGGCTTCCAGCAACAGGCGCTGGAACTCGCGGCGCGGGTGGCCGGGCTCGTCCTGGCGGACATCCGGGCCACCGGCTCCACCCACGAGAACTACGACGCGGAGACCGGCCAGCCGCTCGCCGCCCCCGGCTTCGTGGGATGGAACATCCTGGTCGACAACATGCTGGGCGAGGTCCTGAACAACTACAACCCCTTCGCCCTCAGGGAGGCGGAATAACGAAGAGATTGGCATGTGCTGTCGGGGCTTTCGCACTGGCAGTCCTGTTAGCGCCCCCGATTCCATCGGGACGAGGCGAGGGTGGACCCGCCACCGTCGTCATCCTCGGCGGCGGGATCGTCGGGACCAACGCCGCCAAGGTCGCCGCCGGGCTCCGCGCTCGCGTCACCATCCTCGACATCGACCTCGACCGGCTCCGCTACCTCGACGACATCATGCCCACGAACGTCACCACGCGGACGTCCAACTCCTACAACATCCGTGAGGAGCTGCACCTGGCCGACCTGGGCTGGCGGAAGGCCGCCGCCCGGGACTGGCCCACAGCGTCAACGTGGTCGCCGGAAAGGTGACGAACCGCGCGGTCGCAGAGACCTTCGGTCTGCCCTTTTCGCCCCTCTGACCGACCCGGCCCTTCCCGCGATTCTCCCTCTCCCCCTGAGACAGAGGGTTGGGATGAGGGGTGACGAAAGCACTGGCGGACAAACCGCCAGTGGCACAAAACCGCCGCAAATGATGACGGAGGCACCCACAGTGTTTGAAGAACTGATATTCCAGAAGTTATGGCTCGTCCTGCCGTCGAGTTCTTTTATTTTGTGGTCGTCTTTCTGATTACGTACCTTTTCATATGTCCAGTTTCCTTTCTTGGTGGATCAGTTGTCACGGCCATCGGCGGCTTCGAGGATTGGAACATGTCCAGAAAGGCCGCCAAAGAGGCTGGCAAACAATCTGCTGCAGGATCACAGCAGGTGGGAATCTTGGTTTTCCGGGGTGGAGAGAGATTGCCATCCGGCAAGGAAGGGCACGTCGACTGGTCGGGGCGGCACAAGAGCAATGGCACTGACAGGCGGGCCACCAGTGGGACAAATACGGGTTTCGGGTTCGGGCGGTTCAGGTTTGCGGCCCTCCGGAGCCGGGTGAATTTCGGACGTCGGGTTTCTTAACTTTGGAGGTAACTTATGCAAGCGGAGAGTTTTCGGTTTCTGGAGGAGTTGATGAACGCGCCGAGCCCTTCGGGGTTCGAGGAGCCGCCGAACTCTGGAAAAACGAGGTCCTCGGCAGATGCGATTCCACGGCGGTCGTCTACCAGGGGCATCTGTATGCCCAGGCGTCCGAAAAGGCCAAGCCCTCACCGAAGGGCCTCAAGTGCGTGGAACTGGCCACGGGGAAAGAGGTCTGGTGCGAGAAGAAGAGCTACGACGATTACTACGGCGCAATCATTCTGGTCGGCGACAAGTTGCTGGTGCTCATGGAAAACGGCGAGTTGACCCTGGTCGACGCCAGCCCGGCGGGCTACAAGGGAGGCGCACTACAAACGAACCAGGAGGCAGCCCGACTTTTTTAGCGTCCTGCTGATGATCAGGAGAGTTCTCATGCGGCTTCGTGAACTTGGATGGTTCTTCATCGTCCTGGGCATGGCGCTCTTCGCCGCGCGCGGGTTTGGCGCGGCGGCCGACTCCAAAGGTGCACAGGACGTCGACTGGCCCCAGTTCCTGGGACCACACCGCAACGACGTCGTGGAAGGGACGAAGCTCGCTTCGCAGTGGCCCGCGGGCGGCCCGCGCCTCGTCTGGAAGATCGATTGCGGCGTGGGATTCTCAAGCCCCGTCATCGCAAACGGCGTTCTCGTCCTGATGGAGCGCAATGGCGAGAACGGTCCCGAAGAAATCACCCGCGGCATCGATCCGAAGACCGGCCGCGAAATCTGGAAAACGATCATCCCCTGCACGTGGCACGCGAGGGAATATACCTTCGGCCCCGTCTCGACCCCCGTCATCGCCAAGGACCGGGTTGTGTGTCTCGGGATCGGCGGTAAGCTCCGCTGCCAGGCGCTCACCACCGGGAAGGTCTTCTGGGAAAAGGACCTCGTGCGGGACATTATAGGGAACTGGCGCAATTGGGGGTTCATCTGTTCGCCCCTCGTGGTCGGCAACCGCGTCATACTCGCGGTCTGCGTCCAGGCATGGGGCAAGGGGCTTGTGGCCTGGGAACTCTCGGACGGCAAGGAGGCATGGTCCACGCCCTACTTCCAGAGCTACGGCGGCTCCCCGGGGGTGATGACCGTCGCAGGCAAGCCCGTGGTCGTCGCTTCCGCGGAAGCCGGGATAAGAGGAGCCGGCAACCTGGTGGGATTTGACGCCGGCGACGGGAAGATCGTCTGGTCCGCGTCGCTGCCGGGCAACAGCAACTGCAATATCCCGACACCGCTGTTCGTCGCCGATCTGGGGATGGTCTTCGTGGGGATTAACGGTGATGGGCCCACCTTCGGGGTCAAGCTCCCGCCCTCGGGACAGGGCAAGGCCGAGGTGGCGTGGCAAGACCCCGACCACGTGGCCTACTTCTCGAACTACCTCTATTACGGCGGACTTCTCTTCGGCCACGGGTACAAGGCCCACGGCAGTCCGCCTAAGTTTTACTGCCTCGATCCGAAGACCGGCACGACACTGTGGGACCAGAACACCAAAGATGAGCAACGGTGTCTCCTGGGCTCCGACGGCAAGGTCATCGAGCTCCACGATAACGGGGATCTGGTGCTCTCCGACGCCAACGCCCGCGGCGGCTACCGCCAACTCTCCCGGGCAAAGGTCATCGACAAGACCTGGTGCTACCCGGCGTTCTGCCAGGGGAAGCTCTTCATCCGCAGCAACACCCGGCTTATCTGCCTGGATCTTACAGGCAAGTGAAGCCGCAGGGTTGGGAGGCGGACGCCGTCGCAGCCGGCTGAAGTTGGAAGCGAGTGCGATCGCTCAGCGTCTGATGGACATGATGTCTTCGAGACTCGTCTCGGCGGCGAAGGCGGCGCGAACGGTGCGGAAGGGCTTGACCAGGTTCTCGAACGCCTGGTAAACCTTGGGGGCGAACTGTCCCTTCGACTGCGTCTTCATGATGGCCAGGGCTTTGCTTTCGGGGAACGCCGGACGGTACGGACGGCCGGAACACAACGCGTCGTAAACGTCCGCCAGCGCCACGATCTGCGCCTCGACGGGGATGTCGTCTCCCGAGCGCTTCGCCGGATAGCCCATCCCGTCCCAGCGTTCGTGATGGCCCATGGCGACCGAGACCGCCATGTCCAGAAGTCGGTTGTCTTTCCCGTTCCACGGCGAATAGGTGTCGTTCTCGGTGAGCTTCATAAGCATTCGCTGACCCCTCGGTTCCTGCCGGAGTATCTCGGCGCCGATGGAGCAGTGTCTCTGCATCAGGTTCCGTTCCGGGGGCGAGAGATTACCGGGCTTGAGCAGGATGCTGTCGGGTATTCCGATCTTGCCGATGTCGTGGAGCGGGGCCGTCAGGAAGACCGTCTCCACAAACGTCTCGGGCAGTTTCATCTCTTTGGCGAGGAGCCGGCTGTAACAGCCGACCCTCGCAACGTGATCGCCCGTGGCCTCGTCGCGATACTCCCCGGCTTTAGCCAGCCGCCACAGAATGTCGATGTGGGAGTTCTCGAGATCCCGCGTCCGTTCAGCCACCTTCCGTTCGAGGGTGTTGTTCAATTGTCTCAATTCGTCCTGGTAGGCCTTGAGGTGCAGCACGCTGCGGATCCGCGCCATGAGGTCTTCGAAGGAAACCGGTTTCGACAGGAGGTCGGTCGCGCCCTGGTTGAGGGCGAGACACTTGAGGTCGTCGTCCCCGACACCCGTCAGCATGACCACGGGAAGGTCCTTTGTCTTTTCGTCCTCCCGAAGCGCCGCGAGGAGGGTGAACCCATCCTGCTCCGGCATGCTCACGTCCGAAATGACCATGTCGAAATCGTTCTCACCGACGGCTTCCAGGGCTTCGCGGACGCTCGAGACAAAATGCATCTCCCACACCTGCCTCTGGCCGTGCAGCATCCGCTCCATGGCCTTCAAGCAGTTCGGTTCATCGTCCACAAACAGCAATCGTTTCTTTCCGTTCTTCACGCCAGCAGCCTCCTAACGCAACTCGAGGGCTGGTTTCCGCAGTCCATTCCACCTTATATATCCCATCGGCACGAAACCGTTTATTGTTTACGCCGATTTTACGAAATAGGCAGTATAAATTCTGCATACCGGCTCAAAGTATCATGGCAGAGGGTCAGGACGAGGGAATCCGGGGCAAAATAGCGGCTGGGGACCTGGAAAGCGCCTTACTCGCGTTTCCTCCAAACCTTAAAGGCGCACTACAAGGCTACTCGTCGGTTCGTCCCGGGCTTGCCTGGCACCTGACGGGCGGCATTGTATACGCGGGGTGTGGAGACTGCATACCCGTTTTTTCGCCCCAAGACGGAAAAAAAAGGAGGTCGCCCCGATCCCCCGGGACGACCTCTTTGAGCACTTGGTACCCCCACGGGGACTCGAACAAACGGCGATTCTGAATCAGGAACGCCGATTTTGCAGAAGATCGTAGCAAGAACCGCAGCACTTCACGCCGACCCACAATTGGAAGCGCTATTGAGGTCCTGGGATAGGCTGCCCGCGACAACCCGCAAGCTGATCCTGGCACTTGCTAGGGAGAGCGAATAGGACCAGAATCGGTAGGGTAGCGGGGGCCCGTGTTCAAGCAGAAAAGAAGCTTCGCCAACGAGTGGTTGAATTCGCGTATCTTACCAAGGAGCTTGAGGTTGCGCGAAGAAGGACAAATTTGCTGGCCGCTTGATAGCGCTTGTCGTCAGAAACACCCCCCCCTTTCCTCGTATTCCTCCCGCCCACTCCTATGTTTTTCGCCTGGTTATTTGGTTTCCGCATCAGACAAGTGCACAACGATTACAATTTGCGGAATCGCCATCATGTCTACCGTCACTTCCGGCACTTCAAGGGTTCCTGTCAAGCTAATCATTTGTTCCTTTTTCAGATTCATGCCATCTTCGAGGGGCAAGAAGGCGGTCACCTTGACCACAATGTCCAGGTAGTCGCGATACTGGCTGGGGCGCCAAGGAGGAGGCGGCTTGTATTCTTTTCCAAAGGAAAAGTAAATTCCAACTTTAGCGGTGCCCTCTTTGCCCGGCACAACGTCTATTACCTTTCCCGAAAGATGTGCTGTTTGTCCCTTCAAGGCTTTCAGAGCCGCATCCTGCTGAATCTGTGTGTTATCGGGATTAACCGCCTTGCAGACTTCGGTCGTGAAACTCTTGTTGTCAAAAACCCTCTCTTTGGCACCCCATGCGCAAGAGATCAGAAGAATCATGGCAATCGCTGACGTCATGAAAGTTTTCATGTTCCCTCCCATCTGCGCCATCATTCCACCTTGGCATGGACCGTGCGGACGAGACCGGCGATGCGGTCCTTTACGTCGTAAGCCTTTTGAGACAAAACGCGCGTCGTGAGATGAGACGTTTCCTTCCGGCCCCGCCATTACTCTGTCTTCCCCTCCCGCCCTCGCCGGCTCCAGCTTCAAGCAGGCGGGCTGAAGGCAAACGTACCAACCGGGCGCTGCGATGTCAACCATCGCCCCGGCGTGGGAAGGGCTGTCCACGGGGGCGGCAAGTCATCCATTCGTGCCCGATGGGGTTTTCGGGAGACGCAGCTCATTTGTTGGCCGCTTGGGATCTGGTATAGCATCGTCCTCGGCCTTTTCGACCATCGAATAGAACGAGGCGCCAGACCCTTCCGCGAGGTCAAAACGGGTGATGGTGCGCACGGCTTTAGAGTTCAGAGGATCGCTCAGTACCGCAACTTCGTAATGGGATTCGCGACTTGGGTCTACGAAGACCCGATAGAGCCAGTAACGATTGCATAGCCGCCGGGCGGCTTGATATTCGTTGTCCGTGAGCTCGACCTCACCCGTGCGACTACTGCGCCCCTTTACCTCAATGTACCTCACAATGTCGGCGTCGCTGATGGATTGCTCGGCCATCGCCTTATCACGGACGGCCTCGGACGCGATACTCAGCAAGTCGCACCCGAAGGCATCTGAGCCCCGCAGGTGGCTGACCTGAATAATGAACCGGCCTTCCCAGCGCTCGAAGGCTTCAACGACCTTAAACGTCACAGGCTCTGTGGCAAGCGGGCCACGACCGCCGCCTCCTCCTCCGCCCGGACCCGCGACCACGAGTCTGCGCTTCTTGGCAGGCCTATCGGATGGACCTGAGATTGGCTCAAATGTAGTCATGGGGGGCGTGCCTTCACCAGAGCTAACCCCGTCGCCCGTGCTTACCGGCTGGGACGCAGGCGGGGATGGTTGAGGACTTGGAGAGGATGGTGCCGGTGGTGGCGGCGGAATCGGCTGTTCCTTCTCATCGTCCCCTGTGAAACGGTCCTCGAAGCGAGCCTTGGCTTCGCCGAGTTTGGCGTCGGCATCCGCTCCAAGACGAACCCTGACAACCTCGAGCATCTCCGATGTGGTGCGACAGCGGAGTATGCCGCCAACTTCAGCGGCAACGTCGCGACCGAGCAACTCAGCCACCAACTCAGCCACGTTGAGCCAAAACGTTAGATAGCCAGCGGCGTTCTCCCGATACTCTCCGACAACGACGAGCATCGTTTTGATGACGAGACCCTCGCCAACATCCTTAAGAACGATCTCTTCAGAATTGCCGCCTGGCAGCATGGCTGATACCCGCGCTCGGGTACAAACACGCAAGGTGGCCTTGCGAAGCAGACCTAGTTCGCGACCGCCTTCATCCAGATTGGGTGCGAGACGTAGCGCATAGATGTACGGGATTGCACTTCCCAGGTGTTGGTTAGCGTCTTCGCTACCGGGGTCGTATTCGGTCCCGTCGGGTATCAGACTCAATTGTATCTCTTCCGAGGTGAGCGACGCGATGCCGAACAATTGTCTCACAAGCGAGGTGTTCATTCGACGCGGGATGTCTACCAACGGAATATGAGCTTCGATTGCCTTGGTGACGGTCAGGTTCGCGTTATAACGCAACTGGCCAACCGGTAGGTAAGATGCCGTTCCCTTGTGCCGGCTCCACATATGGCCCGAGCTTAGGAATCTGTCTCGGTGAGGCGAATCCTCGGCACTAACGGACGCTTGGATGAGGGTGCGGTAAATCCCCGGAGCTACTTCACCCGACGGGTCACGATCTGGCAGAGCGAGGAGCAATTCGTACAGCGACTGTCCGGTCAGTGTATCGAGGGACGACACGGCTCCCAACCTTGTGAGGAGTGACGATAGTGCCTCGCGCCCACCATGTGCAGTAATGACCGGGTCCTTTGGATCAATTGCGTGGCGCTCGTACACCCCGCGAAGAACCTTTACCCCCTGGCTACTCAGCATGATCTCTGAAGGGCGTCGTCTACGTCCATCACTTCCTGGTACCCATGCCGATTCACGGAGCAAGAACAGCGTAGCATTGGGGATTGGCAGGGAGGGATCCGCCCACAACTTTTGTTCGTAGCTGAGCTTCGCAGCAAACCTGGCCCGCGTGTCAATCTCGTCTGCCAGCATCGTAGACCCGCTCGATAGAAGATAAGCAGCGATTGCAGCGGGATCACCATCGGTTATCAATTGCACCCAGCGATCTGGGACAAGAACACCTTCAATTTCGTAATCGCGACAGAGCTTGCGCACATCTCTCGGATTGTCGCACAGTTGCCCACGGACGGTCCTCGGATAATCCATGCGATCAACGACAGTCTCACGAAATCGCGAGTAGTCAGCACTCGGCCCAAATGGCTTAATCCGTGGTGTAGAAGCAATACCAAGAGCCAATAGGAAGTTCTCGACATCGTCGGTGGCAAGTCCGGAAAGTCCGTTATCAGACTGGGACCCGACAAATTCGTCCTGCCCGAATTTCTGGTAAAGACGCCAAACCACCTGCCCTTGCGGGTAGTCTGGTCCTAGATAGCAGGTTGTTGCGCGCCGCAGTGTCCCGCGTGTGGTGATCACCTTGATGGCAATCTGCGGTAGAACTTGGTTCGATCCTGCTGAGGCGTCAAAGAGCCAGCGGAGGAGTTGTCGCCATCGCTGTGCGGTCGCGGGAGCATTGCCGTCTATCCCATGATCTACATGGTCTATGAGGGCCCTTGCAACAGTGTCGAATCGGTACTCGTCGACATCACTACGACACCTCGTCAGATCTGAAGCCAGGAATCGCAAGCCAGGAGCCTTCGAGCCGCGAAGCAAGCCTTCCTGAAATGCCTCGTCGACGAAGCGGATGTTTGATGCCCACGGAGGTAGCATGGGCAGCTTCTCTACCGGCGTGAAGAAGCAGTTTCCGTCAACAACCAGTTGTCCGTCTGCGCCCACGAGTAGCCCGTCCGCTCCGACCTCCTCCAACTGACTATCTCTGAGGAGTCGACCGAGGATCTCGCCCGACCTGGAGCGTTCGATTCCCATCAGATACCGCTTCAGTCGGTCCTTGAGCGTCAGGGTATCGAACCAGGATAACTTGAACAACGCCAACAAGCTACTCAGCACATCGTTTGGGCCAATCGCAAGAACCTCTGGGAACAGGTCCGGGCCAAGCTGTGAGAGCCAGGTCGCATGCGGCACCTGCCGCACATCCACGGACGGTTTCACAGTCCCGTCAAGACGGGGAAAGATTGGTCGGTCCGAACACGCCTTCACCAAGGCGTCCACAAAGCCAAGGGCCTTGAGCTCTGGATCGGCGTTTTCAACGCCGGCGATCAGCTCCAGTGCCCGACGCGGTGTTTCCGGTGCCGCCTGACTCTCGACCACGGCAGCGACATGCCTGGCCAACTGGCCGAGGACTTCACGGTTCGATGCATGCGCAACGAGGCGGTTTCGGTCGTCGCTCGTCTCAAGCGTGGCATGCATCACGATGGCGCACGGCAGTTGCTCATGTGTAGGGAAGAACACGCAGAGCGTACCGGTAGGATTGGGCTTCGCCACTTCCGGCACAGCAACGGCGACCTCAAAGTCGCGGCGACCCCCGGAGCTTGTTTCGGCCCCTTCTGACGATACCTGACCGATCTGTCGATAGACGTGCCAGAGTTCGGGTGCTCCATCCTGTTCGAGGACGACAGTAGCGCGCCCATCGGCGTGGTTCTGCCGAAGCAAGTTCCACGTTCTCTGAAAGTCGCCGGTAATCTCAACACACGTAAGGTGACGGCAGAATAAGAGCGCGCTAGTCGGCAGGTTTCTGACCTGCTGGAGCATTTCCTTGTGGATGTCATCGCCACGTTGGCCGTCTGGCAATGGGAGGATGACGACCGTATCGTAACCATCAGCCCGGCATGTACGCGCAAGGTTCAGCCACGGATCGTTGTTTGCGGGCAAGCTAGGGAACCGCATGACAGCAGCAGGCCAGCGCCCAGTGGATTCTTGGAACGGCATTACTGTCTCATTGACGAACGAGTTCTCAGCTGCCATCCGCTGGACCCTCTCGACGGCCTTAGCCCGGTCGAAGAGCACCTCATACGGGCCGCTGGATATCAGGGGCTGGTCCGTCCAAGTGAGGACTGAGCGGAAGCCCAAGCCCTTGAGCCCAATGAAGCGATTCCGTTCGAGTTGCTTCGGGCTACAGTCGCTGATCACCAGCGATGTCAGGCCTTTCTTGCTGAAGGGCTTGCCGGTATTCGCAACAACAAGCCGTTCCCGTGAGAGGTCAAGGAGCAGGCGGCAGCCAGCTTCGGCATCAACCCCGGCATCGTCGGCGTTCTGCAGCAACTCGAGCAGTTGACGGCCGCGATATCCGTCAAGGGCGCTCACCTCACGGTTGAAGTGGCTGACCAATTCCTCTGGTTGCCGCTGATAGTTGTCGATCTGCGAAGCAGCCAATTCCACGACTTGCTCGCGTTCAGGTGGGATTGTCCTGTCGGTTTCAACCGTCATGCCAACACCTTGCATGGGTCTTTGGGAAGCTTCACGCAAATCTCCACATTGCTTAGCACATGGATTACGGCACTGCCCGTCCGCCCTGTCATCTCGGTTCCGCCAGCAGCCTCTTCACCTCCCGTCTCCCCACGCTCCGCAGCGCCGCAATCCGGGCTTTGCTCTCAGACCTGGGCCGGGAGTGCCCTGACTCCCACTGGCCGACCGCTACCGTGCTTACGCCCACCAACTTCGCCAGTTCCGCCTGGCTGATCCCCAGGCGGTTGCGGAGCGACCGAATCAGCCTGGCCGTCATCCGGATTGTCGTCGCCTGTCCACCGGCCACGGTTTCCGTTGCCGCCCGCATCTTCGACCTGGCCCGCTCCTCGACCCGAGCGGCCTTCAGTGCTCGGACCTCACCGGCGAGTTCCGCCACTCGTCGCCGCAGCCGGCGAATCTCCTCGACGGGCTTCGTCATCAGCCGGCGCGTCTCGCGACGAGACAGGCGTGCGATCTCAGCCTTCAGAACGGTTTCGACTTTGCCCATGCTCTTCTCCTCTACTTGCCACTCTATACATCGTCTGCGTTTCACCTTGCCCAGTGGGGGCGGTCGCCCATCATGTCGCCGAAGCGGTC
>Ga0182017_10001517_pt1 | contig 17843 bp, 10 predicted proteins | sample 712E3DmetaG_FD_120492 | JGI IMG/M metagenome (GOLD analysis project Ga0182017, IMG submission 120492) | Permafrost microbial communities from Stordalen Mire, Sweden - 712E3D metaG | ecosystem: Environmental > Terrestrial > Soil > Wetlands > Permafrost | place: Sweden: Stordalen | collected... | reverse complement strand
TAATCACCAATACTTTAGGAAGATTGCCGTTCAGCACCATCAGCACACTGTCCCGTCCGATGGACTAGCATGAATGCGTCTCTGTACCCGGAAAGCACTTGAATTCCCAAGTATTTTCTTCTCGAAAGTAATGATCCCGGCGCCTGACATGCATGCATAGACAATGTTGCCGTTGGGAAGCATCGTAACATCATCAAACTCCTGAGCCCCGCCTGTCGCAGTTTGCAGGGGTATCGAATGCTTCCAGACGACCTTCCCTTCCCTGACAAGAAACATCGACTGAGCCTCGGGATGGCGCGTATCCCACTCCCCGACATACAAGAATGGGTGCTGGTTAAGTCCCTTGCCGGGCAATTGTTCGCCGCTAGTTTGTGTTTGCGCGTTAAGAGATGCCAAGCTCATCACGACGCAACAAACAACACTCATTTGTCTCATCACAATTCTCCTACCGTACATTTGCCCTTCCTTACCTTCATTACTCATACGACCCGTCCCTGATGCCACAGGAACAGGCCCCCATCCCCCGGACGCAAGGCCTGTTTGAACATCGCCGATCTGTCACTGCTCAACGGACCCATGTTGAACCGTCTGATGATATTCCTGCCGGTGATGGAATACAGTTAGTCCAGCAGTTTTCTCGCCCCCGGCGTCGCATTCCGGTTGACGGGGTCGAAATGCATCCGTCTGTGGAACATGTTGCGGAGCCTCCGGATGCAATTGATCATTGATCTCGACGTGTGGTAGTCGGCCTTCCAGATGGTCCCCTTCGGGGCGTTTCGATTCCCCGGTGCCTTGTCGATGCCGCCCCAGTACCACCCCCCGTGATCCCCGTCGATGAGGTATTTCTTGCAGTAGTCCCACTGAGCGGTGAACTTTTCATGATAGTTCAGCCCGTCCCGGGGGTAGAGCATCGACATCATCAGGAACGTGTTCAGCGCTTCGGCCTGTGCCCACCATTCTTTCGTGTCCTTCAATATTGCCACCCTCCCCCCCGTGATGAACGTATCCCCCCCGTCAAAGAGCCCCCCGTTTTCCGCGTCCCATCCCTGTTGCAGTGCGAAATCGACTTTCTTCTTGGCGATCCTGAGTGTCGTCGTGTCGTCCCTCATCCCTAGGGCCTGCGAAGCCTCCGTCATCAGGTACGCAGTTTCGACATCATGGCCGAAGGAAATATGATCGAGCTCATAGTTAAAATATCTGGCCGGAGCGGAGGATTCCCGGTACGAGACGGGCTTCCAGTCACGCCGGAAGAACAGGTTCATGTAGCCCTGGTCGTTCGTGATGATATCCCGTACGATATGAAGCACTGATGCAAGTCGTTCCTTCAGTATGGAATCCGGCCAGACGTCGTAGAGCGCCGTGAAGGCCTCCATCAGATGGATCATGGAGTTCTGGTCTTTGGGCGGTTGCTTGTTGACTCCCTCCGGGAACGGCAGACCCTCTCTCGAGACGAACTGGAAATAGCCACGATTCAGGGTATCGTAGCTGTACTTCTCGAGCCAGCGATATGTCTCCAGTGCCAGGCCCAGCGCACCCGTGTCGCCCGAGGCCTTGTAGTACGTCGCCAGTCCGTATATGGCGAAGGCGTTCCCGTACGCCGTCTTGACGTATCTTCCGTTCTCTGACAATGGGTCTCCGCGCCGGTCTACAAGATTAAAGAACCCGCCGAATTCCCTGTCCCACATCCTGTCCCTGAGAAACCTGTAGCCGTGGGCAGCAACCGGGAGGAGTCGCCGGTAGGCATGTTTGAACATCGCCGCATTGGCAAGCGACCAGATATGCTGGGCCTGCGTGACGATCATCTTATCCTGGCGCCCGTCAAGCTCCCATTTGTAGTTTATGTCACTGAAATAGCCTCCGTACATTGTATCAACGGAAAGAGGATAGAACAACCTGAGCTCGTCGTCGAGTGTACGCTCCAGCTGAACCGCGATCGAGTCACTTCGGGTTTGCCCACCCGTCGGCGTGTTCTTCGCCTTCCCCCCGGACATCGTACAACAGGGAATGACGAGCAACAAGGAAAAGAGCGAGAGTGGTGTCATCCGCTTCATAGTGAGTCAGTCTCCCGTTGATCTATATTATTGGTTCATCACGTGGTCCGCCGCCATTGCAAGTATCATGAAATCGATTGCTCCCCACGCCACCCGGAATGTACGACCACTCGGCCCTGTTCGCGCCATAGGCCACCGTGAGCGACTTCGTTTGTTCTCTTCCACTCGTCCCAAGACATCCGTCCGAGCTGGTCGAAGTACAGGGTCGGCTCATTGAAAAGCTCGAAGAGTTGCCTGCTTCAGTGCCCCTGGCTCTCGATCTTGTCGGGATCAGAGATCGAGAGTCCCCTGAAGAGGACGACATTCCCATCCGGATCGACAAACCTGTTTCCCCTGACCGATATCAACGGAAGCTTTCTGGACAGGGGACTGTTGAGGGACTCGCCCGGGTGTCTTTCGTCCCACCAGACGTGAATCTTCTTCTGCCGGGACTTTCCTGTCATTGCGGCATCGTGTCCCTGGGCGCGGACATCGCGAGTCAGGCATAACATCACGAGACAGAGAGCGGCTTTGATAACCGGCGCCGTCACTGAAGACCTCGAAGAAGAATTGTGGGATGCGGAGGAGAATGAACGGTGACTTGACGTGAATTAGAGTACACTAATAATGCCAGAATTGACCTCTCCCGGACAGGCAAAATCAGTGAGATTTCGGGGAATGCCGACGAATATTTCGGATGAGGAATTACCGTTGTGAGCCGGTTTTATCAAAACGATAATGTACTTGGGAACGATGAGTTCACACCGCAACAGGTGAGAGGGGATCGGAAAAACAAGAGTGTCATCAATTGGAATGACGAAACCTTGACAGTTTCAGGCCCGATCTTTGATATGCTTCGAAGAACATCTATATTATTATTTCCACCGCGAACCTGTTCCTGCCCTCTCAACCGATGATTGGTCGTCATGTCTAAGAAGCATCGGCATCAGAAACATCGCGATCCGCTCGTCAAGAGAGTGGGACCGCTTTCGCCATGGAAGAAACTCGCGTTCTCTTTCATCTTCGCCGCCGTCTTGATCATCCTTCTGGCGGGCCTCGAATTCCTCCTCAGATTCTTCACGTATGACGGCAACCTCGACCTCGTGATCCGTAAGAACCTGGGGGACAGGACGTTCTTTGCACTCAACCGTTCTGTGGCAAAGCGATATTTCGCGCAACCGGGGATCGAAATCCCCCAGCCGCAGGACGATGCCTTCGAGGTCGTCAAATCCGCCCGGACGAAAAGAGTCTTCTGCCTGGGCGAATCGACGATGCAGGGATTCCCCTACGAATATAATGCTACCGCTCCTTCGTTCCTGCGCGATCGCCTCCAGTCGCAGCTTCCCGGCGTTCGTGTCGAGGTCATCAATGTGGGTCTCTCCGCTGTTGGAAGTTATGTTGTCAAAGACTTCCTCGGCGAGTTGCTCAACTATCAGCCCGACCTGTTCATCGTCTATGTCGGCCACAACGAATTCTACGGCGCCTACGGACCGGGATCTGCAGTCGCCATCAGGGGCGGGCCGTGGCTGACGCGTGTCAGCCTGTGGCTTCTCCGATTCAAAACCTACCTGCTGCTACGCGACGCGTACACCCGGCTCGTGGAGGAGTTTGCCGCGAAACCGACTGGACGCGAGGCCACCATGATGGGACACATGGTGGGGAATGCCGAAATCCCGTACGGGAGTCCGGTCTATCGCGAAGGACTGGCGACCTATATCGGCAACATCAACGAGATGATTGCCCTGGCCGGAGAACATCATGTGCCGGTTCTCTTCAGCACCGTGGTGAGCAATATCAATGACCAACAGCCGTTCATGAGTACCTTCTCACCGGCCACGACCTCCGAAGGGCGCGCACGATGGGGTGTCTTCGAAGCAGCGGGGGACAGTTTGATGGGGGCGGGAAGGTTCGACGATGGCGTCGGAGCCTACAGCGAAGCGACGTTCATCGACAGCGGAAACGCCTCGGGGTTTTTCAGACTGGGGAAGGCCCTTGCGGCCGCCGGCCGCTATGATGAGGCGCGCAGGGTCCTGACGAGGGGCAAGGATCTCGACGCACTCAGGTTCAGGGCAACCGAGGAGTTTAACACGGCTCTGCTCGCGGCATGCAGCCGGCAGAGAGTTGCGGTTTCCAGGATCGATTCAGCGTTCGCGGCCGCATCGCCCCACGGCCTGACGGGGAAGGAATTGATCCTCGAACATCTCCACCCTAACATCGAGGGATATTTCTTGATGGCGAAGACATGGGCACACGATATCCGGGCGAACAGCCTCCTGGGTCCCGGCACCGAATGGACCGAGCCGCCGGCCGATGAGGAGTTGATGCGGCGATCGACGGTCTCCTACTTTGATGAAGAAGTCGGCCGGCGGAGGACGGACGTCCTCATCCATCACTGGCCTTTCCCCCCCCGCGGCGACCCCCCGTCCCTCATCCCGTCAGATTCCGTCCAGGCAATCATTTTCTCCTACATCCAGCACAGAATCACGTGGACGGAAGCCCGGTATGCACTCGGAGAATATTACGCGAGGAGGAATGATTTCGAACCGGCGCGGCGGGAGATACTTGCGGTGGCGCATGCGCTCCCAATATCCTTCCTCCCCTTGCTGCGTGTCGCCGACTTCTACTTCCTTCAGGGGAAGAAGCCGGAGGCAGAAGAGGTGTACCGTCAGAGCATCGCGGCCGAGGACAACCAGTACGCGCGCATGAAACTGGGATTGCTGTACCTGGACGACGGCCACCCGGCCGATGCCGCCCGGGAGATCGAAAAAGCGTTTGCGCTCGAGGCGGTCAGCGGGAGGAAGTTCCCGCTCCACGGGGCCGCCGCCGGTCGCTATAATCTCGGTGTGGCGTACGCGCGAATGGGGAAAACTGCCGAGGCCCGCATACAACTCCAGCATGCTCAGGCAATCGAGCCGGGATTGAAAGGTCCGCGCGAACTTCTCGAACAACTGAAATAGAAGAACCCCGTAAGACACTCACTCTCCGGTCCCACGACGGCACGATGCAATCCGGAAGCACTGAATCATTCACATCTGACGAAAAACGGACCTGTTGAGGGGAAGGTCTGAATCACGCGGCGGAGGCTATCTCTGAAAGGATGGTCAAGTGAAAGTTCTCTTCATCGGCGGGACGGGAAACATAAGCACATCCGTCAGCAGATTGTGCATCAAACAGGACACGGAGCTCTTCCTCCTCAACCGGGGGACGAGAACAAGGGATCTTCCGGGAGCCACGGTCTTGCGGGGAGATATGACGAAGCCCGACACGATCACTGCGATGCTCGCGGGTCATCGCTGGGACGCCCTGATGGACCGGTTGATAAGAGCGTATGAGAAAAACTATCGCCCGAGCCGAGAAGCGTCATCAACACACTCACCTGAAGGGGGGGTGATTGTGATCAACAGAATCAATCGGCATAGGGGCGTCAGGCATTCCCCGACGACCCCTGCCACACCACCCGGCATGCGGTTCCGCACCGGGCGGTTCAGAAAGTGATTGTTTATCCAGCCAATCGAGGAAGCTGGAGTTGGTCGAAGTAGCTGTTAGGCAAGGCAATATGGATTGCTTTGGCGGAGTTCTTCCACCAATGCCGACCGTTGCTGGCCACCTTGGCGGCGGAGTCGTGTGACATCCCACGGGCGCGTAACTCCCGGAAGATCGTCGTACCACGCTTCCACTGTTTGAGGTGCAAGGCTCGCAGGCGGTGGCGGATCCATTCGTCGAGGTCGCTGAAGATCCCTGGAGTATCTGCGAGCCGGTAGTATTCCTTCCAGCCAACAAGATAACCCCGTAGTTCCGCAACGACATGTTCGATGCTCCGTCCCCGGTTACGTTTCGTGATCTCCCGTACCCGGTCTTGCATCGCCTTGATCGCCTTCTTGCTCACCCGGCGTTTCACCACCTTCCCCGTGGCCACCCAGAACGAGTATCCAAGGATTTTGCGGCGTTGCGCCAGATCAGTCGCACTTTTCGATTCGTTGATTCGGAGTTTCAGCCCTGTGAAGAGCTTCCGGAGCAGGCGCATGACACGTTCGCCCGCGCGGCGTGATTGCATGTATACGTTGCAATCATCCGCATAGCGGACGAAGCGGTGTCCGCGCTTCTCCAACTCCTTATCCACGCTATCGAGCAGCACGTTGGCCAGGAGCGGCGACAGGGGCCCGCCCTGCGGCGTTCCCTCGTAGCGTTCTATCACCACCCCTCCCTGTGTCATGACCCCCGCCTCCAGATAGCGGCGGATAGTCAAGAGCACAGGGCGGTCTCCTATGCGCTTGGCGAGTTTCCCCATCAGCACATCGTGATTGACGCGGTCGAAGAACTTCTCTAAGTCCACGTCCACCACCCATCGGTATCCTTCCTGGACGTACTTCTGTGCGGCGCATACTGCCTGATGCGCACTTTTACCGGGCCGGAAGCCGTAGCTGTGCCGGGAGAACCCGCCGTCCAGCTCCGACTGCAGGACTTGAAGTATCGCCTGCTGGATGAACCGGTCAAGCACGGTCGGGATGCCAAGTTCGCGCATCCCTCCCCCGCTCTTTGGTATGAGCTGTCGCTTTACCATCTGGGGCTGGTATGTCCCCGTGAGCAGTTGCTCGCGGATTTCATCCCAGTGTTCCCGTAGGTGTGCGCTCAGTTCGTCCACGGTCATCCCGTCGATCCCCGGACTCCCTTTGTTACTTTTGACGCGCCTCAGTGCGGTCTGTAGATTAGAGCGGCGTACCACCATTTCCATCAGATCGCCTTTCCCCGAGCATTCGGTTACGCGAGCCGCCGTCGGCACTTCCTCGCTCCGTTGGCCCTTCGGGGTTTCACCCCTATGTTCCAGCGGTAGCTCCAGTTGCCCGGACATCTGAGGCCGTGTGCCTTTGAGGCCCATCGTTTCCTTTGCTCTTCTTTCTGTTCAGCCCTTCGCTTGCAGGGCACCCCCCGCAGGCTACTACGGCTTCTGCTGACTTCTCGCTCCGCTCATCGCGTCGCCCTTTCAGGCGCAAGGCGAGATCTCCCCAGATAAGACGTCTACCCTTCACCGCGCGACCGTCGGATCTACATCGCCTGATCTTTGACCATGAGAGCTTTGCGGCGTTTCGCCCGCTCGCCCTGATCGGCAATGCCTTATATCCGGTTTCTGTTCGTCGGCCCGCGGTTTCGCTCCGCGCTTCCTTCCCACGGTCGGTCACCCTTCCGCAGTTGCGTTTCGCTTCAGTCGCTATGGTCAGCTATTGAGAGGACTTTCACCTCCAAGGTATATGTCATGCTGGGCGTACGAAAAAAGGCAGCCAGCTCATCGCTGGCTGCCTTCTGAAACGTACAAAGAACGGATGACGGAAAGCGAATTACTTGAGGAGCGTCATCTTCTTCGTCGCGGTGAAGCTGCCGACGGTCAGCTTGTAGAAATAGACGCCGCTGCCGACGGTGCTGCCGTGTGCATTTTTCCCATCCCACTGGACAGACTGATTGCCGGCGGGCATGTTGCCGTTGACCAGCGTGCGGACTTCCCTGCCGAGCAGATCATAGACAACCAGTTTCACGACCCCCGCAGCCGACAGAGCATACTTGATCGTCGTGGACGGGTTGAACGGGTTGGGATAGTTCGCTTCCAGACTGTACTTCGCAGGAACTGCTTCCGGCTTCTGTTCGATGCCTGTGAGAGGCGTGAATCCTGCCGGAAGCGCATTCAAAGCTGTCATATCAGCCGTTGAACCTCCTGCTGCAATCCATGCCGCTTTCTGCGCCGGATACCAGTTCAGGTCGCCCATCGGGAAACCTCCGACCGCACCGGCTTTCAGCGTGGGGTTCGAGTATGTGAGATCCTCCGGCGTCCTGTAGAAAAAGCCTGTCTTGTTGGCCTGCCAGGGGTATGTATGCTGCACATAGGTGACTCCCGTTCCGCCATCCCAACCCCAGTCGACATTGACCGCCGTAGCATAGAACTGGGCATGGAGGAACGCCGCGAGGCTGTCCTGGTTCGTGGGGGCCTTCGTGAACCCGGGGTTTGCCTTGTCGAAATTGTGGCTAAACGCGCTGTTCGGATGCCACTTGAACATGTTCGCGGTGCGGACGTTCACGAACGGCTCGGCCATGAGTGCAGTATCCACACCCGGGGTCCCTTCACCGGTCGGAAGAACGGCGTGCTTGTCTGTGTTGTACTGCGCGTAGAAATTAGTGATATACTGATCCCTGCCGTTGGCGTTGTACGCCACCCTCACCGTCCTGCTCAGCTCAAGTGCCTGCTGCTGTGCCGGGTTGGTGACGAGTGTGTCATTGCTATGGCCATGGAAATTCAGCGTGTCATAATCGATGACGGCGCCGTAGAGATAGCCGTCAGGATCCTGACCGGGGGCGTCCTGTTTCAGCCGCTCTCCCGTGAAGTGGGAATTGTAGAACAGGCTGTTCCCCACGTATGCTGACTTCCAGATCTCGTTCAACATTGCGAACTTGGCCGTGTTCAACAGCGTGTTGTGGTTCCACCAGAAGAACTGGTTGCCGTAGTCCTGCTCCTGGAAGGAGAAGCCTTCGTTCACGAACGTGCAGTTTTCAACCCACACAGAGTCAACGGAGGATGAATTGAAATAGTTCGGACGACCGCACCACCACTGGCTGGTGCTAACCTGGTTCCGGTAGATCGTGTTCTTGGAGATGTACTTGTTGAAATGACCACCCTGCAGGATGATCGAGACGCCGTTCGAGTAATCGAATATGCAGCTGTCAATGATCAAACTGCTGTTGAGCTTGTTCATGCTGATATTCTGCCACTGCACCGCATTTCCCTCGGCCCAGGAGGTGACCCACACGTTGCGGAGCTCAAGGTCGCCGTAGGCATTGATCAGGTTATCGGGACTGCCGCCCGGAGAAGTCGCAATAATAAACGCAGGGCCGGGATCGTTCCCTGTGGCTGGAGGAGGATCGCCGACAATCGTAAGCTTGAAGCCGTTTGTCGTGATATTTCCATTAAATTTATAAATGCCGCCGCGCGTCAGGTGGTATACCCTGCCGACGGGGAAGTTCGCTGCCCCGCCGACTGTATCCGCGGCGACCGCCGCAGCAAGTGTCCCCGTCCCCGCAGCCACATTTTTCACGAGCTGGGCCTGGGCAGACGTAAACACAAGCAGCAGGATGCAGAACAATGAAACGACGAATTTTGTCATTTCCATCTCCATGTGTTTGGTTTTGTAGATATGTGGATACAGCAACCGATTGTGCATGCTGCTTTTCATTTAGTCATCGACCGGCATCCCTCCTCCGCTTAGTTATACATAGAGAGTTATGTTGAGATGGTGGTATCATCATGCTAATGACCCTACAACTGGAACCGGACACCGAGGTCCGCGGTGAAACCGTAATAATTCGTGTTGATCGGATACGAGAGGAGCGTGTTTATCGATTGGTCGTTCCTGTTGTTGATATTGTTCAGGTTCAGGTAGAGCGAGAGACCGTTAACTGGAAGCGTCTGCCTGAACGACGCATCCAGTCGGACGAACTGATCGATCTGGCTGTCCAATTCCCTGATCGTGTTGACGCCGCTCACCATGTTGCCTATATAGGAGACAGACACTCTCCCCATGAATCCTTCGTAGTCGTAGCCGAGCGCGATATTCACCAGGTCGTTGGGCTGGTTGTAGAGGCGTGCGTTCGTACGAGACGTGTTGATGTACGTGGGAACCGACTGCCTCAGGTTGTTCGTGTCGGGATAGAACACGGGTCCGGAGCGGAGCCATGGATAGGCTGTCACTGACGCAGTGTGGGTGTAGTTGATGTTCAGGATGAGCCCGTTGAACGGGGCCGGCAGGAACCAGAACCGGGTCTGCAGGTCGACCTCTATTCCCCTGAGGAATGCCGCGTTGGGGTTGTTGATGTAATTGGTGGCGTTCGTTGCAGCCGATGTCCCCGGAAACTGAAGTTGATTGATCCACGGGCCCTGGAGGGGAAGATGGTCGATTCCGAGAGGGACACCCGCCGGAAGACCGTACAGCGCGCTCTGCAGCGCCGTCACATTCGACGGGAGGTTATAGTTGGACGAATAGACGAAATCGTCGATCTCCTTGTAAAATCCGCCGATCGTCAAAAGCCCGATCTCGTTGCTGTAAATGGAGATAATCAGGTCATGATTGTATGACCTGGCCGGCTTGAGCGTAGGATTCCCTACGGTAATACTCGAAGCCTCGGTGTTTATGAACCACGCCGGAGTCAGATAATTGTAATCCGGGCGCGAAAGTGTCTGCGTGTATGCGTAGCGCAGGTCCGCCCAATCAGTCAGCTTGTACTGGGCCTGACCACTGGGGAGAATATAGTGGTTGTTGCCGGGTGTCGTCGCCTTTTTGTACGGGATTGTCGTCCGGACCGAATTCGAGATATCGTGCATCTGGTATCCCGTGAACGTATAGTCATCGTTCTCATACCGGAAGCCGCCCACCACCATCAAGCGGGGACCGACATTGAGCTGCGCCATCGCATAGGAAGATCCCATCCTCTCCATGTAGAAGAAATCGTTCTGGAGAAGCTCCACCGGGCCGGCCGAAAAATGCCGGGAATAGTCGGCTGGGTGTGAAGGATTCGTCTCGGTAAGAAGCCGGTTGACAATCGTCTGTATCATGTCTCCGCGCGGAGCGAAAACAATATCACCGTACTTGTTATCGAGGAAATTGCTCCAGAGCGATTTGTCCGCTGCGAACTGCTGCGCGTATACGCGGGTGTTGCCGTCGTAGTTCAACTTCATCTCCGGCACCAGCGCGAGCCAGTCCAGGTTGAAACCGGCGTCGCCTCCGTAGAATGTTTGCGGATTGACGTTGTTCTGGTCGTTGTTCCGCTCGATGTACCTTATCTTTCCGCCGACCTTGAAGAACCCCGACGCCTCGAACGACGGCAGAGTGAACGGGACTTTGAAATTCAGCACGCCGCTGATCCCCCGGTCGGTGTACTGTGTCGAAAAGTATCCGACATTCTGCAAATCCGTCTGTGCCCAGAGAATGTTCCTGCCCCCGGCAACAACGGCAGGATCCTGGTTCGGGTTGAATACGGCCGACTGAAAAGGACCCTGAGTAAGGAACGTTGCCTGGTAGCCCTGCGGGTCCCAGACCCGCGTGACGCTGTTTGAAATGCTGTAGTCGACCGCGAACAACCCGAAATCATTTTCCCCCTGGAGGGCGTTTGTAAGTAAATCGGTCTTGGTGTACCCTTTCCTGTACGTCCAGTTTATGTTGTTGGTGTTCGGATCGAGGTTCTGGTTGATCGCGTATTCCGTGTAGTCCGAACCCAGCCTGCTGAAAAAATTGACAAGCGTCAGCCTGCCGTTCGGGAGCTTGTAATCGAATATCGCATTGAGGCCATACCTCCTCCGGGTCTCGAAATGCCTTCGCAGATTCAGACTCTGGAAATAGATGGGGTTGGTCGTGTCGATATTGTATTGCTGTTTCTCATAACCCGCGGCGTAGTTGTCGGCACTCCTGTCGACGCTCTCGACGTCGCCGAGGAGGAAGATGCCGAGGTTTTCGTCGAAGAGCCTGTCGCTCACCTGAGCGACGGCTTTGTAGTTACCGTAGTCCTGTTTATATTTTGAGTATCCGGACTGCCACAGGAGGTCCGAGTGGAGTCCTGACGGGGCTTCCCGCAACTGCATGTTCACATAGCCGCCGATGGCATCGGCATCCATATCAGGCGTGAACGCCTTGTAGACCTCGATCGACTTCAGCATGTTCGGCGTGATCATTGACAGGTCAACGCTCCGGTTCTGGTTGCTTGTGCTGCCGAGGTCGATGCCGTTGACTGCAATAAGGTTATACTGGGGTGAGATCCCCCTGATCACGACTGTGTTCCCTTCGCCGGAACTCCGGAGCGTCGTCACACCGGGGAGCCGTCCGATGGCCTCAGCGGCGTTGACATCCGGGAGTTCCTGTATTTTCTGTTCGGAGACGACGTTCTTGATCGTGTTGGATGCGAGCTGCTGGTTTATCGCATTAACCTGCCCCTGCGCCTGCCCCGTCACCACCACCGTCTCCCCCTGCAGTGCCTGCGCAGTAAGATTGAAGTCCTGGTCGAGACTCCCGTTTTCCGGAACCATCACATCCACCGTGAGCTTCACGTATCCGATATAGGAGACGACAATCGTCTGATTCCCCGCAGGGACTCCGTGTATGACGAATTTTCCGTCCAGGTTCGTGGAGGCGCCCAGCCCGGTGTTTTTCACCTGGACATTGGCGCCGGGAAGCGGATCGTGCGTGTCCTTGTCAAAGACACGTCCGGACATTGAACCACTAGCAGCGGCAAACGAGGTCTGGAGCGAAAAGAAGAGCATTAGCGCCACTGCACAGGCGAGTCCCACCCGATTGTAGAAAGTGCTCATACGGATTTGTCTCCTCTCTTAAAAAATGCCTACTAAGGAACCGGAAAGAGGTTTGAGATCAAGAGACACTTACAGTATCAGATCCCCCTCCACGACCCACACGGGATCCCGGATCCGGTTGGAGTTTACATCTGGATATTTGAGAGATCAGAACTGCCGTGTGGAAAGCTGTGAATCGGCGTTACGACAAGGTATTACTTTTGAAATACCTCTGTCGGAAGCCTCTCGTCAGGGATCGCCCCTGCTCATTGTCTGGACGGGAATGGAGGTCCACTCTTCTAAGTACATAGATAGTGCCAAAGTGTCCAGGTTTACCTCTCATGAATTTGTCACGAATTGTCACGAAAATGTCAATCTGCCTTGACAAGAACAACATTGGGATTATCAAATTGATAAATATGTGTCAAAATGATAAAGAGTCAGGGATTCCATTCGTCTGTCCGGAATGACGGAGACGGAAGTCCCTCCGAGTTGAAAAACGTCGCCGATGAGGCATTCGTGAACGCATACCGGACCGCCATGGGGTGTGCAACTGCAGGGCTGGAAATAATCAGTCGGCTCCCGCGAACACTCACGTCCGCCGGTCTGAACACCCGGTCATCCCCTGCTATCAGAAATCCGTTCCCGTTCTCCGACTGTGTCACGACGAGTCCCAGTCCCGCCTGAGTGAACGACAGCTCAATCCGGTCCCTCAGATACCTGGCCGATCTGAAGAGAGGCCCCGAGTAAGCTATCTGTTTTCCGTAGGTCCGGGCAAGGGCCCAGAGTGCAAGACGCCTCCCGACTTCCTGCTTGTTCGCAGGATGGATGTCCCTCGCGTTGCCGATGTCCATCGTCACCGCCATCCCCGTGTTCTTCACACTCAGCGTGAGGAACTGGGATTCCCGGAGGCACTGCGATTGGGTGTGTGCATCGTATTCATACGGAGCGATCTGCACATAGTAGAACGGCAGAAGCTGGGATTTGAATGTGCTCCGCCAGTTCCCGATCATGAGCGGAAAGAGAGTCCGGTACATCGCCGGCGCGCCGGCGTTGGATTCACCCTGATACCATATCACGCCGGCAAGTGAATACGGAGCAAGCGGGGCGATCATGGCGTTGTAGAGAGCGGTCGGTGCATACCCTGAGAAATCAAAAGGAAGATGAGGACGCTTGAAGAACTGGTCCCCCTCCGACCCGAAGACGTAGAGCATGCCCCCCAGGTAATCCGCCACCGGGAGATACTTCCATTCCCCCGCGAGCGAAATACTCTCCTCGCCCCCAAGGGGATGAATACACATGACTTTTGCCGCGCCGTATATTCCTCCTCCGCCGCCGTTGTCGATGACGCGGACCGCGATATTCACAATTGTCGAATCCACGGAATGGCCGGGGACCTTGTAGACCCTGGCGAGGTTCCACACCCCCTCCGTTTCATGAGCCCCAACACGGATGCCGTTGACAAACGTGGCGTCCATGTCATCGATCGGACCGAGCTCCAGGACCAGATCCCTGTGCACCCACGCGGCCGGGATCCTCACCTGTCGGCGGAACCAGACGACCCCGTCGAACTCCCCCATTTCCGTCCTCTCCCAGTACGTCGGGAGCTTCATGACCCGCCACGCACTGTCGTCCAACCCGGGGAGAGCGCACCCCTCGTCCTGCAGTTCGAGATTCTGCCACCGTGTGTCACGGTCGCTCTTGCTCACGTCGATGACGGGAAAATGCGCGAGCCAGGCCTGGAGGATTTTCAGGCTTTCTGCCGTCACGCTGATCCTCTGCAGGATCGAGTCGTACTGCGCCACATGGGAGAGGGCTTCACGGCTCATCCAGGATTCCACAGCTGTCCCGCCCCAACTCGAATGTATCAGTCCGATGGGGACTCTCAGAGTCTGATGCAATTTCCGGCCGAAGAAGTAGGCGGCGGCGCTGAATGAATGCGAGGTCCGGGGGGAACATACGTCCCATGATCCGACACACCCGGATTGCGGCGTCGCCGCATATGCCCGTCTTACCGTGAAGAGCCTGATCTGGGGAAACGAAGAATTCCTGATTTCCTCATCCGAGTTCAGGACCGTGTCAGGGGGCCAGCCTTCCAGAGGCATCTCCATATTCGATTGTCCGGAGCAGAGCCACACTTCGCCGACGAGCACATTCCGGAGTATCAATGTCGAATCGTCGTGTCGTATTTCAATCTCGTACGGCCCACCTGCACGGGGTGTCATGACCGTCAGGCTCCATCTCCCATCAGGTCCCACCAGCGCTGTAGCTTCCCTCTTCCAAGAGGCAGCAAGTCCGATGTGTGTCCCCGGAGTCCCGGTTCCCCAGAACAGCACCTCCGCCTTCTGCTGAACGACCATGTTGTCGGTGAAGAGGGGTGCAAGGCGAAACGACGGTTCCCCGGGGGATACGGACTGACTGCCGGCAAAAAGAAAGAGGATCAGGAGGATGGCGTGCATACGATTCCTGGCCTGTGGAGAGAGGGGAAGCGACACCGATCCGTCACACGCCCCTCTGGAGGTTTATGAAGTCATTCTACTATTCGACAGGTTCGGCCCGGCCCGCAGGCCCGTCAAGTTCGAGCCTGACAATGGTGTCGAACCTGTCCCGGTCCTTCGCGGAAATTCGCACCACCATGCTGTCAGCCGTTCGGGTGATATTCGCTTCGCCGCCCGTCAGAACGGTGCTGCGCATGATATTCGCATCGAGCAGCGGAACTGTCACCCGATCACTGTCCCAGCGCACGATATGCAGGTAGACGATATTTCCCTTTTGCGTCGCCCCTCCCCATGTCCCATTACGGATGGGGCCACCCCGCGTTCCGTAAATACTCTCCCCATATCTCTTCAGCCAGAGGCCGATCTCTCTCAGCACGCTTACCTGGCGCGGCTCAATCCTGCCGTCCGGCATCGGGCCGACATCGAGGAGCAGGTTACCGTCTCCCGTTGCACATCCGACGAGGATGCGGACACATTCTCCGGCGGTCTTGATCGTATCGGCTGGTTTCCATGACCACTGGGTTCCGAGCGTCATGCAGGTTTCCCAGGGAATCTTCATGTCAAAAGCCCCCACCCGTTGCTCCGGTGTCCGGTAATCGGCCCTTGGATCGATGTGGAGAGGATCGTTCTCCTTGTACGGTCCAAGACTGAGCCGCTCGTTGAGTACCACGCCGGGCTGCAACTCGCGGACCAGCGTGTAGGTCTGTGCCTGGTCCCAAGGAATCGGTCCGCCGTCGTAGTCGAACCAGAGGAGGTCGATGCGCCCGTAATTGCCCAGCAGCTCGCGCAGATGTCCCTGCATTTTTTTCAGATACACCCCATTCCGCTCCGTGCGGCAGTCCGGGTCGCGCCAGTCCATCGGAGAGTAGTACCATCCTATGCGCATCCCGGCGGCGTGGGCGGCGGAGGCGAGCTCCCCGCAGACGTCGCGCTTGAACGGCGTGGCGCTCATACAATAGTCGTCGACAGCCGAGCGCCACAGACAGAAACCGTCGCAGTGCTTTGCCGTCAGCACCATGTATTTCATCCCGGCGGACTTCGCGACGGACACCCACTCCGCGGCGTTGAATTGCTCCGGGTCGAACTGCCTGTACAGATTGTCGTAGACGTCGACAGGGATCTCGCCTTTCCCTTCGATCCCGCGCCGTTCCCCCCCGCGCGACCAGCTGATTTCGGTCCCCTTGATGCTGACCGGACCCCAGTGGATGAACATGCCGAACCGCGCTTCCCGCCACCAGCGGAGGCGCTCCGACTTCTGCTGAGGCGTCTCCGCTGCAAGGGCATCCTCTGGAACAGCGGTCCAGAGGATGAGCGCCAGGAGAGAGAAGATGAACACGGTGAATCGACCCATGACGACCTGTCCTGTCGAAAGTGATGTAGTGCCCGCGGGGGCCCCCCCTGTCATCCCGGACACGCGTCGGATTACATCGAAACGGCTGGATCCCGATCCGGTCTTCACAGGTTGGTTCGTTCTGTTGCGAACCAGAGCTCACTTCAAGAGCATCATCTTCTCGGTCTTGACAAACGCGCCGGCGCGGAGCGTGTAGAAATACGCACCGGTGGCAAACCTGGCCGCATCGAAGACGGCGGAGTGCGGACCGGCCGGCTGGCGCCCGCTGACAAGCGTCGCCACCTCCCTCCCCAGTACGTCGTAGATTTTCAGCGAGACCGGCCCTTCCTGCTTCAGGTCGTAGCGGATCATCGTCGACGGGTTGAAAGGGTTCGGATAGTTGTTGTACAGCCTGTACTCATACGGCGTCGCCGGGTTCAGGGCAACGCCTGTCAACGCATCGATCCCCAGCAACGTCAGGTTGTCGAAGAACATCTTCCCGCTCCACTTCTTCCCCGGCGCGTTATAGTAGACCTGAACGTAGAACGTCGCCGTGAGACGGGGATTGGTTATCGTATGGTCCGCAATATGCTTGCTGACGCTGAAATCAAGCGTGTTCCATGCCCCTTTCTGGAAGCTGAGCGACCCGAGCATGAATTCGTCCTGAACCCAGGCGTTCCCCGTTGCGGGGCCCGAAAGCACCAGGTCAAACAACGCGCTGTCCGGCATCGATGCAGGGACGAAGACGTCGAACGCGATGTCCGTCGCGCTCGTGTCCCCCTGCTTGAAGAAGGCAAAGCTCCCCCTCGCCATCGCGCCTTTGTTCTTCACGCTCCCTGTGTCGAATGCCGCAGTCACAACGAGGACCCGGTTGGCCGCGTTTGTCGTATCGATGCCGTTGGCAAGAGCAGTGAACGCAGGGCCGAATGACTGCATCGAGAAAAGACCGACGTCCCCTTGAGTCTCAAAATTGTCGACGAGGAGTTTCTTCAACGGGGGAGGAACCGTGTATGTCAGCAACGCGACATTGTCGACATAAAGACTGTCCTTCCAGCCGGGGATTGCGCCGGTGTAACTGTAGCTGTCGATCTGGATCCCCGTGTCGAATATATTGCCGCCGGCCAGATCGAACTGCGGATCGATGACCGCCGTCTGCGCCAGGTCAAGCGAGAGGGGATACCACACCTTCTTCGGGATGTTCTTCACCAGCGTGGATGCATCGTGGTATGCATAGTGCTTGTTGTCTTGGGCGAAGACGCTGACCTTGAAGCTATCGGGCATCGTCGAATCAGCCAGATAGATCCAGTAGGTGATGAACCGTGCGCCATTGACCGCAAGACCGCCTGATTGCCGAAGGCCGACCGCGCCCTTTGAGGTCGTGTCGGCGGGGAAGATCCAGTTGAGCTGCATGGCGCCCGAGCTCTTCGCGGTCGGATCCGCGACCTGTGCGACTTTCTTCAGCGCCGGCCCGAAGTTGTCGTTCGCGAAACCACCGAGGCCCGACTCGAACCCGGCGATTGATACGGGCTGTGAGCCGACCAGCGCGACGTTGTCGACGAGCATGCTGTCCTGCCACGTGAAGTTTCCGGCAAAGTTGTCAACCTGGATACCGGTCAGAAAGATGTTGCCGGTGACGAGATTGAACGTGGGATCGCTGATCCCGGCCTGCG
>Ga0182017_10001516_pt1 | contig 17845 bp, 17 predicted proteins | sample 712E3DmetaG_FD_120492 | JGI IMG/M metagenome (GOLD analysis project Ga0182017, IMG submission 120492) | Permafrost microbial communities from Stordalen Mire, Sweden - 712E3D metaG | ecosystem: Environmental > Terrestrial > Soil > Wetlands > Permafrost | place: Sweden: Stordalen | collected... | reverse complement strand
TATAAGCAATGCAGGAGTACTAAAGGCCGGGGGTCTTGATGAAATGGACGCTGAAACATTTTCCAAAATGACTGAAGTAAATTACAACGGATATTTTCATTGTGCAAAATATGCTTCAGAAGTTATGAAACTTCAGAATCAGGAGAAACCCGGATATTTCACCGATATAATTCAGATAAATTCGAAATCAGGGCTTAGGGGTAGTAACCGTAATTTTGCCTATGCGGGAGCTAAATTCGGTGGTATAGGGCTCACACAATCTTTTGCAATGGAACTTGCCCCTTTCAGAATAAAGGTTAACTCCATTTGTCCGGGCAATTTTTACGAGGGTCCGCTGTGGTCCGATCCAAACAACGGATTATTCGTTCAGTATCTTAAAACAGGGAAAGTCCCCGGAGCGAAAAGTATTGATGAAGTAAGGAAGTTTTATGAAGATAAGGTGCCTATGAAGAGAGGATGTAAACTAGAGGATGTGATGAAAGCAATTCTGTATATTATTGATCAGGAATACGAAACAGGTCAGGCTGTACCCGTAACAGGTGGACAGGTGATGCTGGGATAAAAGGTGCAGGGCACAGGGCGAAGGGTGGGCTCTTTTAATTGTTTAAGATTAGACTATAAATGAAGACAAAAGCTGTTAGAATATATGGCAAGAAAGATCTCAGGCTCGAGGAATTCGATCTGCCTGAATTGAAGGATGATGAGATCCTTGCCAGTGTAATCTCCGACAGTATATGCATGTCCTCGTATAAAGCAGCTCTTCAGGGAGCTGATCATAAGCGTGTTCCAAATGATGTTAATATAAATCCAACTATAATTGGTCATGAATTTGCCGGGGTAATTCTGAAAGTCGGGAAAAAATGGCAATCTAAATTTAAGTCAGGGCAGAAATTCTCTATTCAACCTGCCATGAACCAGAAGGGCACTCTAAACGCACCTGGATACTCCTTCCGGTTCATCGGCGGAGATGCAACTCATATAATAATTCCACCTATTGTTATGGAAGCCGATTGTCTTTTACCTTATGCCGGAGAAGCCTATTTCCCAGCCTCCCTTTCCGAACCAATGTCCTGTATAATTGGTGCATTTCATGCCAGTTATCATACACCTCCGGGAACTTATAAGCATAATATGGGAATCCGTGCAGGAGGAAATATGGCAATTCTTGCAGGTGTAGGTCCAATGGGACTTGGTGCTATCGATTATGCTTTACACCAGGACAGAAAACCCGCGAGGCTTATAGTTACTGATATTGATGATAACCGCCTGGTAAGAGCCTCCTCAATTTTTACACCTGAACATGCCAAAAAAGAGGGAATTCAATTGGTTTATGTTAATACGGGGAAGATGAAAGATCCTGCCAAACATTTGCGCGATCTCACCGGCGATAAAGGATTTGATGACGTTTTTATTTTTGCACCTGTTAAGTCTGTAATTGAACTTGGGGATGCAATCCTGGGATTCGATGGCTGTCTTAATTTTTTTGCCGGTCCTGTTAATCCGGAGTTCAAGGCCGAGTTTAATTTCTATAATGTCCATTATGCTTTTACACATATAGTTGGTACTTCCGGTGGTAATACTGACGATATGAGGGAATCATTGAAACTAATGGGTGAAGGAAAGATCAATCCGGCAATCATGATCACTCATGTCGGAGGTCTCGATTCAGTGGTTGAAACCACGCTCAATCTCCCCCAGATCCCCGGTGGTAAAAAACTGATTTATACAAATATATCATTGCCGCTTATCGCTCTTTCAGCCCTTGGTGATTCAGGAAAAAATGATGCATTTTATGCCGGCCTGCACAAAATTGTTTCAAAAAACGATTATATCTGGTCACTTGAAGCAGAGAAATATCTGCTGGCAAATGCAAAACCAATCTGAAATGTTTTCTACGTGTGGCTCGGTGTTACTCTGTGTAATACTATTTTTTAATCAATTGTATTTGTAAATGCTTATATTACAATGCATTATATTCAATGTCAATTCTTCAATGCTTTAAAAAGTACCATCTCAAAATCCGGATAGCAATATATTTTGTTAACTAGTTGTTCTTCTGTTTATTATCTCAAAGGTACTTTTTAAATATTGCTCTCTGAATATCCGCATAGCTATATTTAAAACCCAACTAAAAACCAACGAATTTGCTTTTCCTGAAAGTTTCTATACATTTGATTCATTTTAATAATTGATGAAATGTTTACCAAATTGAAATTACAGCCGAATGGTTTTATCTATCTCGAACACTGGACTTCAAAGAAAGTTCTTGTAAAGACTACCACAAATATAAGGATTCCTCCTGGCGAATGAATAAGTAATTATGAGGGACTGAAAAATCCCAAGCTGAAAGATGCTAATGGGAAAAGTGTCCTGAGCCAGTTGAAACAATGTGAAGGCGCTTTCCTGAGTGTTATTGATGACTATAAAACTGGACGGACTACCGACATAAAGAAAGTATACCTTGAAAAAATGAATCTGTCAGCTGCTTCAGGTGACGTCAAAGCTCCTGTAAAGTTCCTGGAATACTATAACGAAAGGCTTGCTGAGTTCAAAGCCAGCAAAAAGAAAAACTTTAAAGGTTATCAACTTACATTTCGCAATCTGCTTGAGTTTTGTGGAAGAAAGCGACCGACTTTTGACAGTTTGGACATTCAGTTCTTTGAAGACTTTGTAAAGTTTCTGGAGACTAAAAAGGACTATAAAATCAGTAGTATCCGTACACAAATAAAGCTTTTCCGAGCTGTTATCAATAAGGCATATATTAAGAAAGTGCATTCAAATATTGATCACAATGACTTCAAAATTGGAAATGCTGTGAAAACTGAAAAGATTGTCAATGTTTACCTGACCCCGGCTGAACTTGACCGGATTTGGCGATGTACTTTCAAAGATCATCCTAAAACCAATGATAGAGATAGGCTAGACCGTAAGGAATTGGAAGCGGTCAGAGATTCTTTTATTGTAGGGTGCTTCACTGGTTTGCGATTCTCTGACTGGGGAAAAATGAGAAACGATCTGATTGAGAATGATATTATCAAAATTACAAGTCAGAAAACAGGTGAGGAAGCAGAAATTCCTGTACATGGCTACGTTAAGGCAGTTCTGAAAAAATACTATGGCAAAATGCCGAAGCAACTGAATAACGATAAAACCAACGATCTTATAAAGATTATTTGTCAAAGTGCTTTCATAAGGCGAATGACAGCGATTCCTCATACAAAAGGAGGTGTAAAGCTTAATCCTGAACCTGTTGAGAAATGGAACCTCTGTCATTCTCACACGGCCAGAAGGTCTTTATGTACGAACCTGATTAACCAAGGATGCCCGGTGTCGATTGTAATGAGAATAAGCGGACATCGAAGTTTGGAGGCATTTGAAAAATATATACTCAGTGACAGTAAGGACATGATCGCGATTTTGAAAAAATTACCGTTGTTTCAATAGATACGGATCTTTCTCCGAGATCATATTCCTATGGTCTCTTAAGACAGAAAGTCCCAGATATCTCCAGGATTTGTCTCTCTGCAAGTGGATGTACTGTCCGACAACAACGCCGAGGGTCATAGGAAATTGACCATATGTTATTTCAACATAGCGTTAATTATAGTTTTGTACAGATTGATTCCGAACTATGAAATCAATCAATGATTAGACTTGTGATTCTTGACATCGCGGATAAACGGTTCATCTTTATTTTACAATCGTTATCACATAATCACGATTTAGTCCCTCCTCCCATTTTAAAACATTGTTATAGGATAATTGTCTTAAAATTTTATTTCCATAAGAGTTATCAAAGATACAAGTTATAGCATCGATATTGCCTTGGTTTAATTGCAAAAATGTCGTATCAGTTTCAAAAATAACTCCAAGTAAATATTCTTTTAAGGAGTCACTTTTGTAAATGAAAAAATTGTGAGGATGATCGAGGTTAGGATAATCAACTTCTTTCTTTATACCTTTTACCAGATTATAAACTTTAATGCTATCAGCTGAAAAATGACCTTGTATGGCAGTATCTAGTAAATCGTCACTATTTTTATTTTTATAAGCAATAGATATTCCGGAAATTAAATTATCACCTTTATTCTTATTACAATTACTTAATATAAAATGGCTAAGTATTATAAATAGTATTATCACATTTTTCATAATATAGCATCGTCCGAGTTAGGTTTTGGGTTTTTAAAGTTGTCTTGAGGTGAGCGAAGTTGTCTCGTTATGACTTTGTCTCCCTATTCTGGTTGGTTGAACTGCGAGCCTCTTATTCTGATCTCTTTTGATTTTTTAATATTCTCCTCTGACTTAGTCAAAATCTGAATAAGATTAAAATGAAGCTTTTCTTTTCTATTTTCTACTTTTTCAATTGATATTCTTAAAAGGTAATTTTCGTCAACTATACATTTATCATAGTCCCCATTTATTATTTCGTTGTCGATCATAAAAATAGTCGGTGTATTTTTCAAATTAATATACTTTGATTTTAAATCACTTAGTGAAATTAATATCGGTCTATAATCTCCTTTAGTGTTAATGAAAATCTGTCCATAATATTTTTGAGTTTCAACTTCAATTTCCTGCTTCTCAACTCTAATGTTATCTATCGCATTTGGATTTAATGTTTTCAAAGTAGTTTCATTTACAAATTGCCCATTTAAGTAATAGGCTGGACTTTTTTCAGACATATCTAAGTTAACATAAAAAACTTTTAGAACCGTGTCATTTTGAGATGTATTTTGAGTATTCGTACCTACAACCAGAGGGACTTTAAGGTTTTTGATTTGTCCGTAGGAATTTAATGTAAAAAATACCATTGTAATGATGAAAATCTTTCTCATTTTTTTGTAGTGTTAAGATTCAGTATGTAATAAAATCAAGCAATTTTTAATTAAAAAGTCAACCGGAACCTGAAACCTAACCGGCGGTTTACTAAGTTGCCGTCCATGTCAGGGTTAGCATGTGTTTTTGCAAAGTTCCGAAAGAAGGACGAAAGCTTGATGTCACGATGAAGTCGTCCAGGCTGAGGAAGGCAATTCACAAACGTCCGAGTTAGGTTTTCGTTGCATTATTTTGTTCTTATTCGTAGAATCTCTCTTGAATTAAAAATCAAGTAATCAGTTTAATTTACCAAAAGCACCTTTCCACTTGTCGTCTAATTTTATAAAATCTGGATACCCGTTTTTCCTAATATATTCTATTGCTTTTTTATATTTTTGGTACTTGTATCCTTTTTTTGTATACCAATCTCCAACTATTTTGCAATTATTTAAATTTGAACAATCCGCACAAGTATCGTATCTCATTTCTTTAAAGCAGCAAATCTTAACTTGACATTTTGCTTTTTCAATATCTCTTTCTCCAGTGTCAAATCCCAATTTACATCCCGTGCATAATCCATGAATAAAAGGTTTACAAGTCTTACAATATGCTCCACAACAGCCGATATACCTATTTTGATTCATACCCTTAATAAACAATCAAGATAAACAAAATTATTAGACCTTATGAAAAAACGATCCATTTGCTGTTAGGTTTTGTTGCTTGTTAAAAGTCCCGATAACCGGTAGCGAAACAGGCTTGCAGAGGGATGAAAAACTTGCACATGATGCACATGGGCCGTTTTTGTAACTTTTAAAAACAAAACAGTGAACTATCGAATATAAAATAGAGAGGGGACTATGCTTTTCATAGCACCGTCCGAGTTTGCTTAGTTTTATTGTCCGGGGGTAATCGAATTGCTCCAAAATATGTCTTTTTTATTTTCTATTTTATCGTGAAGTAATGGATTATAATCGAGATCACTAAACACTTCATTTTTTCGAATAAAGACAAATCCAATTTTGAACTTTCTACCATCAAAAATTGTGGAATCATTAAATCCGATTATGCCAAAACATGATTTTGTGCAATGCGGAGGTAATTTGATTAATACCGGAACATTTTTTGGACACATAACATACCAAGTGATAGATTTATTATCTGGGATCCAATTAGCTTGCCAGGAACAACTTTCTGTCCAATAATATAGAACAGAGTCAGTATTATTCACTAGGTCTAGCTTTACGGAGTTAAATCTTCCGCGTTTAAGATCCTGTCTAAGAAAGAAAGTATCCATTTCTAATTTTGCGAAATCTACATTGTCTAAAATTGTAACATGAGAAGTAATGATTTCTTTTGGTATGGTTGTGCAACTAGAAACAAATAGAATAACGCAAATAACCTTAATGAGATCTTTCATCTAGTGAGTATTTTTTTTGAATAGATAGTCTTCAATTGTGCACTCTAAGTGTCAGGTTGTAAGTTATTAAGCATATAGCGAGTCTGTCAAATAACCTATATCGATTTTTCATCTAAACCAGATGTCTCGTCCTGGAATAGGTTGTCACTTTTGAGTGTGACATAATTGATTTAAAGTTAAATTATTTTGATTTGATTTTTTTCTAAATCTCACTGGCCATTTTTTTATTTCCATGCTCATTCCTCCTTAGGTTGTTTTAAAAAGTGTCAACCTATTTCAGGACGAGATACAGATTTAACTATAGCTTATCACTCCGGCGGTTTGGTCAGTTGTCGTATGAGTCAGGGTCGTACTTTTCATAGCACCGTCCGAGCTAGTGGTTCGGTTTAATTTTTAAGTCATCCCATTTTTTCTTGACATCTGTTTCTCCCTCAAAATATTTTGCTTGATCCTCCTTTTTAAAAATCTCGTATGAGGGAGCGATTAGGATCTTTCCGGAGTCTGGGTAATCACATATATCGAATCCTACGAAGGATCTAATATCTAGATATGTGCAGGGTTCTGAAGTGTGATTGTAAAACTGGTGTGCGCCAGAATCACTCATTTCGAAAAACACTAAATCACCTGGAGAAACAATGTCTAGTCCATTTGGAGTTCTTAACGTCAACGATCCTGAGATAATCATGAACAATTCTTCCGCAAACCTGTGAGAATGATATGGAGCAGAATACTGTCCAGGATTAAGTAACCTCAAATCGAAGTTTAAATTTTTGGGATTCAGACCTTTTTTTCCTTGAAACATCCGAAAATAACTTGAAATTTTCAATTTTGTTTGGGTCTTCTTGAAAATTTCTGTCTTCGCATTTTAGAATTGTTGCCATTTTTATCGTAATTGAAAAACTTGAATATAGGACTTTTTATTAAGTACCGAGGATTTAAAACTGACCACTAACTAAATAGCGTTTTATACACAGTATTATAATAGCTTTCGCAATACTCCTTTGTTTCCTGTTTACATTCTCTTTCTTACAGCGCCACCCCGTCAGTAACAGAAGCATTTTACCAACAATCCGCTCAATATTCAACAAAAATTGCTTATGCCTGACTCTTCACAATCGATATGAAAGTTAAACAAAAAACAGATTGGTATCAAAATAATTACCGGAGAATTTTATATGGGTGGTTATCAACTGGCACAAAAACGGCAAGTTTGCCTGCAATATATCAGTAAGTCCCGGAGCTGATTCCAGAGCCTACTTCTCGCTGCATATCAGATGTGCTGTCCGTCCCGTGCAAATATTTTTCTTAATCCAAATATAAAATCCTATTTTCAGTATAATTGGCTATTCCTTTGCAAAGGTTACATAGCTGTACTCTTCCTTAAAGAATTTGATATACCCTTTAATATTTCTGTAAGAAAGGTATATTAAGAAAGCCCAGACTACAACACAAGATTGACAGTACCTTAAAGGAACAAGGTTTCAGGTATTCTGCTAATAAGTTGTCCTGGTATTATCTTCCGGAAAATGACAGATCACCTAACCAGGAAACAATTCAGTTGGATCTGATCCGTGAAAAGGATGGATCAATTGTAGTTGCTATTGGGTAACAGCAAAAAAGGAAGTTTTGTTCTTCCTTTTTTTCTATCAATCCTAAGCAGTAGTTAATGATATGAGTTTTATTAAAAAGTTGAATTGAAAATAATAATCTAGAAAGTAGTAATTTCCCAACTAATTGACTTTAAAAAGCATCTCCAAAAATAAAGGAGGCAACAAGTAGAAGGGTTACAAAATGATTGAAGTTGTATTAATAAATGATTTACTAAAATTTGTATTATCTTAGTTGCTGGTCAAATTTATAAGTTGGAATATTAGATATGTCAAATATTGGTTCGTACAAAGAAAGGTTAAAAAATTTTGATTGGTCCTTGGCAGAGAGTGAACTCGAATACATGGATGGAGATGTAATTAATATTGGTTGGTATTGTTCTGATAGAATTTGCCAAAAAGGTGACGGAGAAAAAACAGCTCTTTATTATGAGGGTTTTGGCGGTGTTGAAAAGAAATTTACTTTCAATGATATTCGTTTGGCCAGCAATTCTATAGGAATATTTCTTAACAACCTTGGGTTGAAGAATGAGGACAGGATATGTCTTTTTATGGACCGAATACCGGACCTGTATTTTTCGTTTCTTGGAATACTGAAAATAGGAGCTATAGTACAACCCTTGTTCTCTGCATTTGGTGATGAATCACTTTTTGTTAGACTGGAAAACGCCCAGACTCGTGCCGTTATTACTCAAAGAAAGCAATTGTACAAAGTCAGAAAAATACTAAATAAGTTACCATTTCTTGAATTCATAATTGTTGTTGATCATATCAAGACAAAAGAACTGGAAGAAAAAGAGATTTCATTCAGTTTTGAAGAGGCTCATCAAGTAGAAGAAATGAGTATTTTTCCGACAAGAGCTGAGTCTCCTTCAGTTTTGCACTATACATCTGGAACTACGGGACAACCTAAAGGAGTTAAACATGTTCATTATTCGCTTATTTCACAATATCTTACAACCAAATGGGTACTTGATCTTCAGGAAAATGATATTTATTGGTGTACTGCTGATCCTGGTTGGGTAACTGGCACTTCCTATGGAATTATAGGTCCATGGAGTCTGGGAATTACCCAATGTGTTCTGGATTCAGGTTTTTCAGCACAATCCTGGTATAAATTCATTGAGAAATACAAGGTTACGATTTGGTATTCATCTCCAACTGCTATTAGGTCTTTAATGAAAGCAGGCGATGATTTAGTTGCAGGATATAATCTTTCAAGTTTACGACATCTTGCCAGTGTTGGAGAGCCATTAAACTCTGAAGCAGTCATATGGTCTGAAAGGATATTTGGAAAGCCCTTCCATGATACGTTCTGGCAGACAGAAACTGGGTCAATCATGATTACTAATCTCCCGGGGATGAAAATAAAGCCCGGGTCTATGGGTGTACCCTTCCCAGGAATAACAGGTGTTGTGTTGGATCAAAGTACATTTGAACTATTAAGAGGGGAAGGGAAGACAGGACATATTGCATTCAGACCAGGATGGCCGGCAATGATGAGAACCTATTGGAATAATGATGAGAAATATAGGGAGAAGTTTGTAAATGGATGGTATCTTTCAGGCGATAAGGCAAGCGTGGATAAGGATGGTTATTTTTGGTTTGTTGGCAGGGATGATGATGTTATTAATACAGGTGGTCATCTGGTTAGTCCTTTTGAAGTTGAATCGGCTCTCCTGGAACATCCCGCAGTAGCAGAATCAGCAGTAGTTGCAAATCCAGATGAAGTAAATATGGAGGTGGTAAAAGCCTTTATCACTTTGAAACCAGGATTCACACCCAGTTCAGATATGAAACTTGAAATAATGAATTTCATAAGGAAAAAATTATCTTCGCTGGCAATGCCTCAGGAAATAGAATATATGGATAAACTACCAAGAACAAGAAGTGGGAAGATAATGAGGAGACTGCTTCATGCTAAAGAGTGGGGTGAGGAAATCGGCGATATTTCTACTCTTGAAGATGATTAAATTGATTTATTATAATTATACCTCATATTTTATATCAGAGTTATATGGAAAAAATGAATTTGGAAGAAAGGAAAGATTTCATCTTAAATTATATTGTCAAAGAGTATATGGAAGATGCGGATAAAGAAATAACCTATGATACACCCTTGATTTCAAGTGGTTATATCGATTCCTTTTCAATGGTTTCATTACTGGTTTTTCTTGAAAATAAATTCAAAATTAGGATCCCCCCTATGAAAGCAACACCTGAGGCTTTCGATAGTGTCAATAATATAGTTACTCTGGTAAATCAATACATAAAATAGTTACGAATAGGTACCTATAGATATCATGCATTAACCAGGGAAGCGTCTATTAATGAGAAATCTACTTGCATTGTTGATCTTCTATTTTGAAATGGCAATTCTGTTTTATTTTGTTACTTCACTTTAATTTAATCAACAGTAATGTTATTTAACTCAATTGAATTTGCGATCTTTTTGCCAATAGTTTTTACACTTTACTGGTTTGTTGTAAATAAAAATCTGAAATTACAGAATGTATTACTATTACTTGCCAGTTATTTTTTCTATGGTTGGTGGGATTGGCGATTCCTTTTTCTGATACTTATAAGTTCATTTACAGATTATTTTGTCGGATTAGGATTGTTAAAAGAAAGTAAACAGAAAACCAGAAGGATTCTGTTATTGACAAGCCTTTTTGTAAATCTGGGAATGCTTGGTTTCTTTAAATACTATAATTTTTTCGTTGGAAGTTTTTCAAATGCTTTTACATTATTAGGACAACATTTAGAGATTTCAAGGTTAAATATAATCCTGCCGATAGGTATAAGTTTTTATACCTTTAAAACTCTTGGCTATACAATAGATGTTTACAAAGGGAAAATTGAGCCAACAAAAAATCTTCTTACATATTTAAATTTTGTCAGTTTTTTCCCGGAACTTCTTGCAGGGCCAATTGACCGGGCAAATAATTTGTTACCCCAGTTCGATAAGCCGCGAGTTTTTGATTATAATAATGCTTCACTTGGAATAAAACTGATTCTGTCAGGACTTTTCAAAAAAATGGTTATTGCCGATAGCGCAGCTGTTCTTGTAAATCGTATTTATGACAATCCATCAGGCTATGTTGGATTGCCAATGGTAGTTGCGACAGTTTTTTTTGCCTTTCAGATATATTGCGATTTCTCAGGTTATTCTGAAATTGCCATCGGGACAGGTAAATTATTAGGATTTAACCTGATGAATAATTTTAATAAACCATATTTTTCAGCATCATTAACGGAGTTCTGGAAACGCTGGCATATTTCTTTAACCACATGGTTCAGAGATTTTGTTTTTTTGCCTACGGCCTTTTCTATTTCATGGAGGACAAAAGGAGAAAGAGTCATTCTTCTAAAGAAGGATTTATTTATTTATATCGCGGCAAGTGCCATAACATGGATGTTAACAGGTTTGTGGCACGGCGCAAATTATACATTTATAATTTGGGGGGGACTGCATGGATTAATACTGGTTGTTGAGCATCTTTTCAGAAAAAATAAATTTAAATCTGCTTATAAAGCTTTTAATATTTTAAAAACCTGGTTTAATATTTTGCTCACATTTACAATTGTATGTTTTACCTGGATATTTTTCAGAGCTAACTCTCTGCCTGATGCTGGTTTTATTATTAAAAATATGTTTTCCGATGTTAAAGACTATTCAAATTTATCTGTGCTTTCTACAAAATTCAGAGGATTAGGCTTAATGCCAAAAGACTTATTTATACTGATATTCTTTATTCTGTTTATGCTTGGCATGGAGCTTTTGGACAAAAATGGATCACTCGATAAATTACTCAGCAAAAGACCTTTTTTTAAATGGAGTTATTACTATTTATTATTAGTCTTTATTTTGTTTTTTGGAACGGCTAATGCAGCAGCTAATTTTATATATTTTCAATTCTGATAATGGTAAATGAAAAGATTTATTAAAGAAATCGTATTTTTGGGATTGCCTCTGGTGCTTTGGGCATTTTTTGTGGTTTTGATAGACCCTTTTAACTATTTTGACATATCCTCATTAATCAGCAATAAATTAAAAGAGGTAAATGCATTTGAGGTAAATCCTCTACTCTACACAGTCATAGATCTTCACCATAATCCCACTGAGAATATTTTAATAGGTGATTCTCGAACCGAAGCATTGCCCCTTGATGAAATAGAGAAGTATTCAGGTAAAGAATATAAAAAACTAATAATATATAGTGCAAAACTCAATGAAATATTTGATTTAATCTATTTAGCCAATAAGGAGAAGAAGCTTAAACACGTGGTGATAGGTATCAATTTCAGCCTGTTCAATGAATTTGCATATAATGATAGGGTCAAGAACGTACAGGATATTATAGGAAATCCATTAAAATACATTTATAATAAAAATGTTGCACAAGTATGTTATTATTTAATAAAAGCGGTTTTTACTGGTAAAGGCATTGATTCAAAACCAGATATGACAAAAGAGGAATTTTGGAAATATATTATTGAAACCAGAGCTTATCAATGGTATGGCAAGTATAAATTCTCAGAGAAACTGGAAAATGACCTGCTGGCACTTGATAATTTTGCTAAAGAGAACAATATCAAACTCACTTTTATTATTATTCCTCATAATAAAGAATTTCATAACAGACTTGTCGAATTTGGTTTATCAGAAGAGGAAAATAAATTCAAAACTATTATGAAGAATTTAAATGCAGAAGTAGTGGATTATGATTATGATAATGCTATAACTGAAAATAAAAATTACTTTTTAGACCCTGTCCATTATAACGATGAGGTCGGACATATCCTTGTAAATGAAATCTGGAACGATAAGTATACTATCGGAAAAAAATTGAAATAAAGAATGCAGAAAAGAATAAAAGCAAATAAGCTGCTGCCACGCTAAACTCACTTGGAACCTTATATTTTATTATTTTTTTCGATGGTCTTTTCGGGTAAGGGAATCATTAAAGAGTGTTTATGAAAGTGATATTCTTGAAGAAAAATGCAAGGCTCAGGAGAAACTAACTTTGTGTAGGTTTGATATAACGTCAGAAAATTCAACGGCAGTTGGATTGGGGAATTACTTTAATGTTTTAACCTGTTGTTGAACAATAATTTATCGTCTCCCATCAGAAATCAACTCCCGGGGGCTATCTGTCAGAACAAAAAAACCTGGCAAAATCAGGCGGGGAACTCGCTGCATTAATATCTCCCTTAGAAGGGACCAAGGGACTGGAATTTATTTTCTTTAAGTGGTTTGTTTATTCTTTTCGATGTATTCCTGGATCATTTGAGCAAGATTATTTCGGTCATCTTTATTCCGAAAAGTTGCTTTGCTTCCATAAGTGTTTTTCCTTTACTTACGGTCTTGTAATAACATTCTAAGCCAGTTCCGAAAGATTTTGCATCCCAAAAGAGCTCCACAAATGACTCTAAACCAATCAGTTAGTGTCTTTTTATTACCCCCATGGCTGCGCAGGTATATCCAGCGTTTCCGCTTCTGGGTGCAACGCAACCGTGCATATACTTCCAGCCGGGGATTAAAAGAGCATTGTCACATAGAGGGAGAGTTATTATTCTCGTTTTCATTATTATACAGATTATTTATAATAAAATAACTGATTCAGATAATAAAACAGATTAAAAATAAAGCCTTCATAATAAGTAGTTTATAAGTGAAATTGGAATTCAAAACATATTTAAGAATGCCTCAGAGATAATAATACCGAGGCATTCAACAACATTTATAGTTACAAACCAGGATCACCATCCGAGAACGGTTCCGAATCGTCAAATTCACAAAGCTGGATCATATCCCAGCAATCATCACAGGTGTTTATGCTTTCAGAAGAAATATATCCTTCTGAAATTAAATCGAAAGTGTCATCGCATGGACAAAAATACTCTCCACAATGTCTACAACGTATTTCCATCTCTGTCTTTATTATAGGGTCCCATTATCAGCGAATGAATAGTAATCACCTTCAGTGGTTATGATAAGATGATCCAGAAGCTGAATGTCTAATAAATTCCCAGCTGATTTTATCTTTTCCGTTATCATATTATCCGATTGACTTGGATTAATAGTACCTGAAGAATGATTATGGCAAATTATTGTACCACAAGCATTTGCCTTAATTGCAGCTTGATAAATTAGTCTTACATCCGTAACAGTTCCGGATAGTCCTCCCTTTGAAACAGGGAATATGCCCAGCACTGCGTTTGACCTATTTAGGAGTAACATTTTGAACTCCTCCAGGAAATCTATTGTCTCCGGATTCCAGTTTTCCATAAAAATCTTATGAGCATCCCTGCTGCAAGTGATCTTCTTTCTATCTGATGCCTTCACCTTATTCTTATAAATAAGCTGAACCTCAGACACGGTTGTCTGTTGTTGATTTTTCATAGTAATAAATTTGAGATTAACAAAAATGAAAAAGCCCGGTCGACTGACCAGGCTGATAGTTTTAAAACAAAATAATCCCATGAATTAATCATGAGATCTTAGCGGAGCCTGATTTGCGAGCATCCATCCATCTTCCGACAAATTGAGCGGCAGGAACTGAGAAACAAAGGCAAGTTTTATGCAATAACAAAGCCTGAACTTGTCGTGTTTTGAGGTTTTACATTAGTAAATGCCGCGATTGTCGAATGAGGATGGATGGCGCCAGGCTCGTGAACTCTTCATGATGCTTGCAATTCAGCTACATTCCCTTGATTGTTTTACTCTTCATGCGGCTGAAACAGCGCAAGACTCATTCCGCTTTCCCTGTAAATCTTCAATCTCTGGTATTGGAATAGAAAAACATCCATCCAAGAAATTATCCTCAGATGGATGTGATTCTAATGGTTTTCATCAATGACTGAAACCTATTAAAGCAATTGCCGATTTAAGGGCATTTTTATGAGAATTCTGATAATATCTTACAATGGCAATAATAAGTGTCATTCTGACACATAAAGCCAGGAGAAGTCTTTAAAATCATTCAAAAAGTCAGGTAAGCAAAATGTTTTCATCGTCTTACTAATTGTGGATTTACGACAATCACGTTGCCAGGCTTAAGAATTACTCTTCTCACCGTTCCTTTGGCAATAAAGCTACATTTTGAATAACCCAAATAGTAATTTCTGGAAGAGGAAATTTACTGAAAGGAATGGATTTTACAATTATAGGTTTCTTTTCACAATCAAAGGAGCATGTGAGAATCCAAGACATATCCTTCCTCAACTGTTCTAATCTAAAGATTTTGAAAGGCACGTCTCTGAGGATCTTCAGCTCCTGACTCTTGAGTATTAAGTCAAATAAAAAGCTTGAGTCGCAATTCTCCAAGAGAAATCTGCAGGCATCTGATATTAGTATTGGGCTCTTGCCTGGATAAAGATATTTGTTATAAATTTTTACACGTCTAAAGTCTCGCAGAGCTCTTTTCAATTCATATGTATTCATAGTCATCAATAATGAGCCTGGAGCGGATCCTAAACAACCCAGCTCCAAGCGGTTCTTAAATTGAAATTTCTTACTGAGCTACCTATTTTTTACTATCCATCTCAGGGGGGATGAACTGGTAAGCTGAACTTATTTTCACTTTTTTCCCAGTAGCCAGGGTCAATTGGAACGAGGCGCACGAAACGCGCTCCATTGAACAAGGTAATTCTTTACCAATGAGTGCCTGAGCCTGATTCTCCTCAAGAGAACAAGGGATAGTTGTTTTTCTTACAGAAACGTAGGGTCGAACTGATGTTTTCGATATCATAATCTCAGGTTCACCTTGCAAGATTAATACTGAATAAGACTCATTTGTCTTACTTTGTTTCTTTTCAAATCCGATAATCTGTACCATGTTTAACAGTTTAAATTAATATTATGTAAATATTTCTCCCCAAGCGGAACATTAGACAGTATGATCAGCTGCGTCTGTTGCTTGAGTAGAAAAAGTCTTAGGTATCAAAAAATATCGGTTTTGATATCCATAAAAAAAATAAAAGGATGTGTGGGGTATGCCCTTTTCATTCCAGAAAAATAGCTTTCCCCAGAGAGAGGCGGCTGGGATAAAATTATAAGGGGTGGGCTCTTCCACGAATGTGAATATGTATTACAAAAAAGCTACCCCCCCCCAGAAAAAATTCTGAAAAATGGGGGCTTATTCATACATGGTCATTTCCCCGTTCCCGGATGTAAAAATAGGCCGGAGTCTTAATGACAAAACTTAATTTCATACGAGTATATATATATGTACATAAATATATATTAACAAAATTCTAAATAAGGTGGTCTCACTTCTACCGGGACTCTCATCCTTATATAAAACGATGGTAGAAAAACCATAAATTGATATTATTCTACTATTTCTTCTTTCCAAGTATTTCAACCATTCGTTCTCCATTAATCTTCTTCTCTTTAATGATCAAGGCATCCTGAAGATCATAATGCTGGGGAATTCTTTCAATCTTATGGCTACAGTATATCTCTTTAAGGATTTCTTTAACCTGGTTTCTGGAATATGAACTGCCAACTGAGAATTGACGTTTAATATCCATCTTTACCAGCTCATGGGTGTCATTATAATTGTCTATCATGCTTTTTGCATAAGTGAAATCTTTCCATACTTTCTTATAAAATCTGAACGAATCCTCAATGAGTCTGATCCATTCATACCTGGTTGAATATGGTCCCCATTCAATTTCTCCCTTAACATTATTATCCTCGAAGTAGTCAACCAAATCTTTGTACCTGACGCTTTTTGGAAGGGAAACAGAACCTATTGTTTCTCCATTTCCGATACAACCTCTTATATCAAATCCCTCCGCGTATTGTCTTCTCGTCTGCAGGATAAAATACTTATCAGCATTGAATGCACCTTCATTTAGAATGTACCTGCCATCTTTGAAGAGGGAATAAGCTTTGAAGTCATTATCGCACATGAAGGCAGTCTCTTTCCCCATTCTTTTAAGATCATCGTAATGCGGAATGTTAAGGGCAATCTTTTCCCTTACATTCTCGATTCTTTGAAGAAGCTCCTCTTTATCCTCACTGAAAACAGACTGATTGTAGATATAAATATAACTTCCATAGTTAGGATTGCTCTTGTTCCTTTGCCTGGAAACCGCTTGTTTAAGGTTAGTAAGCATATCAATCATTTGCCAGTTCTTGCTGGTGTTGCTTACGATGATAGTCATTGCGTCTTCATCCACCAGGTCTATTCCGTAGAACCCGGAAGAGGTTAAGAACAGGTATTTTGGTAACGGACCAGATTTATATCTTTCAATACCTGAGATTTTAACATCATTTTTCAGGCTATCTCCACATATTATACCGCAATCTTCTTTATCCAGACCGGTGTCCTTAATGACTTTCGTGATCTGGCTTACGGTATTCATGAAGACGATCACCTTGCTGAAGGTTTTTCCTGAAACAGTCATGGTTCCTGTACGATTGAGGGGAAAGAGAAATTCTTCACATAAGGATCTGAATGGATACGTTCTTTCACATATTATTGGAGTTGCTTTCACAATATTGTTCCAGGTAATTTTTATTTGGTCGATATCACTGACCCATGAAGGAAGGTATTCCACCGGAAGAGGAGTAGCACTTACAAAACTGACTGTATCTTTATACCGTAAAGCTATATCCAGTAGCCGGTCGACTACCGCAGGTCTCTGCTTGGTTATAGGAAGAAGTATATTCGATTCATCTATTACCAGGTGACAGTCAGGCAGAAGATAATCCAGCTTTGGGAGACTGTCATAAGTACAGATGAATTTTTTAATCGATGCTTTTTTAATATAATCCTGGATTTCTGAAGTACTTGTATCTCCCCAAATTGGCAATATGGAGTAATTACTTCTTTCATTCGGATATTGGTCAGCTTTATTCAATGCAAGAGTAATAGTTGGCACAGCAAGTACCACGTTCCTATTATTCTCTAGGGCAACCGTTGTAATGCCACATGCACAAATGCTTTTATCAATATATCCTGAAGGAATAAAGCTCATTGATTCT
>Ga0182017_10001515_pt1 | contig 17846 bp, 17 predicted proteins | sample 712E3DmetaG_FD_120492 | JGI IMG/M metagenome (GOLD analysis project Ga0182017, IMG submission 120492) | Permafrost microbial communities from Stordalen Mire, Sweden - 712E3D metaG | ecosystem: Environmental > Terrestrial > Soil > Wetlands > Permafrost | place: Sweden: Stordalen | collected... | reverse complement strand
GAGAAAAGCGCCCGTTGAGCTTCAAAAAATCGACATGAATACCTTTATCAAGCAAGTAGTGGGCCTCATGGAACGGACCATAGACCGCCGCATTGAAATCGCCGTTAACGTCCAAAAGGAACCTGCGTTTATTTCGGGAGACCGGAACCAGTTGGAAAACGCGTTCCTGAACATCGCGATCAATGCGCGCGACGCCATGCCCGAAGGCGGACGGTTAAGCATAACCTCTGAAACCGTGGATTTGGACGAAGACGCATTGGCGAATGAACATTTTAAGGTAGTCAAGGGTCCGTATATAAGAATCATAGTCGAGGACACCGGGACGGGCATGAGCAAGGCGATTAAAGACCGTATTTTTGAACCGTTTTTTACCACTAAGGAAGTCGGCAAAGGGACCGGGCTCGGCCTGGCGAGCGTTTACGGGTGCGTCAAACAACATAACGGGTACATCACCGTGGATTCGCATTTAGGGATAGGCACCCAGTTCAATTTTTTCTTTCCCGCAATTAAATCAGCCGGGCCGATCGCAAGCGTGAAAGAAGAAGAAGCGCTCATTCCAGGCAAAGGCGCTCTGCTGGTCGTGGATGACGAACCGGTTTATCATGAAGTCTTGAACCAGTTGTTCAGCGGGTTGGGATACACGGTGCATTGCTGCGCCAACGGTCCCGACGCCGTCGCCTTTTATCGAGAGCATTCAGCAACGATCGATGTCGTTATTCTCGACATGAATATGCCGAAAATGAACGGTCTGCATTGTTTCTGGCGTCTGAAGGAAATCAATGCCAACGTGAAAGTGATCGTAGCAACGGGATACGGGGAAAATAAAGACCGCGCGACAATGCAGAATGAAGGCGTACGCGCCTTCGTGCAGAAGCCCTACAGGGCCGCGGAGCTGGCGAAGAAAATAGCGGAATTGATGGGCGCGTGAAAATGAAGAAAACAGCCGCCATACTCATCGTCGACGACAACGCCGACATCCGGGAGACGAACGCCGAACTGCTGCGCCACGAAGGCCATGAGGTGTCCGCCTACGATCCCGTTTGTCCGGACAAGGCCGTGATGACGAAGTCTTATAACGTGGTGATTCTCGACATGGTCATGCCGGACACCGACGGTTTTACCCTGCGTGAAGAAATTATTAAATATTCTCCCTTTGCCCAATTCATCATCATCACCGCGCACCCGAAAAAGGAGATGCTTGACAAGGGTATGGACCTCGGAGTGTTCGCCTTTCTCACCAAGCCGTTCACCGCCGACCAGATCCGCTACGCGGTCATGGGCGCGCTTCGCATGCAAGCGCTGATGCGTAAAAACCGGGAATACGAAATAGTCGAAGCGGCGCAGGGCATGGGACTTATCGGCGCCTCGAAAATAATGGCGGAAGTCCGGCGAAAAATCGGCGAGCTTGCTCCACTGGACGTTCCGGTACTGATAACGGGCGAATCGGGCACGGGCAAGGAAGTGGTGGCCCGGTGCGTCCACGATTACAGCCGCCGCGCGTCGGGAAGGTTCACCGCGATCAACTGCGCCGGCCTGTCCGCGGGCCTCATCGAATCGGAGCTGTTCGGCCACGCGCGGGGGTCGTTTACCGGTGCGACACACACCCGGCACGGGTACTTCGAAGTGACCAACGGCGGCACGCTGTTCCTCGATGAAATCGGCGACCTGCCCCTTGAGCTGCAAAGCAGGCTTCTGCGCGTGCTCGACAGGGGCGAATACAACCGCGTGGGCGACACCGAACCCCGGAAAACCGATGTGCGCGTCGTGTGCGCCACGAACAAAGACATCGCGGCGATGGTGAAAGACGGGGCATTCCGCAAAGACCTTTTTTACCGAATCCAGGGCGGGCATATCGGGCTTTCGCCGCTTAGGGAACGCACGGAAGATATTCCGGCATTAGCGCAGTATTTTTTGCAAAAAGACGCGTGCGCTATCGCCCCCAACGCGATCATGGAGCTTGTCCGATACGACTGGCCCGGTAACGTCCGCCAGCTCAAAATGGCCATGGAGCGCTGCGCGGGCATGGCCGTCAATAAAATAATCACCCGCGATAACGTGTCGCGCGTACTGGAAATTGCCGGGCATTTCGGGGACGTCAAAGAGTGCGGCCAGGCCGCGCCGACGTACAGGGAATTTAAAGGCACCGTATTAGTCGCCGCGGAAAAGGAATATTTTCAATCGCTGGTCGACGCGTCGCACGGGAATATTACGCATGCCGCGCGAAACGCGGGAATGGACAGGAAGAACTTCTATGAAAAGCTGAAGCAGTTGGAGATAACGAATATCAAGGGTACATGAAGAGCTTACCAAATGCAATTTTTGAAATTTTTCCGGATCATGGCGTCCTTGGTGATCAACCGCGCCTGCGCGACCATGGTATGGGCGACGATAAGACGATCAAAAGGGTCACGGGTCCAGTGTATGCGCTCCGCGGACTCGACAACGGCGTAGAAGGGGTCGCCGCAAACCCGCACGCCAAAATCTTTTTCCAGGGACTTGAAAATTCGTTCCGGTTTTTCGTTTATACGGTCGATCTCAAGGAGGAATTGCATTTCGAGCCGGACGATTGGGGAAACCATCAGATCGAAGGTCTCAATTGCCTCAATCGCGTTCGCGCTGAATCGGTCCGTCTCGCCCGCATAAAGCCACAAAACCGTATGCGTGTCGCAGTGTGCTATGGTCGCCATAGATGAGACCAGTCGACATGGACGAGATTTTCAGGGTCGCCTTTGATAACCGGACGTTTTTTTGCATTGGCCAGTTTGCTCTTTTTCTGCACCGAAACGATCCGCAGCATGTGCCCCCGTCGAGTGATTTCTTCGGGTACCCCGGTTTCGGCAACGCGATCGAGTATCCTATAAACATTCTGTCTCAAGGCGGATGCGGTTAAAGCCATGATAAAACCCCTTTATATACGTACGACTTAATTATAATAAATGGTACGTACGATTTCAAGAGTTTCGATTTTAATTCCTCAGTCGTTGTTCAAAGCATGTTTTAGGGAAAATTTGCCTCCTTCCGGGCGCATTTTGTATACTTATATTGATTTGCAGTCAAAATGATCTTATTCTGACCCGAAGGGGTTCAAAATTTTGAACCCCTTCAATGTCGTACCCTTCATGAAAGGAACCCGATCATGGCACGTTTATTCATTACCGTTATGTCGTTAATGCTGGCGTTGTGCATCGGCCGCGCTTCGGCGCAGATGGTCACCAACAGCTCAACGGTCGGCCAGGTTTTCACTTCGGAATTCACGGTCAACGCACGGTCCGACACCGTCATGATGCGTATAGGCAACCCGGACAGCCTGGCGAAAATCATGGGCTTTGAATACAAGGGCGGCGTTAAAAGGCTTGCGCACGTCGGCGATGTGATCATGATGATCCCCCAGAAAGAACGCTACAACGACCGGGACACCGGCGTGATCGGCCTCACCTATTTGAAAATGAGGGTCGAACTGCGCCTGACTTTTGAGCCGGAAAACGGGACGTATTATTTCCAGGACCAATGGAAGTTTTTCCAATCGGCGGGGAACGAAACCCGGATCATTTTCACCGAGCGCTACTTCGAACCGGCTTCGCAATCTTCGGCGCAGATCACCGAACAGGCGCGCCTTCTCAAGGAAAGCCTCGCCCGGCTCAAGGCCATGGCTGAGCGGAAGTAAAGCTCGGTAACGGAAGCGCACAAGGAGCAATCCATGGCGAGCAACCCGTTTCCCCAATCGCCCATTCTCATCATTGACGATGAGGAAGACGTCCTGCAATCCTATCGGCTGGCCCTTCTCCTGGCGCGGATCGATAATTTCGTCCTGTGCAATAACGGTCTTGACGCAATGCCGATCCTTGACAAAGGGCCCCATTCGGCCATTATTCTTGATTTATTCATGCCGCGCATTACCGGGCAGGAGCTGCTCGGTAAAATCAGGGAACGCCATCCCGAAATCCCCGTCATCGTCGTGACCGGCTCCAATAATGTCAACACCGCCGTCGAGTGCATGAAAAGCGGCGCCCATGAATATATGGTCAAACCCGTTGAGGAAAACCGGCTGATAGCCGGTTTGCGCAATGCGATTGAAATCGGGGAACTGCGCCGGGAAAACCTGTCACTGCAGGCGCGGATGATGACCGCGGGACTGAAAAATCCCCAGGCGTTCTCCGGTATCGTCACCGTGAACGAAAACATGAAATTTATATTCCGCTATATTGAAGCCATTGCCGCAAGCCCGCGGCCGGTCCTCATTACCGGTGATAGCGGCACCGGCAAGGAGCTTGTCGCGCGCGCGGTCCATGCGGCGAGCGGACGCACGGGTAAATTTATCGCGGTCAACGTGGGCGGGCTCGATGACACGATGTTTTCCGACACATTGTTCGGCCATCGCAAAGGCGCTTATACGGGCGCGGACAGCGATCGGGCGGGGCTCATCGAACAGGCGGCCAACGGGACGCTGTTCCTCGATGAAATAGGGATCCTCGAGAAGAATTCCCAGGTCAAGCTCCTGCGTTTGCTCCAGGATGGGGAATATTATTCCCTTGGCTCGGACATAATAAAAATGACCGATGCGGTCGTCATCGCCGCGACCAACGAAAATGTCCAGGTGAAGATGAAGGAAGGCGCTTTTCGCAATGATCTCTATTACCGTCTCAACACCCACCATATTTGCCTTCCGGCTTTGAGCGAACGCGCGGATGATATTCCCGTACTTGCCGCCCATTTTGTTTCGGAAGCTGCGCAATCCCTCCATAAACAATGTCCCGAAATTTCCGTCGATGCGCTTGCCCTGTTGCGAAGGAAGGCATACCCGGGAAATATCCGCGAACTGCAATCCTTGGTGTTTGATGCGATGGTGCGATGCGAAGGACCGGTCCTTGGACCGGCATATTTCCAAGCGCATGGTACTGATCAAGCCAAATCCGATACATCTTCGCAATCACCCTTTATTTCGTATTCGGGACATTTGCCGCGTTTAGAGGAAGCCGAGGAGTTCTTTATGGCCGAGGCCCTGCGATTAACCAACGGCAATCATACCGCGGCCGCGGCGCTGCTTGGCGTATCCCAATCCACCCTCAGCAGGCGAGTCAAGAACCGCACTGTTTAAGCTCCCTCCCATGCAAAATGCATCGATACATGCATTTTGCATGGGTTGCCGGGTTATAAACCCCTAATTCATTACAATTTAAGCCTATTTAATCAGGCACGATTTTTGTTTATTAATGTGTTCCTTATTTCATCACACAATGGACAATTTTTCCGCTATGCATACAAACCGAGGAGAAACCGTGGACAATTCCGCAGTGTTTGAAAAGGTTTTTGCTAAGCAGGTCAGGACCATGAACAACAAAGAAGCGATAAGCCGCAACATCTTTAGCGGCAAGGGAATAGCCCGTTTCAGGAAAATGGATTTCGATAAAATCAAGGCCGAAGACAGATATGGTTTCTATATGGAGCGGTATTTTAACAACCTTCTGGTCGTCGAAAGAAAACGGTCCGAACGATCTCGCAAGCACTTTTTGCTCATGCTCATCGATATCAGTAAGGTCACCACGAACAATCAGGCTTCATTTCTCAGAAAAATCTCAAATGTCCTGGAAATATCAACCCGTGACATCGACGTTAAAGGGTGGTATAAGAATAAGAAAATATTAGGTATTATATTTACCGAGTCCCAGAAAGGCTGCTGGAGAATACTGGTAAATAAAATAAAGACCACTATTTCCAGCATGCTTAAGCCCGAAATAGCGTCCGCAATCGAAATATCCTGGATCGATTTTCCTCAGGAGCACGATAACCAGATACATAGTGAAGGCGCATCATCCGTTGATTTATACAAGTCAAAAGACCTCGAAACCATTTCCAATAAGGCCGGTCTTTTCGCAAAGCGGTCCGTTGATTTTATAGGGAGCATCTTCGGTATAGTGCTGTTCTCCCCGTTTTTCATCGTTATTCCGGTCCTTATCAAGCTTACGTCCAAAGGGCCGGTTTTTTTCCGGCAGCAGCGTTCCGGGAAAGGCGGGAAAAACTTTTCATTCCTTAAATTCCGGTCGATGTACGTGAACAACGATGCTACCATTCATAAGGATTTTGTCACGGATTTTATCAAGGGGAAAATCAAAGAAACCGCCGACGGGCAGAAACCCGTGTTTAAAATCAAGAACGATCCCCGCATCACCCCGATCGGCCGTTTTCTGCGGAAAACAAGTCTCGACGAAATTCCACAGTTCATCAACGTGCTCCTTGGAGACATGTCGCTGGTCGGTCCCCGGCCGTCCATTCCTTACGAGGTCGAGCAATACGATCTGTGGCACCGGCGCCGGGTCCTTGAAGTCAAGCCCGGAATCACGGGCCTGTGGCAGGTTGAAGGCCGTAGTTCATTGACGTTCGATAATATGGTCAGGCTGGACCTGCAATATATCAAACGATGGTCGTTCTTTCTCGACATGAAATTGCTGATCAAGACCCCTTTTACCCTTGTAAAGGGCGCATACTAAGTCCCTGTCATTGAGCGCTTCGATTTTCCGCTCATTGCCGGACACCCCTCCCTTTAATGATTGCTTGTCCCATAAGGCGAAAAGCATATTATGGCAAGAGGAATTGATCCATGGCCGACCTGTTCTCCCTGCAAACCATTCAAAATTTTCCTGCCTCGCTCATGTATCTGAACATCGCGGCGCTCATGCTGCTCATGGGATTGATCGTTTACATAAGCAATTACCGCAGCAATTCGTATTTCGCTTTTCTTCTTATATCCCCGCCGGTGGCCATTTGGATGATCTGCCAATATCTTTATAAAGTAATACCCAATAACCCAGCGGGGGCGAGGCTGGCGGAGTCGGTCACGAAAATCGAATATATCGGGGTGGCGCTCATTTCGTTTACCTTTTCATTTTTTATTTTCTGTTTTCTGCAATTGGTTGAAAAATACAAGTATTATTTCATCGGCCTGTCGGCGTTTTCAATCAGCTTTATCCTGCTCTCGTGGTTTTCCGACATTTTCGTACACGGCGTTTACCGATACCATTTTTTTCTTTTCGACACCTATTACCCTAAATACGACGCGGGAGGGTATGTTTTCCTGGCCTTTTTCGTGGCGAACGCGATGTTCGCGTTTTATGTTTTGCTGCAAAACTATTGGAGCAGCAGCCAGGGCCTGCGTAAAAACCAGATGAAGGTGTTCCTTGTCGCCTACCTCGTGGCGTATACCGCGCTCATCGATTTTCTGCCCTGTCTCGGGTTTCATGTTTTGCCCACGGGAGTGTTCTCGATCGGCGTGTACCTGGTCCTGATGATCTGGGCCTTTTTAAAAGAAAAGGTGTTCGACATTAAAAGCGCTTTTCTGATCGTCTTCATCAACTTCTTTTTTACCCTGCTTCTCTTCTCGACCGCCTTTCTGGTCCTCCTTAACCGGCATGTTTACCATTTTGTCGTCACCCAGAACCCCTTGCGGCTGAGCATGGTGCTCACCTTTTTCTTTTTGCTCGTTTTCGGGATCAATGCCCTGTCCAGGCCCGTGTTACGGCGATTCATCAGTAGAAACATCAACAGCCTCAGTTCGCGTTTCCTCGCGTTTCTTGACACTATCAAGGCCTATAAAAACATCGAGGGGCTTGTAGACATAATCAACGACGCTATTTTGTCCGCGCTGGGCCTTGACTCGTGCAAAATCTACCTGACGGCGGCCAACGGCGTTACCGTAAGCGGGGACGCGCTTCGGGCGCCAAAGGAAATCGACGGCAAAATGCACTTACTTGAGACGGCGAATATCAGGGAAATCCACGAATATAAAAACATCCTGTATCTTCAAAAATATCAGCATATCAGGAAAAAACTTATCGATTTGATGAAAGACCTTAATGCCCAATGCACCATCCCGATATTTTACAAGCAGGAGTTTCTCGGTATAATTGCCCTTGGAAAGAAGATAAGCGGCCAGGAGATCTCGGGAGGCGAGATTGAGTTTTTAAGAAACATCCAGGCGGAATTCGGGATCCATTTGCGCGCGGCGATTTTTGAAAAGAAAAGCCTGCAACATCAAGCGGAACTGGCGCACGCCGAAAAGCTCATCACGATGGGGACCGTTGTTGCCGAGGTGGCGCACGAAGTCAACAACCCCAGCCATTCGCTGTTTCTTGACGCGCAGACCAACGAGAAGGCCTGGGAGTCCGTCACGCCGATACTGGACGAGCGCGCCGATGAAAAGGGCGATTTTAGGGTCGGGGTCTTTACGTACAGCGCATTCAAGCGTGAAATAGCCGCTTTGTCCGACCGCATGAAACGCAACTGCGAGCGCATCAAGCGCATCGTGGAAGACCTGAGGTCCTTCGCCAAGAAGGACATCGACCTGAGCGAAGATGTGGACGTCAATACGGTGATACGGTCGTCGCTTACCGTCCTGGAACACGTGACCGGGAAATACACTAAAAACCTTCGTCTGAGCTTAAACGAACACATACCGCGTATCAAGGGAAGCGTCCGGCACCTGGAACAGGTCGTGATCAACATCGTAAAAAACGCCTGTCAGGCCCTTCCAAGTCCCGATAAGGCGGTTTCCATTACAACGTCGTGCGTTGAAAATACCGTCATCATAACGGTAAACGACGAGGGCAAAGGCATGGATGAAGAATTGGTAAAGAACATTTTTACGCCGTTTTATACGACAAAGGGGAAAGAAGGCACCGGTTTGGGGCTTTCGATATGCAACAATATCGTCAAGAACCACGGTGGCCGGATCGAGGTAAAATCAAAAATCGGAGAAGGCACGGCCGTTTCGGTGATCATTCCCGCCTCAAAAACCTGACGCACCCTTCGAGAACCTCAGGGTACGCTTCGAGAACCTCAGGGTGCGATCTACCCTGAAAACATCTTCGCGATATTGCGGTCAAACGGCGGCATAATGACCCCGCGCTCGGTAATAATGGCGGAAATGAGTTCGCTGGGAGTTACGTCGAAGGCCGGATTATACACGTCTACGTTTGCGGGCGCGGTTTGCTTTCCGAAACCATTAATGATCTCGCCGGCGTCCCTGAGTTCAATAGGGATTTCTTTTCCCGATTGTATGCTCAGGTCGAACGTCGAAAAGGGCGCCGCGACGTAAAACGGGAGCCCGTGGGCCCGTGCTATCAGGGCGAGGCCGTATGTCCCGATCTTGTTCGCCGCGTCTCCGTTTGCGGCAATGCGGTCGGCACCTACCAAAACGGCGTCGACCTTGCCCATTGCCATGACCGCGGCGGCCATGTTATCGCAGATAAGGGTCACCGGAATCCCGGCGGCCATGAGCTCAAAAGCGGTGATACGCGATCCCTGCAAGAGGGGCCTGGTTTCATCGGCGTACATGTGGAATATTTTGCCTTTTTCCTTTCCCACATAAATTGCCGCCAGCGCGGTCCCATATTCTCCAGTGGCTAAGCTGCCCGCGTTGCAATGGGTCAGGATAGCATGGTAATTTTTAATCTGTTCGAACCCGTACTCGCCTATTTTCCGGCACGTTTGAATGTCTTCTTCGAGGATTTCCCGGGCTTCGGCCAGCAGGGCGCTTTTTATTCTTGTAACGCCAAACGAGGCAACTGAGGAAACTTTTTTTTGAAGCCGTTCGAGGGCCCAGGTAAGATTGATTGCCGTGGGCCGTGAAGACGCGAGATAATCGGACTTCTCCCTGACAAGCTTTACCATTCCATCAACCGGTCCGCTTTCCGGATAGTCCCGAACGCCACAATACAGTCCGAACGCCGCCGCTATCCCGATGGCCGGAGCGCCCCTGATCTTGAGCGTCTTGATGGCGTCATACATTTCGTCCGCGCTTTTGATGTCAAGATACGCCAGTTCACCCGGCAACCGCGTCTGGTCTATGATACGGGCCGCATCGCCGGTCCATTGAATGGTTTTTAAGCGGGGCATATGGCGGTTTACGCTTCCACTTCCTGAGCAACGCTCTTGGAAGCCTCTATTATCTTTCGCGCGACTTCCGTGGGAACCGCCTCGTAATGCGAAAATGATTTCGAATAAAATCCCCGTCCCTGGGTCAGCGCGCGGAGCGCCTGGGAATAATTCTGGATTTCGGCCTCGGGGACCTTGGCGTTTATCGCCTGCAGTTTCCCTTCGGGCTCTATGCCGCTTATTTTTCCCCTCCGAGATGAAAGGTCGCCCATCACGTCCCCGGTAAAATCATCGGGCATGACCACTTTAAGGTCCGCGATCGGCTCCAGAAGAATGGGCGTCGCCGATTCGACGGCGATCTTGAAGGCCTCGCGCCCGGCAACCTGGAAGGCGATGTCTTTCGAATCCACGGGGTGAGTTTTTCCGTCGACAAGCACGACGCGGACATCGACGATGGGATACCCCGCGACAATGCCTTCCTCCAATTTCGACTTGATTCCTTTGTCAACACTCGGACGGAGCGACTGGTCGATTACCCCGCCCACGATCTTGTCCACGAATTCGTATCCCTGCCCGCGCGGGAGCGGTTCCACGTCGATGGCCACCTTGGCGTATTGCCCGGCGCCGCCTGATTGCTTTTTATGGGTATATTCAACATACTTGACCGTTTTAGTGATTGTTTCGCGGTACGATATTTTCGTGGGTTTCTTGACCACTTCGACCTTGAACCGCGCCTTCAGGTTATGGAGGATGATATCGAGATGAACGTCCCCCATCGCGGACAGTATCGACTGGCGGATGTCGGGATGGAATTTATAGCTGAAGGTCGGGTCTTCTTCGTGGAGTTTTACGAGCCCGATGCCGATCTTGTCTTCATCGCCTTTTGTTTTCGACGTTATCGCGACATTGACAAGAGGAGGAGCGAACGCCGTGGGAGCGAAATGGCCGCCAAGGCCCTTGTCGCCGAGCGTGTCGTTCGTATGGACGTCTTTGAGCTTGAGCATGACGCCGATGTCTCCGGCCGCGATCTCGGTGGTATCGGTCCGTTCCTTTCCGCGCATGAAATACATGTTTCCCACGCGCTCGGCGCTGCCGCGCGTGAGGTTCTGGAGGTCCTTGCCGACCGACAGTTTTCCGCTGAAGACCCGCACGCAATTGAAATCGCCGATATGTTCCTCGGATATGGTTTTAAAAATAAACGCGCTCGTCGGCTGCGACACGGAACAGGCTATCATTTTCCTGGCGTCGCCGTCGATGACCTCGACTTCCTTCCGCTGGTCCGCGGCGGGGCACAGTTTAACGATGGCGTTGAGAAACAGGTCCGTGCCTATGTTGCCAAGGGCGCTTGCGCATAAAACAGGGTGCAGCGTTCCGGCCGCAAAGCCTTTGGACAACCCCTTTTGCAGCTCTTCCTGCGAAAGTTCCCCTTTTTCGAAATAGGTGTTCATTAATTCTTCGTCGTTTTCCGCGATGGATTCCATAAGGGAACTTCGCAGGGCGTTCATGCTTTCGACAAGGTCGGGCGGAACGTCGATTTTTTTCCCGATCCCGTTGCCCTCACGCGCGTATTCGAACGCTTCCTTCGCCACTATGTCGACGATGCCTTTGAACCCCGTTCCCGTCCCGATGGGAAGGTGAAGGGGCGCCACCGACGTGCCATAGGTGCTTTTAATGACGTCGAGCGTCTTCTGAAAATTGACGTTTTCCTTGTCCAGGCCGTTGATCAGAAACATGCGGGGCATTCCCGCATCGTCAACAAACCGCGACATGATTTCGGTGCCCACCTGCACGCCGTCGAGAGCGCTTATGAGCAACACCGCGGACTCGACCACGCTTAGCGCGGCCTTCGCGTCACCCTGAAGGTCAAGAAAACCCGGCGCCTCGAGAAGGTTGATTTTCACGTCGTTCCATTCACAAAACGCGATTTTCATGGAAATGGACATTTTCCGATCGATCTCATCGGGCCGGCAGTCAAAAATGCTTGTTCCGTTGTTGACTTTGTTGAGTCTGTTCGTCCCCTTCGAAGTGTAACAAACGGCCTCCAGAAGCGACGTTTTTCCGACACCGCCGTGCGAAAGCAAACACACATTCCGCAGTTGATTGGCTTCGTACTTTTTCATTAAGCCTCCAATTGAAAGTGCATCAGCATAAAAAACAATGATCTTCACGCTGTATTTTAATTCAAATAAGACACTCTAAAATATAAGCGTTCTATCGGGAAAAGCAAATAAAAAGGGGATTCGTTACATCATCCCAACACGGGATATAATAATTGGAGCAGTATTCCCGTGATAACGGGGACCGTAAGATTGTCATTGATGCTCACGTTTTTCGTGATACGCACCGGGAAAAGCTCCAGGATTGTAATGCATAATGATCCCGCCAGCGCCAGAAATAACGGCACCCTTCCCCCCCATTCGTCCAGCAGGTGCGGCACCAGTCTGTAGCCGCCCGTAAAAAGGGCCATGCACAGGACAAAGCAGGCAAGCGAACCTTCAAGCGACTTCTTCCCGATTCTTGTGCGGCCCATGGTCTGGCCGACCAGCGCCGCGGCCGCATCGCCCCAGATAAAAGCGCAGAGCGCCATGAAGGATATGGACGGGTGATTGACAAATACTATTGAACACAGGAGCGCGGAATATACGATATAGGTGGCGCCGGTCATCTTTTTCGCCTCTTCGGGCCGCATGGCCTTGCCGCTGACACGGTAGAACAAGGTCTGGACGGACGCGACCTTGAAGCGCAGCAGTTCGATCCCCGTAAAAGCAACGGCGGCCAGCACGGCAAGCGCCGGGGAATACAGCCTGGGCGTCAGCCAGCCGGGAGCCCATGAGAAAGACGGAGCATACCGCGGAATATACAGGATCAGGCCGGGAACGATGATGCCGGTAAACACGTGCAGTCCCTTACGGTAGACTTCTTCCCTTCGTAAAGACATTGCCGGCCTTTCGGGTCATTTATCAACGGAGACGGGGTATACCCAGGAATTATACAGGTACGACGAATACGTCGGTTCCGCTTTGAGCATCATGGCCGCGCCCGGCCCGATGATGTTTTTAGCGTCGAAAAAATCAATCGACGTTTCCCCGGGATTTACAAAACGCCTGGAAATTACCCACGACGTGTCCCGTCCGTTCAATTTAAAAAAGGATATAAAACTATATTCCGTCAGGTTGAGCGCGAGCGAATAAAGTTTGTTTTCTTTTTTAACAAGGTCCCGGCTTTTTAAATCGGTCCCTATCCAGAAATATTGCGCGCCTTTCTTTTCCGCGATAAAAACCTGGCCGTAACGCTTCCATATCGCGATGCCCCGCGGTTCAATGAACTGGTTTTTGCCGGTCCCGTACGAACCAAAAACGTCCAGAAGCCCGAGGTCCTTGTCGAATTTTAAAACGCAATGTTTTTCCCGGTCGGTAATCCAGAGATTATGGTAAAAATCCACGGCGGCATAACCCGCCTTTTCATCCGCCGCCAGGCTGATCTGTTTCAGGACCCTGCCGCTCAAATCGATTTTCCACAACCTCGTCCCGTTCCTGTCCGCGCAATAGAGAACGTGTTCGTTAAGAAAATAGTCCCATCTATCAACTGCCCCGTCGGCAATGGCGAGCATCCCGGGCCCGTTTTCAAAGGTAAATTCAGCGTGCTCGGGAAAGGTCCGGCAGGCCTCGCCCGAAGCCGTAAAAACCACTATGCGGCCGTGTACGGGGTCGGTCACGTAAATTTTCCCCGCATTGTCCAGGGCAACTTGTTCGGGGGCCTTAAGGCCGGGATCGGCGGCGCTTGCGCCGGTAAACGAGTTGACCCAGTGAACGGTTTTTCCGGGATTAAACAAATGCACGATCCGGTCGTTGCCGCAGTCCGCCACGTACACATTACCGTCAGGGTCTATCGCGATGCCTTTAGGGTTTAAAAACCGGTCCACGCCGCTCCCCTTGCTCCCATAAAGGGCCAGGGACCACATTGAAGTATTGTAAATCAATTCGCCGCGGCCGGAATTGACTCCGTACACAACCACTTCGTCGTCGTCCTTGTCCGTCGAAGGGTCGTCGCGCGACTTCATTTTTACCGTAGCGACCCCTTCCGGACCGTCGAAAGCGGTTTTCGTGCCGAAAAACAGGAAAAGCTTCGCGGGAGAGGCCTTCCGGATACCGTACGAATGAAGATAAGGAGGAAATACGAGGCTTGCCGCCTCGCTTGCCGCCTCGCTTGATGCCTTGCTTTCGGCAAGAAGGCCTGTAGTCGCCAAACAAACGAAAACCGCGATAAAACTATGTTTCATTGTGCGCATGGAAAGGAATTATTTTATGTGGCTATGAAACCGATTGTGTTGGCAATGATCATCTGCGATTACTATTACCGGGACGCACATACCGGAAAAAGCATCCTTTCGGGGACTTTCAGTTCGATCAACAGTCCCGGTTTCCCTTCAAAACACGGTAATTGTGCAATATACATCGCGCTCACCGATGTTGCCGCAAGCGGTCAGCTCCAGCTTGTTTTTAAAAAAGAAGGCGGCGATTTTTTCCTGAAGCTGCCTCCCTGGAACGTGGAGCCCGCGGAAAACCGAAGGGCCGTCATTGAAATCGGCGGGAATATCAACGGGCTTCCGCTGCCCGAAGAAGGCTATTACGAATTCGTGGTCCAATGGAACGGCGTCGAAATTTCGTCACGGCGGTTGACCGCGGTAAAAGTTAACATGAACGAGGCTTCTCCGCCGCCGCAGAACTTTGGTCCGCCCGCGGGGGAAGTCTGAAGGCGGAGTTTTCTGTCCAATATATTTACACACATGAGGACAACATGCAAGTATCAACAATCATCGTAAAAGTCGTGGGTCTGCTGCTTTTAGCCTGGACGATCAGGTCGATTGTAAAACACCTTAAAGAAAGAAAGACCAGCGGGCATTCCGAACAGTCGATCACCGAACAGTTGCTCAACAATGTACTTCTTTATCTGTGGCTCACCTTCATGACCGTTTTTTCCGTGGGTATGATGGTCAACAATTAGGGTCGAAACCAAGCATTTCAAATGCCGCCAGAAAATCCTCGGGAAACGGGGCGACAAGCGCCATCGGTTCCCGTGTAACGGGATGCACAAAGCTGATTTTTCGGGCATGAAGAGCGTGGCGGTCAAAGCATTTATAGATTTTATAAGCTTTTGGCCTGTCAAGCACGGCAAGGGTTTCCACGCGGTCATTCCCGCCGCCATACAGCGGATCGCACAGGATTGGAAACCCGTGGCTGCTGAAATGCACCCTGATCTGATGGGTCCTGCCCGTATGCGGACGAATGCCCACCACCGAAACACCGCACGCATGGTGCAGGAGCCAATATTCCGTTCTGGCGTTTTTTCCATCGGTTTGAACGGAGCGTTTTATCGGGTCGCGACGGTTTCTTCCAAGCGGCATGTCGATAATGGCGTGCTCCGCGGGCCGCAGCCCGGCGCAGAGAGCCACATAATACTTCTCTATGGTATGCTCGAAGAACATGCGGGCGAGGGCGCCGTGCACGGTGTCGGTTTTGGCCACGAGGATCACGCCGGATGTGTCTTTGTCAAGGCGGTGGACTATGCCCGGCCGCTCGATGGCGGACCCGTGCGAAAGCGAATGAATATGATAGAGCAGGGCATTGACCATGGTCCCGCCGCGGTTGCCGTTTCCCGGATGCACGACCATTCCGGCCGGTTTGTTGATTGCCAATAAATAGTCGTCTTCATAAATAATTTCCAGGGGGATATTCTGGGCGGCCACGGTCGACTGGCCGAAATCATCGGCCTTTGTCCAGTCGATGGCGATCGAATCTCCGGCCTTTGGACGGGAATTTTTCTTTACGGCATTGCCATTGAGGACGACGCCGTTATTTTCAATGAGCTTCTGGATTTTGGACCGGGATTGCCCGGGCGAATATTTCGACACGATAATATCGAGCCGCTGTCCGGCGTCTTCCGGGGAAATGACATACGCTTCGGGTGAATGCGGCGTGTTCATTATGTATGGCGGGTCATGGTAATTCGGTTAATCCGGGTTATTTGTTGAGGGACTTTCAAGAGGAATGCCGTGCCGCTTCCGGCTGAATTCTTCCTGCAGAAAATTGATAAAAATAAGCCCGACCCCCACGGTGACATACACATCGGCCATGTTGAAAATCGGCCAGTACAGCGTATCGGAAACCCCTATCCTGATGAAGTCCACGACGCCAAGGCCCGGATGCAAAATCCTGTCGAGGAGATTGCCCAGCGCGCCGGGAAGAATGAGCGTAAGGCCCCATTTCATGGCCGTATCGGAATCGCGCAATGTTTTATAGTAGGCCACTATCACGACGATCGCCAGAATCGAAAAAATAAAAAAGAACGCGTTGAGCGGAAATGAGGGCAGATACCGGCGCGGATCGAAACCGAACAATGCCCCCTTGTTATACACGAGAAGGAATTGAATAAACCGGCCCGCAATCCTGAACGGCGGCCTACCGTGCAATGAAGCGACCGCTAAATATTTCGTGAGCATATCAAACGCAAAGCACACCAGCGTAATAATGGTGAAATAAAACCATTTGCGTTTTACTTTTAGTTCAAGCACCTCTTCCCCCTTATTTATTTTTTATAACGCTCTGAAAATAAATTATGTCGGCCCATACCTTTTACTTTTTGCGCATACATGAACATTATTTTCGCACTTATTAAAATCGTCCGGCCGGGAAACGCGCTCATGACAGGGGCCGCGGTTCTGCTGGGATCCTGGCTGGCCCGAAGCGCGGCCCCGGCATTTTCGCTGTTCCTGCTCGTTGTGACGGCCATGAGCGCGGTGGGTTTCGGCAACGTGATCAACGACATTGTCGACATCGAGTCCGACCGTGTAAGCCATCCCGACCGGCCCCTGCCGAAAAACGAATTGTCGCGCAACGAAGCCACGGTCTTCGCGTTTTTCTGCGCATGTTTTTCACTTGCAAACGCTTTCCTCGTTTCGCCGGTCCACGGAATCGCAACGCTTGTTCCGCTGGCAATGCTTTGCCTCTACGCATTTTTTTTCAAGGCAACACCGCTCATTGGCAATATCGTGGTGAGTTTTCTGGTGGCCTATGCCCTGCTTTTTGGCGGTCTTTTAGCCCCGCGCATGGAGAGGCTTTTTATTCCGGTTTTGCTGGCGTTTTTATTGAACGTAGCGCGGGAAATCGTGAAGGATTTCCAGGATGAAAAAGGCGACAGAAAAGCCGGCTTAAAGACTTCCGCGGCACTTCCTAATAAAGTATTAAAATCTCTCATTCTTTTAGTATCAGGGACCTATCTTATTTTTCTCTTTTTCCCCTATGCCCTAAAGCAATTCGGCGTCGTTTATTGTATCGTCTGCGCCTTTATCGTTATCCCGCTCCACGCCTACTGGTCTTTCCTCGTTTCAGGTAAAAAATGGGGCTCCCATTTGTCGAGAATTTCCTCGCTCATCAAATTCGAAATGCTCGCCGGGCTCCTGGCCCTTGCGGCCGATCAGGCCGTAAAGCAATTTTTTTCCTGAAAACAGGCGAAATCTATATTAAATAGCATGGTTTAAAATTGACCTTTGCGCCCCCAAGCTGGTTCGGGCAGAAATAAATTAATTGAATTAAATTGGAAAGTATTATATTCTTACTGGTAAGATACAAACCATTAAGGAGTAATTATATGAGCACTAATTTAGCAACAACCCGGCTGTCATCAAAAGGACAGGTCGTTATTCCTGAGGAGATCAGGGATTCGCTGGGATTGAAAACAGGCGTCCAGTTTGTTGTAATCGGTAAGGGAGATTCGGTCATTTTCAAAACGATTTCTCCTCCATCGTTTGATGAATTTGAAGATTTACTTAGCGACGCACGGAAACAAGCGCGCCGGGCGGGATTAAAAATAACTGATATCGGCAAAGCCATTAAAAGGGTCAGAAAGAATAAATGAAAGTAATTCTTGATACCAATGTGCTGGTTTCGGGAATATTTTTCAAAGGTCCGCCCTACCGGATT
>Ga0182017_10001514_pt1 | contig 17852 bp, 12 predicted proteins | sample 712E3DmetaG_FD_120492 | JGI IMG/M metagenome (GOLD analysis project Ga0182017, IMG submission 120492) | Permafrost microbial communities from Stordalen Mire, Sweden - 712E3D metaG | ecosystem: Environmental > Terrestrial > Soil > Wetlands > Permafrost | place: Sweden: Stordalen | collected... | reverse complement strand
TTTTTTAGGGCATGAACCAAATTTTTATTTGACCATAATCCATTTAAAACCAGTGTAATAATAGTAATAGCTATGATTACCATCAATACGGTTTGTATTTGTTTTACCATAGGTACAATATTTAAGATACATATTTAGTCATCTAAAATATCGTATTTTTTGTTTAATTGTATAATTTCACAATTTATTTTACAAATAACTTAATTTCAAATCAAGCAAAAAGAATGGCATGAGAAAATGGAGAATTGAAGACTCAGCAGAGCTATATAACATCAACGGATGGGGCGTTGACTACTTCTCGATAAACCAAAAAGGGAATGTGATCGTTACTCCAAAGGCAAACGAAACCAGCGTTGATTTAAAGGAACTTATTGACGAGTTAATACTTTGTGATGTTTCTGCCCCCATGTTGATCCGTTTTCCTGATATTCTTGATAATCGGATTATTAGCATCTCAAACTGCTTTAAATCTGCATCGGAAGAATATGGTTATAAGGCGCAAAATTTTATTATTTATCCCATTAAAGTTAACCAGATGCGGCCTGTGGTTGAAGAGATTGTAAGCCACGGAAAGAAATTTAATATTGGACTTGAAGCAGGTTCAAAACCAGAACTCCACGCTGTAATTGCAATCAATACAGATGTTGAGTCGCTTATTATCTGCAACGGTTATAAGGATGAGGATTACATTGAGCTGGCTTTACTTGCCCAAAAGATGGGTAAACGTATTTTCCTGGTGGTTGAGAAATTAAATGAACTTAAACTGATTACCTCTATATCAAAGAGGTTAAAGATAAAGCCGAACCTGGGAATCCGCATCAAGCTTGCTAGCTCCGGAAGCGGGAAATGGGAGGATTCAGGCGGTGATGTAAGTAAATTTGGCCTAACCTCAAGTGAGTTACTAGAAGCCATCGATTTCCTTAAAAAAAATAAGATGGAAGATTGCCTGCGTCTCATTCACTTTCATATTGGCAGCCAGGTAACTAAAATACGGCGCATTAAAATTGCATTGCGCGAAGCAGCTCAATTTTACGTGCAACTTCGCACCATGGGCTTTAATGTAGAATTTGTAGATATTGGGGGCGGACTTGGGGTTGACTATGATGGTACACGGTCGTCAAACAGCGAAAGTAGCGTCAATTATACCATTCAGGAGTATGTTAATGATTCCATAAGTTGTTTCGTAGATGCCAGCAATAAAAATAATATACCACACCCCAATATTATTACGGAATCTGGACGCTCGCTTACTGCGCATCATTCAGTACTTATTTTCGAGGTCCTCGAAACTGCAACACTTCCATCGTGGGATGACGAAGACAAAATTACTGAACATGACCACGAACTGGTGCGTGACCTGTATCTTCTCTGGGAAACGTTAAACCAACCCAGAATGCTCGAAACATGGCACGATGCACAGCAGATACGCGAAGAAGCGCTTGATCGTTTTAACCTTGGGCTGATAGACCTGAAAACCCGTGCTCAAATCGAACGCCTGTTTTGGTCTATCGCCCGTGAAGTTTATCAAATTGCCAATGAAACAAAGCACATGCCAGATGAGTTGCGCCAATTACCTAAAATGCTGGCCGATAAATATTTCTGTAACTTCTCACTATTCCAATCACTTCCTGATTCATGGGCCATTGATCAAATTTTCCCAATTATGCCTGTTCACAGGCTTGACGAAAAACCCCTTTATTCTGCAACATTACAGGATATTACATGCGATTCGGACGGTAAAATCGACAATTTTATTTCTACCCGCAACTTTTCGTATTACCTGCCTGTTCATGATTTAAAGCCTAAAGAACCTTATTACATAGGTGCATTTCTTGTGGGTGCTTACCAGGAAATTTTAGGCGACCTGCACAATCTTTTTGGCGATACCAATGCTGTTCATGTTTCTGTTCACGAAAACGGCTATAAAATTGACCAGGTAATTGATGGGGAAACTATTGCCGAGGTATTGGAATATGTACAATACAACCCGAAAAAAATGGTACGCACTGTCGAAACCTGGGTTACAAGCTCTGTTAAAGCAGGAACCATCACTATGGAAGAAGGAAAAGAATTTCTTTCAAATTATCGGTCGGGGCTATATGGATATACCTATCTTGAATAAATTCAAATACGAAGTAATAAATGAAAATAAGAACTCAACTTTTCCTGTTTTCTTTTCTTTCTTTTATTAATGTTTTTAGGGCAGGAGCATCTATTTATATTACTGTTGCAGCTGATGGAAGCGGAGATTTTAAAACTATTAATACTGCCATTGCATCCCTTCCGATGTTTAATTATGAAAGGGCTGTAATTTACATCAAAAATGGGGTTTATAACGAGAAAATCCGTATTGAACAGGATTATGTCACTTTACGTGGCGAAAGTCGCGAAAATACAATTATATGGTATAGCCAACTTCGTACAGACTGGATTGCCAACAAAGATTCTATTGGCCCGGCTATTATCAACATTGAGGGAGACGACATTATTCTTGAAAATCTTACCATAGAAAATACACAACCTGAAGTGGGGCCTCATGCCTTTACTATTTATGGCAAAGGAACAAGGACTATTTTGCTTAACTGCAATGTTACTAGTAAAGGCGGGGACACGGTTTCGCTATGGGACTATAAAACCGGCATGTATTATCATGCAAACTGCAACTTTGTTGGGGCTGTAGATTTTGTTTGTCCACGAGGGTGGTGCTTTATAAGAGACTGTAAATTCTATGAGCTCAAAACAACTGCTTCTATCTGGCATGCCGGAGGATATGACGAGACTCAAAAGCTGGTGGTAAGAAATTCTTCCTTTGATGGCGTTAAAGGTTTTGAGCTTGGTCGACATCATTATGATTCCCAATTTTTTTTGCTTGACTGCATTTTTTCAGACAGTATGGCCGATAAACCTATCTATCGGGTTGGAACCAATGATCCAAAAACAAACCGCCCTTTTAACTGGGGAGAAAGGTATTATTTTTACAATTGCCACAGAAAAGGCGATGATTTTGATTGGTTCAAAGATAATTTGAACACCAATAAAGATAAATTGCGTCCGGAAGCTATTACGTGCGATTGGACTTTTGAGGGAAAATGGAAACCGGAATCAAAGAAAGGCCCCAAGGTTTTAAACTATCAAATTCAAAACAATACAGTATTCCTGAATTTTGATGAAGCAATCACACTTATCAAAGTGCCGGTGTTGAAGTCAACATCCGGAAAGACATTTACCTATGATTCGGGCAGTGGCTCTAATACACTGCAATTTAAGTGTGGCGATAAGTTTTCCAAGAAGGATTTAGTTGGACTACAAATTGTCAATGACGCTAAAATATTAGGAACAATAGCTTCTGTTACAGAACGAAACGCAGATTTGAAGGTTAAGTGAAATAAAAGTCCTTTCCCTATAGGATCATAAAATATTATAAATCCTCTGATCAGTGTCGGGGGATTTTTTATGTTACGCTGAACAAATTAGACTTTCTTTGGTTTATAATGAAAACCAATAGTTAAATTTAATCAGAAATATATTATTTGGAAATACCTTAGACAACCTTTGGCCTGTGTTGCTAAGAGAATAGGCGCCTGGGTTTATGTAATCCGTCCTGTCGTTCGACCAAACCAAATAGATTTGCGATCCTGGCCTGTATTCCCACCTGAATACCAGGTTTGAACGAAACTGGTAAAAGTTGAAGTCAGGATTGTGCAGTGTATAATCAACCTGGGTATCATAGTTTTCGTCAATTTGATAGTCTTCACCAATCAGGGCGGGGTTTTTCAGTAATAAGTAACGTTTATCGTATTCTTTATCTTTTGGGTTAGTAATTAATTTAAAATCAGAATATTTACCAATTGAAGCGAAAGGACTGCCATAATATTGTAACGATAATTCCGGGGTTAAATTAACGTCAATTTTAAGTGTAAGTCCCAGCGATTCCTGGTAAATTCTTCCCAGGATATATTTTTTTGAATTATTAACATCTACTATATCAACATATTGTAAATTGTCGATATTATTGGAATAATTCAGATTTATAGAAATCTTCAGGGAACTTAAAGGTTGTGCAGTGATCCCAGGGTTTAGCGAATAGTATCGCGACCTGTTATTGTCGGCTGTAGAGAAATTAGTATTTAAATTGAAAAATAGTTTTTTTGATCCATCGGTCTTAATATTGATATACCCTGACCATGAAGCCGGGACTTTCATCGCTTCCCCACCACGCAAAAGGCGGGTATCCAACCCACTTGAATTATAGCTAATACTCGGCGCTAATGACCATTTGTTAAGGAATTCGAAATAGCCATATAATCCCATCCCGGATGAAAGATGTTTTAACCCGAAATCCCACCGGTTGTCCTGATCAAGTTCGATATTATAAGTTCGGAAAATAGAAACCGGTTTATTCACAAAATACGATATTGAATTTTTCTGTTTGATGAGATCAGAAGTTTGCATAAAACCAATATCGTTAAGGTCAAGTCCCGGAGAACGCCAGTTGATCTCAGTGTTGTAGCGCCACAATCCTTTACTACCTTTACCTATTCTTATTTTGCCGCCAAAACCTGAAAGATGCGTTAAGGTACTATCATAACTTAAATGATCGGCATCGGGCCGTTGATAATAACGCGCCGAAGCAAGCTGCAAATTCTTAATAGCATCTGGCTTGCCTTTAATCTCGCTCCCCACTATTTTTGTGTCAATATAATATTCTTTGTCTTTCCATTGATGTAAAAGGTCTAGCCCGCCTGTGTATGCTTCGCGGTTCATAAAATTGAGATGTTCATCGTGTATAAAACGGTTGGTAGAGGTGAATATTCCACCAAGCATGGTATTGCTTTGGTTAAAATCCTGTTGTACCCGGGCCACAAGGTAATTTGTCAAAGGTTCGGCAGTAATATTGCGATTACCTTCCGTGGAGTTTATGGTTGCATGTTCTGTGGCCGTAATACTATGAATAACGCCAACTGATAACCCTTTGGATGTTTTTCCGCTAAATTTTTCTGCGTTGAGGATAGTGGTATAATCAGGAACACTCAGGTATTCATTGTCTTGTAGTTCCGGCCTATAAGTAGGCGAATGCCCTATGCGCCGGGTGTAAAAAAGATTAACATCATCGAAATCGAAGTTGAAAATATTCTTGGCTTCCAAAAAGAACGGCCGTTTTTCTTCGTAAAATGTTTCGAAAGCAGTCAGGTTCATTACGGAAGGATCGGACTCAACCTGCCCGAAATCAGGATTTACAGAAAGATCGACAGTAAAATTGCTGGTCAAACCTATTTTAGCATCAAGTCCTATATTCCCAGATGTTGTCCTTCCTTTGTCGGCAAAAGGATTATCTGGCTCTTTTTCGAAAGTTTTAAGTTTTCCAAGAGCATAAGGCATAAGTTCAATACGACGAAATTTTTTCAGCCCTTTAATACCATGAATTTCACCAAATAAATAAAGCATTCCCGGGCCAGTGGATGACTGTGGCTCCCAATCACTTTCTTCCTGCAGACGATCGATCCATCGCCAGCAATGCATTCCCCATACCTGTTCTTCTTCGCTGCTGTAACGAAGCTGACTTAAAGGTATTTCCATTTCTACGGTCCAGGCTGAATCTTCAATAGCGGTTTTACCATACCATACGGCATTCCAATTAGGGTCGCCATTCATGGGATTGGTGAGCATCAGGTCAATTTTCTGGCCAGCTGCGGTTACATCAAACTCAAAGCCAGTCCGATGGTCATGATAACTGTCTAAACAAACACCCGCCATATCTCCATTAAATTCATCGCGTCGTCCGGCTTTTCGGTGAATTTTCTGAGGTTCGCTGTCAAAGGTCCTGATGGCAACATAGATACTTTTATCATCGTACAAAATCTTTAATTGAGTGGGCTGCGATGGTTTTCCCCCTTCGGTGGGTACCCATTGGGTATAATCACCAGCCCATTCGCCGGTTTGCCAGCAAACATCGTTTAATACTCCATCTATTTTGGGTTTCTCAGTTGAAAGTCTTACCGCATTATAAATCCTAACCGGTTTTTTGGGTTTCTGAATATTGCTGGTATCGTTATTGACCAATATTTGATTCGGTCCTTGCGTTGCTAAAATATTAAGTCCCAGGAAACCCAAAATACCCATTATCAAAAGCGGTCTTGTATTAACCATTTTAATAGTTGATAATTAATTCCGGCGGCTAAAGATAAAAAATAAGCGACTATATAAGTTTATTGATCCCAGAAAATGGATATACCCTAAGAAATATTTTAAATGGACAGACACTTAATTGATTAATATTCACCATACCCACCACGGAGCAACCACACATTCGGCATAAGCAAGAATATCAAATGATGAATGTGCTATTGCAGATGGGATTACGCTTTTGGAAAATTCTTTTAATAAACCAAATACTAAGCCCCCAATGAATGTCCAAATCATAAGGAATTGAATATCTATTTTATGTTCAATGACCGGCGATAAAAATAAACAGCATTTATAGGCAGTGTGCGATATCGTACCAAATAATATAGAGAAATAGGGGTTTATACTCCTTACATGCCCCTGGATAAAGCCCCGAAAGACCAATTCTTCCAAAATACCAATTAATGCAGCCACAGCAGCAAAATTTCTTATGGTTTTTGGAAAAATTGGAATACTTAATACATTCCGGTATAAGGCAGCATATATCAGGCCTAACATGATGCCTACTATAATAAATAAAAGCAATTTTTTTGATATTTTAAGTATGCCAAAAACCTTATAAAGGTCGGATAAGGAATAACATTGCCTGCTCATGATATAAGCAGGCAACATTAGTCCGACAAAGGATATGATTCGTTTAGGAAATTGGTCATGAATGAAATATGCAAAGGCCATAAATCCTAAGCTACAAAGAAGAGCCTCTAATAACAGAATGTATTTTTTATTACTTACCATCAAGTTAGCTATTAGCTAATGGCAATTTAAAGCCTTTGATTTTTTCTGCCGCGTAAACATCCGAAAAAGGAGTATGAACGGAATTAACAGCAATAGCCATCCCGATCCCAGGCAAAAACCCTCGTTAGGTACAATGGTACAGCCTGGTAATGATTTCCGCAATGATGCCGTTTTGATACTATCGCTATATTCTTTTTCGGGTATGGATAGATATTTTAAGTTTTTCAGCAAACGCAGTGTAGAATTGTCAATTACAGTATTCGTAATCACTAATCCATACAAGTTATCTAATTGTAATAAAGAAGAAAGGTTTTTTATAGAATCGTTCCTAAGGATTTCGAGTACTTCAAGATTTTTGTGATTGGCAATAATCGAATTAAATTCTTGTTGCGTAGTATTAGGCGGAAGCGCTAACCATCTTAAATTTGGCAATTCATTAACAACAATAACATTCTTATATCCTCCTTCTCCACTAATTAAGCGTAATACCTCTAATTTTTTAAATTCTTTTAAGAAATCAATATTCATAAACTCTTTACCTCCCAAAATAGATAGCTCTTTTAAATACTTTAGCGATTTAATAAAAGATAAATCCATTTCGCCTGGAACCATTAATCGTTCAATTTGAGTATTATTTTTAAAAAAATCTGTAGCAATTAACATACTTTTACTATCCGTAATAAGTACCTGTTTTAACTTTGGCAAATAAGGTAAAGCAGTTGTGATTAATGAATCTTCAAGTTCAATACCAAGGACTTCTATATTCTTTAATCCGGATAATTTATTAAATTCTTCGTTTGAAACTGACGCACCAACTAACCAGGCTGGACTAAATATTTTAAACAACTCCCGATCATCACAATTTTTATTGAAGCAAAAACCAATATTAGGTTTAGTCTTGGCAATTTCCTTTAGATAGGGATAATAGCTTTCAGGAATTTTATCAGAAGCAATTACCAACGCCTGCAAATCCATAATATCTGACAGTTTCATTTGTTTAAACCAGGGAAGTAAATCTGTGTCGTTCGAAATTTTTATCGAATTAATTTTACCATTGACAAAAACTAATGATTTAACCTCTTTATAATTAATAGTTTTTTCTTGCATATCCTGATATAACAAACCTAAGTTTTCGCCAAGAGCTAATAAATCCCCATTTTCTACCAACATTGCTGAAGAATGCTTACTATCCGAATAAAGCATATAACCCCAAAATTTCGAATAATTATAATTTTTGCCTTCCCCTTTTAACTCAACAATATTATAATGCCGGATTTTACTATTAGTACATGAAATAATTACCCCAATCGCTATCGTAACACAAGTGATAATAAATACAGGTAATAGCTTTAACAGCTGGTATTTATTATTTGTCGAAATTTGGATTTTTGTCATCATAGCTAAACGTTTAGTTTTGGTCGGTTCATTCATTTAAATTTATTTTATGGTTTTATATACAAGTCATAACAAATATATTGTTTATTTTTTGCCGAAAACGTTAATTAATAACTTAAACTTAAAAAAATACTACGTAATTTTATATTTTTAGAATCAAAGCAATGAATTAAACTTGTAGCAAAACTAATACTAATAACAATGAGAAAGCTTATAAACTTAAGTGTTTTAATTACAATAGCCCTTTTATTTTCAGGGCTTTATAGTTGTTCAACTTCGAAAACCAGGAATACCTTAAACTTTTGTAAAGACTGGAAATTTACATTGGGCGACATTAATGACGGCCAAAATCCTGTATTTAACGATGCAAAGTGGCGAACCTTAAATTTGCCTCACGATTGGAGCATCGAAGGCCCGTTTGACGAAAAGAACCCTGCTACATGCGGAGGAGGGGCATTGCCAGGTGGCATTGGATGGTACCGTAAAACCTTTACGATTCCTGAAACTGAAAAAAGTAAATTAATCTTTATCGATTTCGATGGCGTGTATTGTAATAGCGAAGTCTGGATTAACGGTCATTATCTGGGAAAGAGGCCTAATGGATACATTTCGTTCAGGTACGAATTAACACCTTATTTAAATTATGGCAATAAAAACAATGTAATTGCAGTAAAGGTTGATAACTCTAAACAGCCAAACTCCCGATGGTATTCCGGTTCCGGCATTTACCGTAATGTTTGGTTAGTATCTACTGGGAAAGTATTTGTCGATCATTGGGGAACGTGCGTCACGACTTCCGAAGTAACCGAGAAAACGGCTAAAATAAGCATCAAAACAAAAGTAAGAAACCGTACCCAGCAAGATATGCCAGTTACTCTGAAAACTTCAATTTATAATGCAGAAGGAAAAGAAGTGGCAGAAATTTCATCCCAGGAAACTGTAATTAAGGATTCTGTTAAGGAAATGACACAGGATTTAGCAGTAAATAATCCTGCTTTATGGTCTGTTGAGAAACCGGTATTATATAAAGTGGTTTCGAAGGTAGTATGTGAAAGTAAAATTAGTGATGAGTATGAAACGCCCATAGGTATTAGGTATTTTGTTTTTGATCGTGTGAAAGGATTTTTACTAAACGGGAAACACCTCAAAATATATGGTGTTTGTGATCACCACGATTTAGGATGCCTTGGTACTGCTATTAATACGCGTGCTTTGGAACGTCAACTTGAGATTCTAAAGGATATGGGCTGTAATGGAATTCGTACGTCGCATAATCCACCGGCGCCCGAATTACTCGATTTGTGCGATAAAATGGGCTTCATAGTTATGGACGAAGCCTTTGACATGTGGAAAAAAAAGAAGACCGAATTTGACTATCATCTTTACTGGGATCAATGGCATAAGCGGGATCTCGAAGACTTAGTGCTGCGCGACAGAAACCATCCCAGTGTTTTCATCTGGAGTATTGGTAATGAGATTCCTGAACAGGGGGATTCGACCGGAATTTCCATGGCAAAAGAATTAGCAGGTATCGTGAAAACACTTGATAACACCCGTCCCATAACTTCGGCTTGTAACGAACCCGAATCAAATTATATAATTCAATCACAAGCTCTCGACTTAATTGGCTTCAATTACCATCATAAGGCATATCCTGACTTTTTAACAAAGTTTCCCGGACAAAAATTCATAGCCACCGAAACTACTTCGGCATTGGCTGCAAGGGGACATTACGATATGCCTTCGGATTCAGTGCGCGTATGGCCTACCAGGTGGGACAAACCTATCGCGGGTAATCCTGATTTTACGTGTTCAGCTTATGATAATTGCCATGTCCCCTGGGGATCCACACATGAGGATACCTGGAAAATAATAAAAAAATACGATTTTCTCTCTGGTTTGTTTATCTGGACAGGCTTTGACTATATTGGCGAACCAACGCCTTACGGGTGGCCGGCACGTAGTTCATACTTCGGTATTGTTGATTTGGCTGGTTTCCCGAAAGATGCTTTCTATATGTACCAGAGCGAATGGACAGCTAAACCTGTGTTGCATATTTTTCCGCACTGGAACTGGAAACAAGGCGATATTATTGATATTTGGGCATACTCCAACAGCGATGAGGTTGAATTATTTCTTAATGGTAAGTCGCTGGGAACAAAGAGCAAGAAAGGAGATGAACTCCATTTGATGTGGAAAGTGCCATATACTCCCGGCACCCTCAAGGCAATAAGCCGCACTAAAGGGAAAGAAATACTTACCGAAGAAATAAAAACTGCAGGGAAACCTGCCAAAATTATTGTAAGTGCAGACCGGAGCCAAATTAAAGCCGATGGAGCAGACCTTTCCTTTGTAACAATAAAAATAACAGACAAGGATGGGGTAATGGTTCCCAATGCGGATAACCTGGTTAACTTTCAGCTTACCGGTGACGGCCTTATTGCAGGGGTTGACAACGGAAGCGAAACCAGCCATGAGCCTTTTAAGGCTAATTACCGGAAAGCGTTTAATGGCTTATGCCTTGCTGTTATCCAATCAAAAGAAAAAGCCGGAACAATAACATTAAAAGCAACTTCTGAAGGATTAGAACCTGCATCAGTTGAAATAATGGCAAAATAAATATAAGGCCACCTCTTAAAATTCCATTAACTCCTTCTCCTCTTGGGAGAAGGCAGGGGTTGAGGTTGTAAAAAAGCAATTTTTAGAGGTGGCCATTAAATTATTAATTAAAAAAAAATTCGGTAAAATTCACCAGGAAAACCTTTTCTGTAGCTCTGGTAAGCGCTGTGTAAAGCCATTTAAGATATTCGGGGGTAAGCATTTCATCGCGGAAATAGCTTTGATCAATAAATACTGTTCGCCATTGTCCGCCCTGCGATTTATGACAGGTAACGGCATAAGCATATTTTACCTGTAATGCATTGAAATACGGGTTCTCTTTTACATTAGAATACCTTGTTTTTAATGATGGTATATTGCCGTAATCCTCTGCAATGGTAAAAAACAGGCGTTTATTCTCATCCGCGTTTAATGCTGGGGATTCGGAATACAATGTATCGAGCAATAGCCTGACCGACAGCTCCATATTGCCATAATCGGGCATTATAATATCAGCTTCTGCAAAACGAAAACCATACATTTCCTGGCATTTTTTAACACGTTTTATTTTCACAATATCCCCATTTGCAATAAAATTGGCTTTGTTGCTATCGGCCATCCAAAAATAGTTGTTCTTGACCACCATCAGGAAATCACCTGCCGAAAGCTCTTCTTCCCTGAAAAGTACCTGGTTGCGAATACCTTGATTATATTTGTTGGCAATTTTATTTGACCGGCAAATCACTATAGTTTCATCCATGCCATGCTTATGGTAAGCACCTGTCAGGTTATCAAGCACCTCGTTTCCCCCAATGCGGCAAATATCATTAAACCTGTTTATTGTAAACTTCGGATATTTAAGGCTATCCGTTTCTATAAGGTTACGGATAGCAGTAGCATTGTATAAAATTCCTGACTCCTGGGCATGTCGAACTACTTCATGCAGTTCGCATTCATGCACACTAATATGGTACGTTTCAAGAAACTCCTTATTCATGGCTTGGCTTAGGGGCAAACCGACCGGTGGTAATTGAGCCGTATCGCCCACCAGAATTAGCTTACAGTTCTTATCGTTATAAACATAAGAAATCAAATCCCTAAGCAGATTACCTGTCCCAAAAACAGAAGCTTCGATGTTTTGGGCCGAAAGCATCGAAGCCTCATCAACAATAAAAAAGGTATTACTGGTTAAATTCCTGTCCAGTGCAAACTCACCAAACGCATCTTTAGACGATTTCTGTCGGTAAATCTTTTTATGAATAGTAGTAGCCGTAGTTTCTGAATAGGCCGCGAGTACCTTAGCTGCCCTTCCGGTTGGAGCAAGCAGTACTGTTTTAATATTCATTTCCTGTAATGCTTTGATAAATCCGCTAATCATTGACGTTTTGCCTGTTCCGGCGTACCCTTTAATAATCAGCAACTCCTTCTCCCCTTGCCTTATCACAAATTCAGCCAAAATTTCCAGTAACTTTTGTTGATCGGAAGTGGGTGAGAACGACAGATACCTCAGCATTGTATTTGCCAGGTGATTTTTTATCATAGCTTAAAAATAAGGAATTATACTATTCTGCATTAAATTTTATAATTTTGTTCAAACTTAATAAAACCTCTTTAATGAAAGAGCGATATAACTGTTTTTGCTTATTATTGTAATTATTCTAAGCTATTTTATTTACAACAGTATACAGCGGCTAATTCAAATGGAAATAATCTATCATCATGAACGATATCAATCTTCTCGACGAAACATTTGACAAAAATCAGTCCCATAATTATCATATGTCCATTCAAACCGGTAATGATGGGTTTTCCCTTTGTTTATTGGATACTATCCGAAATAAGTATATAGCGTTTCGGCATCATCCTATGGATAAAAGTGACCATAATTTTGAGGAAATCATCTCTATAATTCAATCTGACCCTCTGCTAAAGTTGCCTTATAAGAGTGTAAGCCACATGTTAACTGATGGCAAAAGTACACTTGTTCCGACATTTTTTTTCGAGGAGAAGAAAGAGCAGCTTATTTTTCAGTTTAATCAAGTGCAGGAAGATTTTTCTGAGGTGCTTTTTAATAATTTATCCAATGCAATGGTAGTCAACATTTTTGCATATCCTAAAGCATATTTTGCAAAAATAAAAGAGATTTATCCGAACCTAAAAGCTTTCCACAGGTCGTCACCATTTATTGAAACCCTGGTTCAAAATTCGGCCAAATGGGTAACTCCAAAATGTTTCGTGGCTATTAATAAAAAAGAAATTGATATAGGTATAGCCCAAAAGAAAAAACTCGAATTTTTTAATTCTTTTACCTATAAAGAACACACGGATATTGTTTATTATATCCTTAACATCATCGAGCAGTTTAAGCTTTCTGCCATGGAAACTGAGGTTTATATTTCTGTGGACTTAGAAAATCATGACGAAATCTTTGAATTTCTGAATAATTACCTCAATTTGATAAAGTTTATCCATCCTTCTGACCAATACACCTATAGTTATATTTTCGACGAACTGCAGCTTACCCGTTTTGCAAACCTGTTTAACCTTGCGTTGTGCGCATAATAAGCGGTAAATACAGGGGTAAAATATTGCATCCGGGGAAGGACTTTATAGCGCGTCCCACAACGGATTTTGCCAAAGAAAGCCTATTCAACATCATGGCTAACCAATATGATTTTGAAGAAATCGAAGTACTTGACCTTTTTTCAGGAACCGGCAGTATTAGCTTTGAATTTGCTTCTCGTGGTTGTAAAAATATTGAGGTTGTAGAGTCAAATTATAAATATGCTACTTACATATATAAAACAGGCAATGAATTAAAATTTAGCCAATTGAAAGTACATAAAACCAATGCCTTTCAATTTTTAAAGTCTTGTAATAGCAAGTTCGACATAATTTTTGCCGATCCCCCTTATGATATGGAAGGCACTGAAACGCTCCCCGAAATAATCATAGGTAAAAAAATGCTGAAACAAGGAGGGGTATTTATTTTGGAACATTCAAAAAAAATAAATTTTACTGAAAATGCTCATTTAATTGACCATAGGAATTATGGCAGTGTCAATTTCAGCTTTTTTCAGTAAAATATACAACAGTATTTGTAAGTATAAAAATAAGCACTATTTTTGCAACGCGATACAAAAAACGGAGTGGTAGTTCAGCTGGTTAGAATATCTGCCTGTCACGCAGAGGGTCGCGGGTTCGAGTCCCGTCCATTCCGCAAAAGCTAAGTCAAAACAAATCAAATCCGCTTAAATCTCAGTATTTAAGCGGATTTTTTAATTTACTCCGCTAAAATAATTCAAAAAATATCCAAAAAAAGGTGACCTATTCGGTTACCTTTTTTTTTATTCTAAATTGGTAACCGAATAGCCTGTAAAAAATTGTTTTATAGGTAATTGAAAGAGCCAAATTGATATAAAAAATAACAAACAGCGCACCGAAAATATGACGTACAATAGGAGCGACACCTTTGGGTCGGAGCATCGTATAGCGTCCGATTTTTTTGATTCTTTCGTTCTTTCTCATCAAGGAGAAAGAACATAATCATTTTTTCGTCTTTTTGGATCAAGCCAAAAGAACATTAAAAAACTTAATTTAAACTTTGGGTTAATCGAAAGAATCAAAACCTTTAATTCCGGTAATGCGTAAACATACTTTCACTAATATCACAGAATACCCCTATAATATAACTTTTCCCATACCTTGGATGGGAAAAGTTTTCTATAAATCCTTTGATGTTTCTCTTTTCAAAATTTGTATTGGCAATCTGGAAAACAAAATTACGAGGTTTTGATCCGTGCAAAACATCATCCATAATATTGGAAAACTTGATTAAATCTTCTGGCGCTAAACGTTCTAACCAAAAGTCTAAATCCGGGATAACATGTGGAGAAATATCCATAATGTGATAAAAACCAGGGGAGCCCACAAAGTGCTTATCAGTGCGGTTCCAAACCCATACTCCCTTATGAATAATACCATAAGGATCACCTTCTTTTAATCCTTCTTGAATAATTGCACTAATCAGGGTAAGCAAAGTATAATCAGATAAATAACTATTTTTTTGTTTTGATAATGAAATTTTCGCCATTACTATATTTTTAAAAATTGAAAATATTACACTCTGCCTCCATAATTAATGGTTGCTGTTTTGCTTTATAGCAATTTGTATCAACAATGTTAATTGGCTTAAATCTTATTGCCAATTTTTTTATTCCAATTTGAGTTTTGGCATGACGAACTTGCAAAAATGCATGACATTTTTTTTATGTATTAGCCAACACAATTCAAAAACCTCAAAAAACAAAATTTTTAACGTCAAATATGTTAATGTAAATAGATCTTTTCAGGTCGAATTTGAAATAACGGATTACATCGTTTTAGCGTGATTAATTCTATGATAGATTAGGCAACTTTAACTATGATTAGTATTGATAGTCAGCAATATTTAGTATATTTTACTACAATTTATTTTTATCAACCAGGGCTTTTAGAGGATAAAACATACGGTATAATAACCTGTAATCTTTTGTTATGATTTCTGCGGTTCCTTTTAGTTCTTTGGTGGCAGGAAGTTCCTTACCGTAGGTAGTTATTAATTTTAAAGGTAGTTCGACTTCTGCAATATAATAGTTATTATCGGAAACAAGGGATATGGACGTGACCTTGCTTTGCAACATTCCAAATTCCATATATGGATAATTGTCTAATTTGATGATCACTTTTTGTCCTTTAGCTATCTTGCCTGAACTTTTAACAGGTAATTGTATTTTACCTATATAATAGCTGAAATTATCGGGAACAATGTTAAACACAATATCTCCTGTTTTTACATTTTGGTTACTATTCCAGAACCCTGTAAAAGTGACCTTTCCTGAGAAGGGGGATTTTAAAACATAATTCTTTTCCCACGTTGCTATTTGGCTTGTTAATACTTCAAAACTCTCTTTTAAAGCATTTTTTTGTTTCGATGTTTGTTCTGTTTTTTGAGATTCTAAATCAAGAATGGATTGCCGAAGGTTTGTTATTTGTAAACTAGTTGTTATGGATTCGTTTTTAATTTCTTCAAAGTCATTTAAAGCTTGGATATAAGTCTTTTTCGATTTTTCGAATTCAGCTGTAGGAATAACTTCCTTTTGTAACAATACTGAATCCCTGGAAAATTGGTTTTTTTCAAGCATTAACCCGTCTTTTGTAAGTTTAATTTTATAATTCAGCCTTACCAGGAATCTTTCCTGTTCTTTTATCTCCTGGCGAATAGATGCAATTCGTTTATTGTGATAATCGAGTTTAATAAAATTATAATAATCGTCATATTGTTTGAGAAAGGACGAAAAAAATGGCTGTACTTCTCCTAAAACCATTGTACTATCTGGAACCGAAGGTAAAACAGAATTAGGGTGTTGAAAATAATTATTGATAGAGTCAAATAAAGACGCTATAAGTTTGATATGCCCGTAATTTGCGGTGTTTTCTATAATCGCCAGCATTTCACCTTTCTCCACCTTTTGATTGTCAGAGACAAATATTTTTTCCAGTTTACCGGTAGATTTAGCTATTACGGAACTTGAGGGATTATTCGCTGTTATGGTTATTTCCGCCTCCACTGTATCTGGATATTTGAAAAGCCAGCAACCAAAAAGAATAATAACAATAACGAATAATATAATAGTGGTTCCAACACGAACAATCCAGTTTGGTATTTGGCCAAGTACCTCCCGCAGTGGTTCGCTGCGTAGTTCAATTTTATCAGCTTCTGTTGAATCCATTTAATTTCCTAATTCCAACTGGTTTTTTACTAAATTATAGTACACACCTTTGTTCTTGATCAGCTCGTTATGTTTATCCATCTCTATTATCTTGCCTTTTTCCAATACAATAATCAGGTCAGCATTTTTTACAGTACTTAAGCGGTGGGCTACAACTATTACTGTTTTTCCTTTAAAAAATTGATCAAGATTTTTCATTATTTGAGCCTCGTTAGTAGCATCGAGGGCATTAGTAGCTTCGTCGAAAAAAATATATTGAGGATTTTTATACACTGCCCGCGCAATTAACAATCGTTGTTTTTGACCCTGACTAAGACCAGTCCCTTCGTTTCCAATGCGGGTATTATATCCTAACGGTAGCGATTCAATGAAATCTTTTATATTTGCCACTTTTACTGCATTCAGCAATTTTTCTTTATCAACACTTTCATCATTAAGGGCAATATTTTTAGCAATAGTGTCGGAAAAAAGAAAACCATCCTGCATTACTACGCCGCATTTTTGCCTCCAAAAATGAGAGCTCAGGTTTGAAAACCGATTATTTCCTACTGTAATGGTACCTTTAACCGGTTCATAAAATCCAAGTAAAAGCTTTATCAGGGTTGTTTTACCACTCCCGCTTGTCCCAACTATTGCGGTAATTTTTCCTTCGGGGATAATGAGATCAATATCTTTTAAGACGAATGCCGAGTGAGGTCCTTCATATTGGAACGAGACGCCTGAAATGGTTATACTTTTATCTCCTTCTATGGCTTCTATTTTGTTTTCATTATCAGGCTCCTCATCTTGTTTTAAATGTATTTCTCCCAACCTCTCTAAACTTAATTTGGCATTCTGGGCCGATTGAAAAAAGCCTATCATTTGATCTAACGGACTGTTCATTTGTCCAATTATAAATTGAATGGCCAGCATAGAACCTAAAGTTATGCTGCCGTTTAATACAGACCAGGCTGCCAGAAATGTTATTAAAATATTTTTACTTTCATTAATCAACATTGCTCCTGCTTGCTGGTATTGATTTATAGAAAGGCTTTTTATATTTACCCCCACTAGCGTTGCGTTTTAATTAAAACAAAGTCAATTGGTTACATTGATCATTAATTTCAAAGTTCTTTGAAGTATTTGTAAGTAGCTCATCTAAAGTGAATTTTGAAAAAATAGAAACACTTA
>Ga0182017_10001513_pt1 | contig 17860 bp, 18 predicted proteins | sample 712E3DmetaG_FD_120492 | JGI IMG/M metagenome (GOLD analysis project Ga0182017, IMG submission 120492) | Permafrost microbial communities from Stordalen Mire, Sweden - 712E3D metaG | ecosystem: Environmental > Terrestrial > Soil > Wetlands > Permafrost | place: Sweden: Stordalen | collected... | reverse complement strand
TCCAGATCTCGTTCCAGTCGGGATCCCAAAGAACCGTGGAACTCATAACACACTGTATGCAACCCGCCGGTAATAAAGTTCTTACGTTACAGAAAAGGAAAAAGGAGAAATTTCATTCATGCCTCATCGCTTCAATCGGGCTGAGGTTTGCCGCTTTCCATGCCGGGTAAATACCACAGGCAAGACTGATTACGATCCCAAAACCTACGCCCTCGATAATAGGTGTCGCGCTGGACCAGACAAACAGGTACTTTGTGGTATTCAGCAACAAGGCGCTTACAGCATACCCTGTTACAATACTTAATATCCCCCCGATTACACTCCCGACAACGCCAAGGATAGCCGCCTCGTATATGAACATGCTCATCACTTCACGTTTCTGGGTTCCGATACTCCGCATGATGCCAATCTCCTTGATGCGTTCGGTCACTGACATCATCATAATATTGAAAATTGAAACGCCAGCGACAATCATGGAAATTCCGCCGATCGCAGATACAAACGTAGTAACCGCGCCGAATGCTGAAAAAATTGTCGCGAGGGTTGCCTTGCTGTCCATGACATTGACGACCTTGTCTCTCTTGTTCATCTGGTTCTCGATGGTGGTTTTTACAACCGCGGAATCCACGCCCTTGTTTACTTTTACGACAACTGTATCATAATCACTCCGGTTATAGGTAGTATCAAACCAGTTTTGTGTAACAACAATCGCTGAATCGGTACTTATATCAAAACTGATCCCCCTCTCCTCGATGATACCGGTGACCCTCAGGGTTCCCTTGTCCCCGTCAGTCCCGATGGAGATCCGGGACCCGACCTTTACGTTGTGATCATCGGCAAATTTCGATCCTACCAGACACCCGGAATCAGAACGGCTGTAGCTCCCCGCCTTCAGATTAAGGAGCACGGGCACATCATCCGGGCTAAGGCCGTAAATAGGCGCTACAATCGTATCGCTGCCAACGCCGAGTTTCATGATATCCGATGTCTGAAGGACAGGAATTGCGACGTTTGGTGCAACAGCCCTTTTAATTTGCTGAAACTGCTGGTCGGTAATCTTCAGGCTCGTCGGACCACCGCCCCCGCCTCCCTGCCCGAACGCGGAACCTCCGGTATACGGGGAAACGATCACACTGTCGCCAACCGTGTGAAGACTGTCGGAAACCGAGAGCACAAGGCTGTTGCCGAGAATCCCCATTGATGCGATGGCAACAACTCCAATGACGATACCGAGCATTGCCAGCGTTGAGCGCAACAGGTGAAGCCGGATATTGCGTTTCGCAATTTCCCAGAAGATCATGCAACGATTCTCCCGTCGGCGATGTGGATGGTCCGCCGTGAATATTCCGCAATGTGGGCGTCATGCGTGACCATGATGATGGTCGTGCCCTTCCGGTTGAGCTCGGTCATCAGGTCCATGATGCCGGCACCGGTCTTTGAATCGAGGTTTCCTGTCGGTTCATCGCAGAGAAGGATGTCAGGATCGTTGATGAGTGCCCGCGCAACAGCAACCCGCTGCTGTTGCCCTCCTGACAGCTCGGTGGGTGTATGCGTGAACAATTTATCGTCAAGCTGGACGGACCGGAGCACTTCCTTCCCTTTTTCCGGATCCACTTCTTTCTGGGATTTCAGCATCATGGGAAACGTTACATTCTCAATAATGTTGAGCAGGGGAAAGAGATTGAAATACTGGAAGATAAATCCGATCCGGTCTCTCCGGAGATTGGTGAGTTGCACGTCGGACATATCGCCGATGCGGGTCCCGCTGATGAAAATATCTCCTGAGGTGGGGGTGTCAAGGCATCCCATCAGGTTCAGGAGGGTTGACTTCCCGGAGCCGGAAGGCCCCATCACCGAGATGAACTCCCCCCGGTCAACCTGGAACGAGACACCGTCCAGTGCTGTTACGTCTCCTGCGGGAAGCGGGTAGATCTTGACCACATCCCGGAACAGCATTACCGGTTCAGTATCCATTGGCGTGGTCACTTCTTCCTTCTCAGGTAGAGTATCCAGCCGCCGACAAAGATGAGCACGAGGATAACCGCAGCCGCAATGGGCAGCATATTTGATGAGCTGCCGTTTGTTTCCGTTGAAGTAGACAGGCCGGACGACGAGATTTGCACGTCCTGAACCGTATTGTAGATGTTGCCGTCAGCGTCCTTGTAGGATAACTGGATAGGAATACTCGTGTTGCCAGGCCCAGCGGTAAATGTCACTTCAAAGCTGCCGAAATCATCCGGCTTGAGAGCACCCACAACATAGGTTTTGTAAGGGTCCTGAGGTACTGCCGGGGCCAGGGATGTCACCATCACCGTATTTGCTGTTTCAAGGCCGGCGTTGTTGACATCTCCGGTCACGTGATAGATACCCGCATCCGTTTTTACCTGGACATTGCTCATGACAGGGTTAGCCTGTTTCTTGTCAACACCAAAGGCAACCGGGATCTCCATGGTCACCTTATGCGGGTTATCCCCGTTGTCATACGTCAGGGTGATCAGAGCAGTCGTTGCTTTTTCCGGTGTGATCGTGAAATTCACCGGTGCTTTTGCCCCTGCTGCAAGGTCGCCGATAAACATCTTTTCAGGTGCGGGGTAACTACCATCACCGGTCACTTCAAGGGCAACATTTCTCACGTTGTAATTCCGTGGGTTTGCCACCTGCATGTAAATGGTCTTTTTCGCCCCCTGCGTGAATGCATCCGGCTTGTCAAGGACGGTCAGTTCCAGCGGTGTATTGTCCACTTTGACCACTGCCCGGTAGTAGAGACTGTCAGCATCCCGGAAACTTAAGGAAAAAGTCGGGTAGTAGGTTCCTTCAAAGGCATCGGTCGCCACGGTAAAAATGAAGGTCTGAGTCTGGAGCGGTCCGATATTGGCTGAGGAGTCGTAGGGACTGCTGGTGAGCCGGATGTCCTTGTCACCAATTGTTGCGTGATTCACTACGATACTCTGGTTGGAATTCCCATTTGTTACGTATATGGTGACCGTGCCGGTATCCCCGGTGAAAAACGCCCCGGGATCATATGCGGTATCAGAAACGTACACTTTCCCGGCGGCGACGATTGATTCTGGTGTTGCATATGCAAAGACAACACCGGGTACTAAAATGAACAGCAATACCAGGCAGATAATAGGTAAGGATTGATTGATTCTCATTCACATTACTCCAAGGTTATAGATCGTATACAGGACATAAAGGACGACAGGGACTCCCACGCAGATGGCGGCATTCTGGGGCGAGAGCCGGCGGGTGTGTTTCATCCCGAAGATCCAGATATGGGCACTCCAGAGCATAAAGACGATTGCGATGAGGGTCGTGATCTGCGTGAGCTCCATCATTGCCGGGTCATGCAGGAACGCTTTCGTTACCTGCTCTATCAGTGCAGGGTCTTCAAGTGCCGCCTTGGTAAGTGTCGGAACAGTAATCCTCGGAATATAGATGATTGCAGCAATCAGGGTTATGATCGAACCGGCAATCTGAGGGAGATATCCGTATCCCACAACCTCCAGTACCCGATTGAATGATCCCTGTCCTTTGAACAATGATGAAATAAGATAAAAGACCCCGGCCGCGATAAGCCAGAAGATGAATGGCCAGATCAGCGCGAAGGCCATTGCAGACACGGAGATAATTGTATCCATGCCGGGCATGACGTCCGCCATCATCTTTGCGCTCAGCCCTCCCAAGAGGTATCCATTCATCGCAGCTGCAATACCACCGGTAAGGATAATGAGAGCAGGAATTTTCAGGCTCTCATTTTCAGTTACCCTATTACTGAAAAAAGCATCCGGCCGTATCAGAACATTAAGAAGAGAAGGGCTCATTTTCATTTCACCATATATCTTTTGGATTCGGGGAAGAGTGTCCTGCTGGAGATTTCGTCAACATCTTGGTGCAGACTCCATAAATGGTTTCTGTAATTCCTGAGGTATTGATAAATTCAGATTGGATCATAAAAACCAATTCTTATTATCAGAAAGTAGTTACGATCAGTCAGTTACCATTTGTTGTTGTTCAACCGACAACTATCGTGTATTGATACTATCTGGAGAATATTAACATATTCATTAGTTTGACATGCATCAAGGTGGCCGGGGGATTCAGTTCCTGGTGGGTAATTTCAGTTCCTTTCAGTGCAAGATGGGACATCAGCCGCTTGGTAAAAAGGTACATTCCTTACCTGTAACAGATGGAGACCCAAGATGCATAAAAAAAAGCATAGGTAAGCACATGTGTTCCACAATGTATATATTTGTACACGGTAAGTACTTTGTATGAAGACCAAGATCCTGCTCGAAGAGGAGCAGATGCCAAAGAAGTGGTATAATGTTCAGGCGGACCTGCCATCGCCGCTGGATCCCCCCCTCCATCCCGCTACCCATAAACCGGTGGGACCTGATGACCTCAAAGCGATCTTCCCGATGGAGCTGATAAAGCAGGAAGTTTCAACGGACCGGTATATCGACATCCCGGAAGAAGTACAGGATGTCCTGCATCTCTGGAGACCCAGCCCGCTGTACCGTGCTCACCGGCTGGAGAAGTTCCTCAAGACACCGGCGAAGATCTATTACAAGTGGGAGGGAGTCAGCCCGGCCGGGAGCCATAAGCCAAACACTGCCGTTCCCCAGGCGTACTACAACATGAAAGCCGGGATGGAAAGGATCGCAACGGAGACCGGTGCCGGGCAGTGGGGTTCAGCCCTTGCCTTTGCAACGATGCTCTATGATCTTGAGTGCACCATTTACATGGTCCGGTCGAGTTATACCCAGAAACCCTACCGGAAATCGATGATGCATGTCTGGGGGGCGGAGTGTATCCCGAGTCCCAGCACCAAGACCAATTCCGGCAGGGCAGTTCTGGAAAAGGACCCGGATACCCCGGGTGCGCTGGGGATTGCAATCTCTGAGGCGGTCGAGGATGCAGCTACGCACGCCAACACCAACTACGCGCTCGGTTCGGTGCTGAACCATGTCTGTCTCCACCAGACGATCATCGGCCAGGAATGTCGGGAGCAGCTTGCCATGGTCGACGATTACCCGGACGTTGTCATCGGTTGTGTTGGCGGCGGATCGAACTTTGCCGGGATCTCGTTCCCGTTCGCAGGGGACAAGATGACCGGGAAGCACAAGGACGTCGACCTCATCGGTGTCGAACCCGCTTCGTGCCCGTCACTTACCAAGGGGCTCTTCACCTATGACTTCGGGGATGTGGCCGGCTTAACACCCCTCCTCATGATGTATACCCTTGGCCATGACTTTGTTCCCCCCGCAATGCATGCCGGCGGTCTCCGGTACCATGGGGACTCCCCGATTGTTTCCCGTCTTGTCCATGATGGTGTTATGCGGGCAGTCGCCTATCACCAGAGCGAAGTCTTTGACGCCGCCCAGACATTTGCCCGTACAGAAGGGATCATTGTTGCCCCCGAGACAGCCCATGCTGTCAAATCGGCAATCGATGAGGCGCTTAAATGTAAAAAGAGCGGGGAGGACAAGACCATCCTCTTCAACTGCTCGGGCCATGGTAATTTCGATATGTCTGCCTATGATGCATACTACGCTGGCCAGCTGGTTGACTACGAATACCCGGACGAACTGATCCGGGAAGCGATCGGCCGGATACCCAAGATACAATAAACCATCCAGCCCATCTCTTTTTCATGAAGCGCATCGGTCTTCTTATCAACCCCATTGCCGGGATGGGGGGATCGGTGGGGCTGAAAGGTACTGATAATTCCGTTGCAGAAGCCCTGCGTCGGGGGGCACAGCCCCATGCCCCGGACCGGGCGAAGATAGCGCTTGAGATCCTCGCGAAGAGGTCGGACCTTGCGTTTGTTACCTGTTCCGGCGCAATGGGCGAAGATGCCCTGAAGGAAGCCGGTATCACCGGTTACCGGGTCCTGTATCACTACAAGGGAGAGAGCAGTTCAGCGGATACGAAAAAGGCCGTGCGTGCGTTCCTTGAGAATGGTGTCGACCTGGTCCTTTTCTGCGGGGGTGACGGGACTGGAAGGGATGTTCTTGATGTCACTGGAAGCGATGTTCCGATTCTCGGCATTCCCGCAGGTGTCAAAATGTATTCAGCGGTCTTTGCCGTTGACCCGGCCAGTGCAGCCGATCTCGTACTGGCATTTGACCATCATCATCTCAGAGATGCCGAGGTGCTGGATGTTGATGAGGAAGCATACCGGGCCGGCCACCTCAAGACCCGTCTCTATGGTATTGCCCGTATCCCGGTCCTCGCAGGAAAAATGCAGGTCGCAAAACAGGTGTACGAAGAACAGGACGAAGGGCGGGCAAAGGCTGCAATAGCGCAGTTTATCGACGAGATAATGCTGCCGGGGACGCTCTACATCATCGGGGCTGGCACAACAACCGAAGCCATTGCCCGCAGGCTGGGCATCAAAAAGACACTGCTCGGTGTGGATGCTATCAGGGATAAGAAACCTGTTGCAGCTGACTGTGATGAAAAGACCCTCCTTGTGCTTGCTGAAAAGTCACCGGATACCCGGATCATCATCAGCCCGATCGGGGCGCAGGGATTTATCATGGGCAGGGGAAACCAGCAGATCAGCGCACGCCTCGTCCGCAGCATCGGGATAAAAAGGGTCATTGTGGTTGCAACGCCTCACAAACTTGCACAAACCCCCTACCTCTATGTTGACTCAGGGGATGCCACGCTTGACCGCGAGTTCGGGGACTTGATTCAGGTCATCTCGGGATACCGGATCGCACAGCGGAAAAAGATCGGTCATTAAGACCGCTGTCCGGTTTTTTTAGAGATGTAACTGGTCACAGGCTGGAAAATCCCCGACCGATAAGTTCCGTTTCAAAAAAAATGATCACTTCTTATCCGCGGCTTGTGGTGGCTTCAGCAACGCAAACGCGATGACGAACCCGATCACTGCGAGGACCATCACATAGGGAAATACCCCGAGATAGGATCCGGTTGATGTCTTGATGAACCCCGCCAGCTGGGGCCCGGCAATGGCACCCGCGCCATAAGCGAGGAAAAGCACGCCGTAACACCGCGGGTAATCTCCTGTTCCGAAATAGCACCCGGTGGCCGTCGGTGCGATCGCAAGCCAACCCCCGAGACAGCCCCAGAGAACAACAAATGCAAGAATATAGACCGGTACCGTGGGCACCTGCCACATGAGGACGGATACGAGTGCGATCAAAACAAAGGATACCATGGCGGTATTCCGGGGGGTCAGTTTGTCAGTGAGGGCACCAAAGACCGGTCTCCCGAACCCGTTGAAGATCGCAAAGACACCGACGAGGACTGTTGCGAGCCCGGCCTCTATCCCTATATCCGAACCTACCGGTTTTGCGATACCTACCGCCATGAGGCCGGCAAGGCACCCGATAAAGTAACACACCCAGAGTGCGTAGAACGATGTTGTTTTCAGCATCTCATCGCGCCTGAATTCACAGGTAACTACTTGGCCGGTAACCGGTGCCGGGGGCTCCCATCCGGCAGGTTTCCAGCCGGCCTGCGGGAATTTCAGCGGCAGGGCTAACAGGATGGTTAGGATGACGAACGCAATCCCGAAGATCCTGAATGTCGTCATTACGCCGTAGGTTACGATCAGGTACCCTGCGATATTTGCCGTGAAGAATGCGGAGAACCCGAACCCGAGCAGTGTCAGGCCAACGGCAAGACCACGGCGGTCCGGGAACCAGCGTGCAGAAACCGCAACCGGTACGCCATAGGCAATGCCAACCCCGATTCCTCCGACAATTCCATACAGGACGTAGAGCATTGGCACCGATGTGGCAAATGAGGCCAGGAGCCAGCCAAGGCCGGTAAGTATTCCCCCGACTATCGTTACATTTCTCGGCCCGTACTGCTCAATGTACTTCCCGGTGAACGGCATGGCTATTGCAAAGAACGCGAGGAATACTGAGAACGGCAGCAGGACATCGCTTGCCGTCACAGCCTGGCCAAGGTCTTTGGTGAAGTAACTGGTAAGCGGAGCGACAAACACGCTCCACGAGTAAATCGTTCCAAGGCACAGGTTAATGAGCATACCGAAGATGACAAGTACCCAGCGCCCGTTTTCAGCATCCATTCCCATGATCGTTTCAGGTAAACTTTCCGTCATAATGTTCTCTCGTAAAATTTCTGTTTATCATGATGTGTGCCGATACTCCTCCCGGTCGTGAAAAAACGGAAGGGTTTTACTCCTCCAGTGTTGAGATGTCCCCGGGATCGATCCCCATCTCTTTTGCCTTCAGAACCCTGCGCATGATCTTGCCACTCCGGGTCTTGGGCAGCTTGTCTACGAAATCGATCTCGTGGGGCATGGCGATCGGCCCGAGAGTGGTCCGGACATGGTGGAGGAGATCCTGTTTGAGCTTATCGCTCGGTTCGTTCCCCATGCGGAGGATAACGAATGCCTTGATGGAATTGCCTTTCACGGTATCCGGTTTCCCGATGACTGCCGCTTCAGCGACAGCGTGATGGGAGACGAGCGCACTCTCGACCTCTGCAGTCCCGATATTGTGGCCGGCTACGATGATTATGTCATCTGCCCGCCCGAGGATCATGATGTAGCCGTCTTTACCCTTGACCGCGAGGTCACCGACAGCATAGACACCATCAATCGTATACCAGTACTTGCGGTAGCGCTCGTCATCCTTGTACACCGTGCGCAGCATGGCCGGCCACGGTGATTTGATCACGAGCAGCCCGCCGGTACCGGGCTTGACGGAGTTGCCATTCTTGTCAACAACATCTGCCTCAATCCCCGGTATGGGTTTGCCGGCAAAGCCGGGGCGCATGGGCTCCCCGATCATGGTGGTGATCATGTGCATGCCGGTCTCTGTCTGCCACCACGTATCAAGGATCGGGACTTTCATTTTTCCGATGACCCGGTAATACCACTCGAATGCCTCGGGGTTCAACGGTTCTCCAACCGAACCAATGATCCGCAGGGAGTTCAGGTTGTATTTGTTCGGCCATGCCTCGCCCATCTTCATGAACATCCGGATTGCGGTCGGTGCAGTGTAGAAGATGGTAATCTTCTGCTCCTCGATCAGGTTCCAGTAACTACCGGCATCCGGGTAGTCCGGTGTCAGCTCGGAGATGAAGACGGTTGCCCCGACAGCCAGCGGTCCGTATACGATATAGCTGTGACCGGTGATCCAACCCGGATCAGCGGTACACCAGTAGATATCGTTGTCCTTGATATCGAAGATGTATTTGCTGGTATAATAGGTGCCCACCATGTACCCGCCACAGGTGTGGACAATTCCCTTGGGCTTTCCCGTTGACCCGCTGGTGTAGAGGATGAAGAACGGGTCCTCGGCATCCATGACTTCAGCCGCGCAGGTGTCAGGAAGGCCCTCCATCAGTTCGTAGAAGTCCAGTTCGCGCTCGTTGAGATCAACCGGAGGATCTCTCCTGCGGAGGACTACCACGTGTTCGACCGTTGAGGCGTTGATGATCGCCTCGTCCACGATGGCTTTCAGCTGGATTGCCTTACCGCGCCGGATTGAGATATCCGCAGTGACGACAACCGTTGCCTCGGCATCCTGGATCCTCATGTTCAGAGCGGATGCCCCAAATCCGCCAAAAACAACGTTATGGACAGCACCAATCCGCGCACAGGCCAGCATGGCTATGATCTGCTCTGGAACAAGGGGCATATAGATGCATACACAGTCACCTTTTTTTACGCCAATTTTCTTTAACCCGTTCGCAAACCGGGATACCTGGGAGAGGAGTTTCTGGTAGGTGAAAATGCGTTCCCTGCCGTCCTCGCCCCTCCAGATCAGGGCAACCTTGTTGCGCCGGCTGTTGTTGACGTGCCGGTCAAGGCAGTTTGCCGAGATGTTCAGCTTGGCATTCGTGAACCATTTGACGTAGGGATAGTTCCATTCTTTTACGGCATCCCATGGTCTGATCCAGTCCAGTTCCTTTGCCATTCTTTCCCAGAATCCATCAGGATCTGCAAGGAATTCTGCATAGGTTTTCTGGTAATCTGCCATCCAGGCATGTTTCCTGTACTGTGGGTCGGGCGTGTATGATTTCACGTCCTCGACAAGTTTGACATCAAAATCTTCCGTCATGTCCCACCTATTTTACATTATTAATCATGTTGAACATTGTATATAAAAGTTGTCGAAACACTGTTCGACAAAAGACTGCGATGACAGAATATCCAAAATCAATCTGAAATGCGTAGGCAGTAGACCTTCCGGTTAAATATTTCTGGAGTGTAGGAGATCCTGCCCGTCCTCAATAGATATAACAAGAATTATCTGTCCGGGTTTTTCAATATAGGATCGATGCTTAAGAAATTCACGGGGTGTCTGCTGGGTGCAGCCATTGGAGACGCACTCGGTATGCCCAATGAAAGCACATCTCCCAACCTCAATAAGATGAAATACGGGTACCGGCGCCCGTATAAGGGCCATCCCAACGAAGGCCTGAACCCGGGTCAGTTTACCGATGACACCCAGATCATGATCCTTGTCTCGACCCTCCTTGCTGACGGGAAATATAATGAGGAACGGTACACCACGGCGCTTCGCGAACTGTATGGCAGGGGAGCTCTGCGTTTTCCTGACGGATCGATCTCCGCAGTATGTGAACATACGGTTCAGGAGCATGTCCCCCAGAAGGGAGTGAAATCGACCACTGCCGGCTGCCTTCCTCTTGCGGTCCCCTTTGCACTCGCTTTCCCGGATATGAATGAAGCCTGCGAACGGGCAGTACGGGCATGCAATGTCACGCATACCCACCCCGCAGCACATGCTGCGGTATCAACGTTCGTCACCCTTCTGTACCATACGCTTCACGAGACTCCCGATCCCATTGGAAAGGCACTGGCAAAGGCACAGGTCGAGGATGAAGTACTCGGTGGTAAGATACGCAATGCGCTGGTGCTCGAAAAGGACGGGATGGAAACGGAAACAGCCCTTCTCAAGATCGGGAACGATGTCTCGGTATTCCAGACTGTCCCGATCACATTTTTCCTCATCAGCCGCTATACCCACCCCCCGGACCTCTTTACCGTTTCAGCAAATACCGGAGGAAATACCGATACCATAGCATTTCTCTGCGGGGCTTATCTCGGCGCACGGGATGGTATTGGAGGACTGCCGGAAGACCTGCTTGGCGGTCTGGAAGACCGGCAACGGATTGAACTGCTCGGGCAACGCCTTTATTCTGTTTATTCCCGTAAAATCGGGCAGGTATAACGGCGTTTCCTGGAATACTTTTATAAAAACCTAAGATTTTCTGAAATCCTCTCACAGAAGCATTAAATTTTCAACAATCGGATATTCTTCCTATGAAAATTGCGATTGTCGGGGCCTCCGGCTATGCCGGTGGTGAGCTGATTCGCCTTCTCGTTCACCACTCTACGGCAGAGGTTGTCTGTGCCACGTCGCGGAAACTTGCAGGTACCCCCCTTGACCAGATCCACCCCCATCTGAAAGGGTTCACGGATCTCAAATTCGAGAATCCCGCAACCGATGCCATAGATGCGGATGTGGCATTTCTTGCAGTCCCGCATACGGCGGCAATGACCTATGTGGGCAAACTGCTGTCCCGAGGCATTAAAGTAGTGGACCTGAGCGCCGATTACCGGCTTCCCAAGGATGTGTACGAAAAAACGTATGGCGTTACCCATACGGATTATTTCCCTGCCCCGTACGGCATCCCCGAGCTCCACCGCAAGGAGTGCATCAACGCGAAGTTCGTTGCAAACCCCGGCTGTTTCCCGACCGGGGCCACTCTCGCGGCAGCTCCTCTTGCCAAATATGCCCATACCGTGATATTCGACTCCAAGACCGGGGTCAGCGGAGCGGGCGACAACCCCTCGGCAACCACCCATTACCCGAACGTGGGAGACAATGTCGGGCCATACAAGTTGACCACCCACCGGCACCTTGCCGAGATGAAACAAGAGATCGCATTCCTTGGATCGAAGGCAAAGGTCTACTTTACCCCCCACCTCGTCCCGGTCAATCGGGGCATCCTGACCACTGCGCACATCCTGCTGGACGAGCCTCTGGAGCAGAAGGAGGTGGAGAAGATCTACCGCGACTTCTACAAGGACGAATACTTCGTCCGCTACCAGAAGCCCTCGCTTGCCGCTGTCCGCGGGAGTAACTTCTGCGACCTCATGGTCGAGAGCGAGGGACTGCGTATCGTAGCAGTATCAGCGATCGACAACCTTGTCAAGGGTGCCAGCGGCCAGGCAATTCAGAACATGAACCTGATGTGCGGATTGAAAGAGAATGATGGACTTGTCGGGGCAGGTATGCTGCCCTAGGAGGATGCCATGCTCGTCCAGGATGCGATGACAAAAGACCCGGTAACCTGCACCGCAGAGACTCCTCTCCGGCAGGTCGTGGCACTGTTCCGGAAGCACCACATCGGAGGGCTTCCGGTTATGGAAGGAAAGGAGCTTGTCGGCATTATCACGGAGTCCGACCTCATCTCCCTCCTTGAGACCGAGCGGATCTCCGATGACCTCTGGCTCCCGTCCCCCTTCGAAATCATCGAGGTGCCGATACGGGAATACATCAACTGGGAGAAGACCAAACACGCCCTGACCAACATCGGCGACATGCCGGCAAAGAAGGTAATGACCCATCGGGTGGTCACCGCTACGGAAGATATGGAAGTCGAGGCCGCTGCAGCCCTCATGCTGAAGGAAGGCATCGCACGTCTGCCGGTGATGAGGGGGAAGAAGATCGTCGGGATCATCACGCGTGCGGATATCATCAATGCTATCGGGTCGTCGTATACCGGAAATGAGGAGGCTGGCGAATAGATGTCTTGCAGGAGTATCTGTGCAGTCCCCGGTGTCAAGGCCTGGGGGATGAAGGAGGGCAAGTTCGGCCTTGCGCTTATCGAAGCCCATGGAACGGCAGCCGGAGTGTTCACGGAGAACCTTGTAAAAGCTGCACCGGTCGTACTGATGCAAAAGCAGATCAAAACCGGAAAACTGGAAGCTGTCATCGTCAACAGCGGGTGCGCGAACGCATATACCGGAAAGCGGGGATATTCTGACGCAGTTGCCATGACGGAGTATGCCGGATGGGCGTTGGGTATACAACCCCCCTACATCGGGGTGGGAAGTACCGGTGTCATCGGCAGGTATCTCGACCTGCCCCTGATCAGGCGCCAGTGCGAGATGATCGCGCCGAAGCTCGGGCACTCCCCGGAAGCAGAAGACCTTGCGGCAAAGGCGATCATGACAACGGACACCTTCCCCAAGCATGCGCTTGTGGAAAAGGAAGGTTTCTGTATCGGCGGCATCACCAAAGGGAGCGGGATGATCGCCCCGAATATGGGGACGATGCTCGCGTTCATCTACACCGATGCGGAGATCGGCGCAAAGCCGCTGGCTGACGCCCTCCGGCAGGCAACACGGCGCTCGTTCAACCGCGTGGTGGTTGACGGGGATACCAGCACGAACGATATCGCGCTCTGCACTGCGACCGGTGAGGCGGGAAAAATTAAAACCACAGAATTTTCTCTGGCACTCGAAGAGTGCTGCCAGTCCCTTGCAGAGCAGATCGCAAAAGACGGCGAAGGGGCCACGAAGTTGCTCCAGGTCACCGTCACCGGCGCAAGGAATGAGGACGATGCGGAGAAGGTGGCCCGAACCGTCATCGAGTCACCGCTCGTGAAGACCGCCGTATACGGTGAGGACCCGAACTGGGGCCGCGTTGTTGCAGCAGCCGGGCGCGCCGGCGTGAAGTTCGATCCGGACGCAGTCTCGCTCTGGATCAGCGACGGCAAAAGTAAATTCCCGCTGGTAAAATCCGGCGAGATCCTTGCCGACCTTGAGGCGGCCAAGAAGGCGATGCATGGGAAAAAAGTGATCTTCATCCTCGACCTTGCCACGGGAAAAGCCGAGGCGACCGCATGGGGCTGTGACCTCACCGAGCGGTACGTAGAGATCAACGGGAGGTATACAACATAATGAAGCGTGAAGACGTTCTCATGGAGGCGCTGCCCTACATCCAGCAGTTCCATGGAAAAACGATCGTGATCAAGCTCGGCGGCCACGCGATGGTGGACCCTGTCGTTCTCGAAAATGCCATCCGGGACGCGGTGCTCCTCCACTATGTTGGCATCCGGGTCGTGCTCGTCCATGGCGGCGGTCCCGAGATCAGCGAGAAGATGAAGCAGATGGGCAAGGAATCGGTCTTTGTCGGGGGGCTCCGGGTCACCGATCAGGAGACCCTTGAGATCGCCCAGATGGTCCTTGTCGGGAAGATCAATAAGGGCATCGTCTCCCTGATCGCAAAATGCGGGGCCCGGGGGATCGGCCTTTCCGGCAGTGACGGGAACCTGATCATCGCAAAGAAGATGGAACTCCAGAAAGTAGACGTGGGCGGCGTACAGAAAGAAGTCGATCTCGGGCATGTCGGCGAGATTGAATGGATCGATCCTTCGATCTTAAACACACTCCTTGATCAGAACTACATACCGGTAATCTCACCTATCGCGATCGATCGGTCTGGCGGGAGTCTGAACATTAATGCCGATACCGCAGCGGGGGATGTCGCAATAGCCGTCAAAGCTTACAAGCTGGTCAATATGACCGATGTTGACGGTGTTATGGACAAGGGAAGGACGAAGGTGTTCCGGAAACTCACGATCGATGAAGCAAACAATCTGCTGAAGTCCGGCGCAATTGGAGAGGGGATGATCCCGAAACTGGGTTCGGTCATGAGAGCTGTGGAAAACGGCGTCTCGTTTGCGCATATCATCAACGGGAATGTCGAGCACAACCTTATCCTTGAGCTCTTCACGAGGGACGGAGTCGGGACGATGCTCTCCCTCAAATAACTGTTTTATTACGGATGCCGGCACTTAGGTACAGGACATACGTAACCGGGCGTGATATTTTACCATGGAGAGAAAAAAGGATAAAAAACTGGGAAAAAGGCCGGATAAAAAACCGGATAATAAAATTCGGGTAGCAGCAGTCCTGCTTGCGGTCGTGGTTCTTGGGTGCGTTGTATTTTTTGGAGGTTATCTTTCAAATGCATCCCCGGTATCAGGATCTTCAGCGGTTACTAACTCTTCCCTGACTGCCACCTTTTTTTATGGGAATGGGTGCAGCCATTGTGAAAATGTAAAACCCCTTATTGCTGCTCTCCAGACCAAGTACCCGGAACTCCATATTGAGATGCTGGAGGTCAATGATAATAAAACGAATCTTGAAAAATTCCTGGCAATGCGCGATCAGTACGGACTTAAATCGGTCTCTATCCCAACCATCTTCATCGGTGAGAACGCATTGGTCGGGGAAACTGAGGTAAAGGATCATTTTGAGGAGAAGATCCTTGCCGAAAAACAGCGAATCGCTTCCGGCACTCCGGCAAACCCGGTTAACCTGACCCCCGTCAGTCCCGGCAACCTGACGGCAGCACCCGCGCTCAGCCCGTACATGGTCGTCTTTGCTGCGCTCGTGGACAGCACCAACCCGTGCGGTCTGTCGGTTCTGGTCTTCCTTTTGATATCCATGGCTGCCGCAGGTGACCGGAAACGCATCCTGCTGGTCGGGGGCGTCTATATCGCCGCCATGTTCCTGTTCCACCTCTTTGTCGGCATCGGGCTCTTCTCGGCCTTCACCCTTTCCGGCCTTGCGAAACCCTTCTCCATCATCGGCGGGGCGATCGCCCTGATCCTGGGCATTGTCACGCTTGCCGATGTGATCCGGAACAAGGAGAGCTACCTCCTCTCGATCCCAGAATCCGGTAAAGGGATGCTTGGGACATATATCCGAAAAGCAACGTTGCCGGCAGCGTTTATCCTCGGGATCCTGGCCGGTATCCTTGGTTTTTCCTGTACCGGGGGAATTTATATCAGCATCCTCGGGCTCATGGGCCGGGACATGACGGTCATGGCCGGGCTCCCCTACCTTGTCCTCTACAACCTTATCTTTGTCCTGCCGCTTGTGCTGGTCACTCTCCTTTTCGCTTACGGCCTCTCCCCGGAGCGGGCAGAGCGCTGGAGAACCGAGAACAAGCGCACAGTCCGCGTGATAATCGGCATAATCCTGGTCGTCCTCGGGATGGTCATCCTTTTTGGATGGCTGGGATAACCCCTTTAAAAAAGCCTTTTTTCAGGGAAGATTCCCGTCGCCCGAGCATTCGCGCTGCCGGTCTTCGCTCATGGCAATGAGCATCTCAAAGATTTTCTGGACTGCAACAGGATCGATCCTTAACTCCGCCGCCTGCTCAAAGACTGATTCGAGCACTTTTGCCGTCTGGGGGCGATCGTGGATGGGCCTCCCTTTTGCGATCTTGATCCGGGCAACCTTCTCGGCAAGCTGCTGCCGCTGTGCAATGAGCCGTATTATCTCGGTATCCACGTTTGAGATCTCCGCCCGTACCGCATCGAGAGACATAGCATGTACATTTCCGAGAATTCTCATAAACATACCCATATGTCCCGACACGAAAACAGATAATAGAGAACCGCCCTATCTGATACGGTATTAGTATGCTCGAACAGATTACACGGCGCGAAGAAGCGGACCTTTTTATTGCCTGGCTGGCAATCTCGCTCTCTTTTGCGATCATAAAAATCGCCCCCTACGGTATCCTGGGCCCCCTTGTCCACGTCACTCTTATTGACGCTTTGGAATATCTTGGCATTGCTCTCTTTACGGTAGGCATCGGCTTCATCCTCCATGAAATGGCCCACAAGTTCACCGCGATCCGGTACGGCTACTGGGCGGAGTTCCGGAAAGATAACAGCATGCTTCTCGTGGCGGTAGCTCTTGCCTCGCTTGTCGGCTTCGTCTTCGCCGCACCCGGAGCAACGGTCATCTACACCAATGCATCTGACGGGCGCGGTCTTACTCGGGAGCAGAACGGCAGGATCTCTGCCGCAGGCCCGGTCGTGAACCTGATATTATGCCTCCTCTTCACCGTTCTTTTCGTCATTGCCGGGGGACTTGCTGCATTAAAAACCGGAAATATCCTGACCGAGCTCGGTCTTGCCGGAATCCAGATCAATGCTATGATCGCCGCGTTCAACATGCTGCCCATCAGCATCCTGGACGGCAACAAGGTGTTCTCCTGGAATATCCCGGTCTTTCTCATCCTGATACTGGCGGCATTCGGGACCCTTGTTGCGTCCTTTTATCTCATCCCGGGATAATTCTTATTCCGGTGTATTCAGTTTTTTTAGAACCGCCATAACCTTCTGCCCCTTCTCAAAGGCTTCTTTCAAGGCAGTCGGGTGGTTTTTAATTCCTTTGTATTCATCCATGTTGTTGGCGATGATATTGTCATAATATTCAAAACCGGTGCCGTTGAAGATGGCCGTGATGGCCGGGAACGCCCCGTCAAAGACATGGTCCCAGTTCTGCCCGGCGGTCGAGACGAAGAGCCCCTTGTGGCGTTTGATATGGGCATCGGAGAAATAGAGGGTTTTAAAAATAAATTTTCGCGCCCAGAGATATTGCCCGCGGTCGATGAACCCCTTGAGTTCTGCGGTAATGCCCATGGTATAGATGGGGGATGCAATGGCGAGGCAGTCGCATCTCAGGACCTTATCGAACAGCGTGATCGCATCGTCCTTTACCACGCAGTCGCCGGTCTTGTGGCAGGCATTGCATCCCCGGCATGGCGAATAATCGAGATCCTTGAGCACCACTTTCTCCACGATTGCCCCGGCTGCTTTTGCCCCGTCAAGGAAACTGTCCAGCAGGGTCTCTGTGTTCCCATGGCGGTGCGGGCTGCCGGAAATACCAAGAACGGTGATGACCATGGCGACCTCAGGATGCCAGCCGTTGCTTGATCTCGGCGATGACGGCTGCCCCGAGTTTCTCTGCATCCGCCTTCGCGGTCGGGTGGTTCAGGATTGCACCCTT
>Ga0182017_10001512_pt1 | contig 17864 bp, 12 predicted proteins | sample 712E3DmetaG_FD_120492 | JGI IMG/M metagenome (GOLD analysis project Ga0182017, IMG submission 120492) | Permafrost microbial communities from Stordalen Mire, Sweden - 712E3D metaG | ecosystem: Environmental > Terrestrial > Soil > Wetlands > Permafrost | place: Sweden: Stordalen | collected... | reverse complement strand
GGCCGCGCTGGTCGGGCGCATGCCGGGCAGTTGGGCCCCAAAGGGCTGCGTCGACGTCGCGACTGCGACCGCGTCATTCCGTTTCAGGACCTCCTTCAGTTCATCGGCAAACCGAAGCCCGCCGACCAGGACGGCGCGGTCGAGCAGGTTGCGATAACCGGGATCCTCGACGTCGTCGCCCGGGCTGTCGTGGGCACCCCACGTGAAAACAACCAGGAGCGACGGCGGGTGGTTCGCGTCCGCGGGCAGATAATGGGACCGGCCCAACGCCAGCGCCATCTCCTGATCGAGAGTCTCAGCCGAGGGCGGTCTCTCGCCGGCGGGGACCTGGCCGAAATCATGTTGTCCCCCGCCGTGGGTGACGACATAGGCCGGCCGGTCGGCGGTGGGAGCCATGATCCGGGGTCCGTCTGCGGGCCGTTCCGTGATCACAGTGCCGTCCAAGGTCACGCTGCTCGATGGGGCTCGGGGGTGAGCGGAAGATGACGGGGATGCGGTCGGCTGGCTGGTCGACGCGGGCGGCGCGCTGCCGGCTGGCGGAATATCTCCCGCGGAAGTCGACCCTACGCCAAAACCGAGCGCCAAGAAAGCAGCTGCCCAACGCATGGGCCGATTGTCGCGGGCGCACGAGAAAAGTAAAGGCGCACCGAATAACGCGGTGGTCGGACGGCACGGTCTTTTGTTTTGAATCTCGAGCCGCAGGCAGCCAGCTCGTTGGCGCATTCTGCCGTACAGCTGAATGGGCGCGTGCAAGCACGCTGCCGACTTTTTGACGTCTTGCTCGGCCATGGCAGAAGACCGTGGGTCGGACGGATTGGCGCCGTTGGTCTCTTCGCCCGGGCTGCTGGGATCGACCGCACCCGCGCCCATGCGCCGCCAGGCGTGCCCGTGGATCGATCCAGTCTCCAGGAGCGACCGGCGACTGCGCCGGGCCGAGTCCACACCGCTTCAGCAGCAGTCCGATTTCAAAACCGCGGCCGGTGACGTTGCGAGGGAAACCAGGGCGTCGTCAATGCCGGCGCATTGTGGTCGAGGAACGGGAAAGAAGACAGGCGGGTAACCTTAACTTGTAAAACCAGCCGGGTGGAATAGACTGCAAGTTGCAGTCTTCAAGAATCCAGTAACTCCCGCCCAACCATGACTAATGCTCCCGCATCCTTCCCAGAGAAGAAATTCTCTACCGCGACCATCGTTGCCGCACTTCTCGCCATTGCCATCATCGCTGTCGCCATTATCCTCGGCACCAGGGTTCGAAACCTGAATGCTCGAGTCGCCGAAACCCAGACTGAGCTGGCCCAAGCCCGAGCCCATGACCAGACGGCCCAGTTGCAGAAGCAGTTGGACGAAGCGAAGGCCGGGTCGGCCACGCTCCAGACGCAGCTGGATGAGGCCAAGGCCGGATCAGCCAAGCTCCAGGCGCAATGTGACGAGGCCAAGGCCGGATCGGCCAAACTCCAGAAGCAATTGGACGAGGCCAAGGCCGGTTCCGCCAAGCTCCAGGCCCAATGTGATGAGACCATGGCTGGATCGGCCAAACTCCAGAAGCAGTTGGACGAGGCCAAGGCCGGTTCCGCCAAACTCCAGGCCCAATGCGATGAGGCCAAGGCCGGATGCGCCAAGCTCCAGGCGCAGCTCACGGACTCCAACGCGCACGGCGTCGACCTGCAGGCGAAATTGGACGCGGCTCAGGCCGAACTCGCGAAACTGCAACCCAAGGCGAAGAAGTAGCCAGCGGCCCGGTTCTCCGACGATCACAGACTCCCCAGGCAGCCGACGGAGGCTTGGGGAGCTGATTGATTTGGCTCCCGCTCGCTGGGCGGGTTGCGTCCATCGGCGTCACTCGATGCCCAGGCGCTTGAGAAACGGTTTGAGGGATCGGGGCCGGCCGAGGAATTTCTCGATCGATTCGCTGACGTCGCGCGAGTCACCCACAGCGTAGATTTCGTTGCGCAGGCGCAGGCCGGCCGCCTGGTCGAGAAAACCGTCCGGGGCGTTTTGGAACACCGTGGCCATGTCGGCCGCGATCGCATCCGCCCACGCGTAGCCGTAGTACCCGGCGTCGTACCCGACGAGGTGGCCGAAATAGGTAACGGAGGTCGTTTCGGGCAGGACGGGCAAATAGACCCGAGAAAGGATCGGATTCGTCAGCGCCACGGCGTCGATCTTCTGGCCGGGTTCCCAATGCGTGTGCAACGCGAGGTCCACCTGACCGAACGAGAGCTGGCGGCGATAGAACATGCCCTCGGTGGCGAGCTTCGCCTCCTTGAGTTTGGCGATGACCTCTGTGGGGATCTTCTTCGAGGGGTCGCGGTAATCCGCGGCAAACGTGTCGAGCACCTTCTTGTCCCACACCCAGTATTGCAGCATCTGCGAGGGAGCCTCGACGAAGTCACCGGGCACCGCCGCGCCGGCAAACCGCGCATACTTCGCCCGCGTCAGCAGATTGTGCATCACGTGGCCGAACTCGTGAAACAGCGTCTCCACCTCGTCATGCTGGAGCAGGGACGGCTTGCCGCCGACGGGAGGCGGGAAATTGCAGACGAGGGAAACGACCGGCCGCTGGTACCGGCCATCGTCCAGCAGTTTGCCTTGGGTCAGACCGAAGCAGGCAAAGTGGTTGAACTTCCCGTCGCGGGGAAACATGTCGAGGTAGAAGCAGCCTAGCGGCTCGCCCGTCGCGGCGTCGGTGACGACATAGAGTTGGAGATCATCCACCCACTTGTACGGGGGTGTGACCGCGGCGAAGCGAAGCCCGAAGATCCGTTCATAGATGCGGAACATGCCCTCCAGGGTTGCCTGGTACGGGAAAAAGACGCGGAGCTGCTCGGCATCGATGTTGTATTTCTGCTTCTTCAGTTGGTTCAGATAATACCGCGCATCCCACAGATTGATCACGGGCGCGGCCTCACCGGTCTCGGCGGACTTGAGCTTGCGCAATTCGCCCAGCTCGGCTTCGAACTTGGGCTGGAGGCCGGCGGTGAGGTCTTGCTCGAATTTCACCGCGGCTGCCTCGTTCTTCGCCATCTTGACCTCGATCTGGAAGTCGGCCCAGGAACGGTAGCCGAGGCGGCGGGCGATCTCGGCGCGGAGTTCCACAATGCGGGACAGCAGGGGTCCGTTCGAGTCCTTGGCCAACTGGTCGCGAACGGCGTAGACCTTGCGGCGGATGTCCTCCCGCCGGGCGTTGTCGAGCACGGCGATGGCGTGCCAGGTCACATTCGCCATCACGGTGTACTGATCCTCGGCGGTCTTCACGCCCGGGCTGGCCAGGAAGCTGTCCGGTACCCCGGCGAGTTCCGCTTTGGTGAACACGAGGGGGGCACGCGCCTGGTTGATGTTGTCGGCGAAGTCCGTCTCGAGTTTCGTCAGGTCCTTGCGCAGGCTCTCGACCACGGTGCGTTCGGCACCGGGCAGATCCAGACCGGCCCGGCGGTAGTCGCGCAGTTTCTCCTGGTACAGCTTGAGGTCCTCGCCGGCGAGTTGGGGCTTGGTCGCGGCGTAGGCTTTCACCGCGGCGTAGACGTCGTCGCGATAATCGATGCCGATGCCCCATTGCTGCGCTTTGACGGACATCTCGGAGGCTTTCTCGCGCATGGTCTTCTCCGGATGGGTTTCCTGGATGAAACTCATCCGGTTGAGGATGTTGATCAGCCCGTAATTGATATCATCGAGGGCTCCGACCGTGGTGGCGAAGGTCACCTTGCCGGGGTCCTGCTTCGCGATCGCGTCGAGCGCGGAGTTGCCCTGGACGATGAGCAGATTGACTGAAGCATCGAGTTCCGCCGGCGTACGCTCAAAAACCGGGAGGTCGAGGATCGCGTGGAAGCGCGCGGCGTCCTGCTGGAAGTCGGCGAGCGTCTTGGGCGGGGCGGCCGTGGCGAGAACCGGCAGCAGCGGAATCAGGGAGGCAAGGCACAGGGATCGGTGAATCAGGGCAAGCATGATGGTTCGCAGCGTACACCAAAACCGGCCGCGGTCGAGTGCGGGGTGAAAGACGCTGCGGCGCGGCGATCGGCCGCGCGGCCCACCGAGCGTGGGAGGTCACCAGAGGCCGGCACCATGTAATGACAGTCCCAGGTGGAGCGGCTAGCCCTCAAGACGCCCTCCTGCCAATCGCCCCAGAATGTTGAGACGTCCTCAGACATGGGCCAGAGGCCCATGCCACGTGGCACGGGCGTCCACCGCCCGTGAGCATCTCAGCAGAACAGGTTGCGGTCGAGGCTGCGGTATTGGATGGCCTCGAGGAGATGCGGCGCGGCGATCGATTCGGCTCCAGCCAGGTCGGCGATAGTGCGGGCCACCTTGAGGATGCGGTCGTAGGCGCGTGCCGAGAGGTGCAGCTGTTCCATCGCGTGTTGGAGGAGTTGGCCGAGCGAGGCGTCCACCGCGCAATGCCGGCGGATCTGGGCGTGCGTCATCCGGGCGTTGGCGGCGGTGCGCGTGCCGGCGAAGCGGGCGGCCTGGCGGACGCGCGCGGCCTCCACCCGGGCCCGCACGGCGGCCGACGCTTCTCCGGGCTGGGTCCGCCGCAGTTCCTCGATGGTGAGGGGCGGCGCCTCGACGTGGAGATCGATGCGATCGAGCAGGGGGCCGCTGATGCGGGCGCGATACCGGTGCACCTGGGTGGGCGAGCAGCGGCACTGCCGGCGCGGGTCTCCGAGATAGCCGCAGGCGCAGGGGTTCATCGCGGCGACGAGCATGAAATTGCAGGGCAGCGTGATCTTGGCGGCGCTGCGCGAAATGGACACCTGGCCGTCCTCCAGCGGCTGCCGCATGACTTCGAGCGCGGAGCGCTTGAATTCCGGCAATTCGTCTAGGAACAGCACGCCGTGGTGGGCGAGGGAGATTTCGCCGGGGCCGGGAATGGCCCCGCCGCCGAGCAAGCCGACGTCGGAGATCGTATGGTGGGGGGAGCGGTAGGGACGCGAGAGGAACGGCAGCCCCTCGCTGAGCGTGCGGCCCGCGGCGGAGTGGATGGCGAGAACTTCGAGATACTCGTCGAGCGTGGGGCGCGGCAGGATGGTGGGAATGCGTTTGGCCATCATCGATTTTCCGGCCCCCGGCGGGCCGATCATCAGCAGGTTATGCGCGCCCGCCACGGCCACTTCGACGGCACGGCGCAGCGCCGGCTGGCCCTTGATTTCCGCCAGATCGCCGCTCGTCTCGCTCGGCGCACCGGGTTCTGCCCAACCGGCGGCGAGACCGCCCGGCAGCGGCTGCAAGGGCGCCTCGCCGGTGAGAAACCGGTGCGCCTCCTCGAGGGAGCGGACGGGATAGACGGCCACGCCTTCCACGAGCGCCGCCTCCGCCGCGGAACGGGGCGGGAGGAGCAGCCCGCTTTTGCCCAATTTACGGGCGAGCAGCGCCATGGCGAGCGCGCCCCGCACCGGAAGCGTGGCGCCGGAAAGACTCAGTTCGCCGGCGACTAGAAACTCCGCCAGCCGGCCCGCGCCCATCTGATCGGTCGCGCGCAAGATACCCAGGGCGATGGGCAGGTCGTAGAACGGCCCCTCCTTGCGGACGTCGCCGGGGGCCAGGTTGATGGTCGTGCGCGTCCGCGGCATCTGGAAGCCGCTGTTATGCAGCGCCGAGGATACCCGGTCCTCCGATTCCTTGACGGCGGCGTCCGGCAGACCGACGAGAATGAGGGCCGGGGCGCCGGCCTCCCCGGTGTTGACCTCGACGAGGACGGCGTCGGCCTCGATGCCCTGCAGGGCGGCAGAATGAACGGTGGCCAGCATGTTCCGGAAAAATTCCGGAAACATGAAAACAGATCTTCAGGGACTAGGCAAGATCGGCGAGCGCGATCCGCCCGGATTGTCCGCGATGGATCCAAACGGGCTCAGGGACAGTTCCGGCGCGTAGGCGAGGGCCACCGCCCGGGCCATGTTCTGCTCGATCGCGGTCAGATAGGGATTGGGGCCGCCGGGGTAGGGATCCGACAGGAAGCGATAGACGCCCGCATAATCGTGGTTAAGCCGGGGCAGCACGAATTTCTCCCAGAAAACCGGTGTCTTGGAAACGAGATCGCGCACGCTGCGAAAAACACGTTTCTCGCGCGGGGTGTTGAAAAAGTTGTCCGATTCCTCGAATTCCGCGTACAGGTACGGGAGCTCGTCGACGTAGTCCGGGGCGGCCATCTGCCCCAGGTAATCGGCGGTGGCCAGAGCACCACCGAGGAAATGTTCGATTTCACCGGTGAATTGCAGGTGGCTCAGATTGCTGCGCGGCCCGGTGCAGCGAATGGCGTTGACGACGGTCTCCACCTCATCGCCGGTGAAACCCAACGTTGGCAGATAACTGGCGGCGAACGCACAACTGCGGATCACATGGACCAACGTGTATTTTCCCCCGGTGCCCGCGGCATCGGACTTCAATTTCAGATAACCCGTGTCGTGCAGGAGCGCCGATGCCATGGCGAGTTCGAAATGCCGCTCCGTCAGGAGAGGCGAAGTCCTAACGCGGTACCGGCCTTCAAGCAGTTCGACCAGGCAGAGAGCCGCCTGCAGCGTGTGCTCGAGGTCGTGGTAACGCATGTCGAGCGCCTTGTAATCAAGGTACCGGCCGCCGAAAATGTCCTCGATATCGCGGAACAGGACATCGACAATCGCCGTGTCCGCTCCGGGGTAGTGGTGCAGGAAAGTCGCCCGCGCAACGGAGGCCACCGCCGCTGCACTCTTGGTGTCAACTTGGAGGAACATTACACGACCGGGGACGGGGGTATGGCGATTTTATTGCCAATGATCGGCGTTGCTGTCAGCTAAAGTTTCATCGTTGGATGCTGCAAGCTGAATCTCAGGTCTTTTCAAATATCGGCGGGTGCACGATAATGCCACGGATGATCATCGGCCTGACCGGAGGAATGGGCTGCGGCAAAACCGTGGCGGCGACGATGTTCGCCGATCACGGGTTCAGCGTGTCGGATTCCGACGCGATCATCCGCGACCGTCTGTTGACCGTCCCGGAGGTCGTCTTGGCGATCCGGGAGCATTTCGGTGCGGGCGTGTTGACGGGCACCGGCGACGTCGATCGAGGCAGCGTGGCTGAACGCGTTTTTTCGGATGAAGCTGCCCTCCAGTGGCTCGAGGATCTTCTCCATCCGCGCCTGCATGCCATTTGGCGGGCGGAGATTGAAGGCACTCCCGGGAAGTCATGGGTGGTGGAGGTCCCGCTGCTTTTTGAGAAAGGACTACAGAATTGGTTTGATTTCACCGTGGGGGTCGCCTCTCATCCCGCCGTACAACTTGCCCGGCTCGAACGGCGCGGAATTCCTCCGCAGCTCGCCCGGCAGCGAATTTCCAAGCAACTGCCTTTGGCGCAGAAGATAGAACTGGCTGACTTTGTTTTGCTGAACGACGGTTCTCGCGACTTTCTGCGCGCTCAGGTGGCCGCCTTGGTGGATTCGCTCCCGACTTACCCTCCCCGTATCCGTTTTAACGGAGTGTCGGCTGGCCGGTGGGGCGGTTGATCCGACTAACCATTCATGGACCCGATTCCAGATTCCGCCGACGAGCAGCCGCCCGTGGCAGCGAGTGGCGGCGATGCGTCCGTGCCGTCCGCGGCCGAAGATCAAACGACACCCAAGCCCGCCCGTCGGCGCTCGCGCTTTTACCGGACGAAAACAGCGCCGGTGGTGCAAGCGCCTCCGGAGCCGCCGTCTGCACCCGAACCTATCGTCGCCCCCACGCCTCCGGCGGAGCGTGTTGATGAACCGGCCGCCCCACCGCCGGCGTCGGTGGAAGCCAACGAGGGATCGGGCGGCGACGCGGCTGGTGGCGGCCGTGAGAACGGCAAATCGGGTCCGCCGCCCGGCCAGCCGGAACCGGAGAGCCAGCAGGAACCGGGCAGCGAACAGGAACAGGGAGGGGAGCACGAACAGGGTGGCGGGCCGCCTTACCAGGGCGGCGGCTACGACCCGTATTTCTTCCGGAAGGGCAAGCGGCACAAAAGGAAACGGGGCAAACATTGGCTGGGCGGGCCGGAGGGAAGGCCGCAATTTCCACCGCAACCGCCGCCGCCGAATTTTGCGCCGGTCTTCGGGGACCTGCCCGCACCGGCTTCTTTTGCCGACCTGGCGGCGCTGGACGCGCGGGCGGAGGCGCTCGCATCCGGGGGAGGCGAAGCCGTCAACCTGGAAAGTCTCTATGCGCTCAGCCTCGCTGAGCTGAACGGGGCGGCGCGGTCGCTGGGCGCGACGTTCGAAGGCGCGCCCAATCGCAAGGACCTGCTGACCTCGATCTATCGGATGGCGAGCGAAACCAAACGCCCGCTGGTGGACCACGGCTGGCTCGACCTCACCGACCGCGGCTACGGTTTCGTCGTGCACAATGCGGTCAACTACCGGCTGTATCCGGAGGACGCCTATTTGCCGGAGAGCCTGATCAAACGGTACGGCCTCAAGCGCGGACACGAACTGAACGTACAGGTGTGCGCTCCTGTGGGCAACGAACGCTGCCCCTCCGTCGTGAAAATCGACCGGGTGATGGGCATCAGCCCGGCGGAGATCTCGAAGGTGACGCCATTCGAGGAATTGGTGCCTTATTATCCGCTCAAGCGCATCCTGCTCGAAGTGCCGGAACAAAAGGACGTGTCGATGCGCGCAGTCGACATCCTCACGCCCGTTGGCTTTGGCCAGCGCGGACTGATCGTGGCGCCGCCGCGCACCGGCAAGACGGTGCTGCTGCACAACATGGCCAATGCGATCTCGACCAACAGTCCCGAGGCTCGTCTGATCATCCTCCTGGTCGACGAGCGTCCGGAGGAAGTCACCGATTTCAAACGGCACACGCGCGGGGAGGTGGTCAGCTCGACGTTCGACGAGACGCCGGAAAGCCACACGCACGCCGCCGAGATGGTGATCGAGAAGGCGCGCCGCCTGGTGGAGATGGGCCAGCACGTGATCATCCTGCTCGACTCGATCACGCGCCTGGCGCGCGCCTACAACGCCCTGGCCTCAAACAGCGGCAAGATCATGACCGGCGGCATGGAGGCGACGGCGCTCCAGAAGCCGAAGCGGTTCTTCGGGTCCGCGCGCAACATCGAGGGCGGCGGAAGCCTCACGATCATGGGCACGGCGCTCATCGATACGGGCAGCAAGATGGACGAAGTCATCTACGAGGAGTTCAAGGGCACGGGCAACATGGAGTTGCACCTCGACCGCGACCTGGTCAACAAGCGCATTTTCCCCTCCCTGAACATGGAGCGCAGCGGCACGCGCAAGGAGGAGCTGATCTACCATCCTGACGAATTGTTGCGCATCTATTCGCTGCGCCGCGCGATGCAGGGCATCCCGCCGGTCGAGGCGATGGAGATGGTGATTTCCCGACTGAAGAAGACCCGGTCCAACGCCGAGTTCCTGTTAAGTCTCAACCGCTGACGGTCCGGCGCGTTTCGGCGCGCTGGTTCCGCCCCCGGCCGTCCACGCCACATCCCCCGTGCGCACCGCCGACGATTCCGCTGTGCAACTCGCCCTGGCCGCAGGGCTCGTGACCGCCGCACAACTGGCTGCGGCGCAGGCGCGGATGCAGCGATGGCCGGGTCCCGTCCAGACGCGACCGGGAATGCTCGATTGGCTGGCCGGAGAGGGAACGCTCGACGGCCGGAGCCTGGCCCGGGTGCTGGCGGAGAAGTCCGGCCTGCCGTTGGTGGATTTGCCGCAGACGGGGACGACGGCCGCGGCCCTTGCCGCGTTGCCCCGGGGCACGGCGGAACGGATGACGGTGTTCCCGCTGGCGCGGGACACGGATTCCCTGCGGGTGGCGGTCGCCAACCCGTTCGATTTCGGCGCCATCGACGAACTCGGCCACCTGACCGGTCTGGGCATCGAGCCAACGGTGGCCCCCTTGGGGGAGATCCGCTTGGCGATCTCGCGGCACTACGGCGCAGACGCGATCGGAGCCGCTGCCGACGAGGCGCCGGCGCGGTACGGGGAGCGCGACAACGATCCTCCCATCGCCGTGGACGACGAGGCGCCGGTTATCCAACTGGTCCAGGCCATCCTTCGTGATGCGATCAACCGCCGGGCCTCCGACATCCATTTCGAACCGCTTGAACGACGGTTCCGGGTGCGATTTCGCATCGACGGAGTTCTGCAGGAAATCGCCGATCCCCCATGGCGTTTGCAACGAGCCGTCATCTCCCGGCTCAAAATCATGGCGAACATGAGCATCGCGGAGAACCGCCTGCCGCAGGACGGCCGCGCCCGGATCGGTGTGGAGGGCCGGCTGCTCGACCTGCGGCTTTCCTCGCTGCCGACGGTTCACGGAGAAAGCATTGTCATGCGCATTCTGGAACCCGAGCGGCTTCGCTTGGGACTGGAAAAACTCGGGCTGGATCCGGGCGACCGGCAGAGCCTTGAGCGCCTGCTGGCATGGCCCGATGGCATCGTGCTCGTGACCGGTCCCACCGGCTCGGGCAAGACCACCACGCTGTATGCGTGCCTGCACCAGCTCAACCGGGCTGACCGGAAGATCATCACGGTCGAGGACCCGGTGGAATATCAGATTACAGGCATCAACCAAGTCTCGGTCCGGGGCGAGACGGGACTGACCTTCGCCACTGCGCTGCGGGCCATGCTCCGCCAGGCCCCCAACATCATCATGGTGGGCGAAATCCGGGACCGGGAGACCGCGGGCATCGCCATCAATGCGGCGCTCACAGGTCATCTGGTGCTGAGCACCCTGCACACGAACGACGCGGCGGGTGCCGTTACGCGTCTGATCGACATCGGGGTCAAACCGTTCCTGGTGGCATCGGGGTTACGGGCGGTGGTGGCGCAGCGCCTGGTCCGGCGCGTCTGCCCCGAGTGCGGGCAGCCGGCCGGGTTGACCGCGATCGAGCGGCGCGGCTGGCCCGCCAGCCTTGCGGTAGCGGGTGCCTCCGTGCTGCGGCGGGGCGCTGGATGCCTTGCCTGCGAGCGGGCCGGGTATCGCGGGCGCGTGGGCCTGTTCGAATTCCTCCACGTCGATGACCGGATCAGGCGGTTGATCCATGAGGGCGGCAGTGCCGCCCGTTTGCGCGCCGAGGCGCGGGCCGCCGGGATGGCGACGCTCCGCGAGGACGGATGGCGCAAGGTTCGGGCCGGACTGACCACGATCGATGAGGTGCTGGCTTCCACCGTCGACGATGCGAACGGACTGTGAAATCGTTTTCGGTGCGTTTTTTGGAATGACGTCCCGGAAATCTGCGCTACCGTCTAGGTCACCCCCCGCGAAACGTTGTCAACTGGAGAGACCCCATGAGCTACGAAATGAACGACCTGCTGGAGATCGTCGTGGAACAGAATGCCTCCGATCTGCACCTGCAGGTGGGCACGCCGCCCACTTTGCGCCTCGGCGGCAGCATGACCCCGGTCGACGGCCCCGAGCTGGCGGCCGCGGACACGGAAAACCTCATGCTCTCGATTACCCCGGATGCCCATGTCCAGAACGTGAAGCTCCATGGGGGGACGGATTTCGGCTTTGCCTATCTCGACAAAGCGCGCTTTCGCGTGAGCGTGCTCAAGTCCAAGGGCAACTACGGCCTCGTGCTGCGGCAGATCCCCAACAAGATGTTCGGTCTGCGGGACATCGGCCTGCCGGACAAGGTGAAGGAGCTGTTGTACCGGCCGCGCGGGCTCATCGTGGTCACCGGGCCGACCGGCTCGGGCAAGAGCACGACGCTCGCCTCGATGGTCAATTACATCAACGAGAACCGCGATGGTCATATCATCACGATCGAGGACCCGATCGAGTACTACCACAACCACAAGCGGTGCATCGTGACCCAGCGCGAGATCGGCGTCGACGTGCCGAATTTCTCTGAGGCAATCCGCCGCGCGCTCCGGCAGGACCCCGACGTCATCCTGGTGGGGGAAATGCGCGATCTGGAAACCATCGAGGCGGCCATCAGCGCGGCCGAAACCGGGCATCTGGTTTTCGCCACCCTGCACACCAACGGCGCCGCCAAAACCATCGACCGCATCGTGGACGCGTTTCCGGCGAACATGAAGGACATGATCCGTACGCAGCTTTCCAGTTCGATCCAAGCGGTCATCTCCCAGGTTTTGTGCAAGAAAATCGGCGGCGGGCGCATCGCCGGCTTTGAGATCATGATCAACACGACGTCGATCGCGTCCCTCATCCGTGAGAACAAGACCTTCCGCATCAGCTCCGACATCCAGACCGGCGCTTCGCTGGGCATGATCACCCTCGACACGCATCTCATGAGCCTGGTCAATCGCGAGATCGTCACGGCCGATGAGGCGCTGGACAAGGCGCAGGATCCACTAGTCATGCGCGAAAAACTCGTCCAGATGGGTTTCAAATTGCGCGAGCTCTGAGCGGGGCGGAGGCGCCGCTGAAGGCGATTCCCGAATCATCCGGAATACGGGATACTGGGGGAGCGCGTAGCCGAATGTCGGCCCCGCGCGTGCGGGGCCGGGGTATTCCCCAACGCGCCCAGCGGGGCGGGGTGGGGCGCGTTTTCCGTAACGCGCCTCCCTTCAGCATCCCATTGGTCGGCGGGTTAGGGATAACCCGCCCTACCATGTGGTCGGCCATTTGTCCGAGGTTGTCTTGGGGCAACCAAATGACCCGCTATCAGAAGCGCCAGGCCGAGGAGAGACCGGCGGACCAGGACCGGTAGTTCGCCCCGGTGTCGTAGTTGGCGCCGAGCGTGAGGTGGCGCTTTTCGTTGAGGCGGAAGGTCAGGGAGCCGCCGAAGGTGGTGAAGTTCTTCACGGCGGCATCCTTCAGATAGTTGGTCTCGATGACGAACAGGTCGGCGGTCGTTTTCGGGGACAAGGGAGAGGCGAACCGCAGGCCATTCTTGAGCATCTGCTGGTTGATGTTGGGATCGAATTTGTAGTCGGAATACTTCACCGTCGTGCTTTCGTGAATGGTCACCTGGTCGACCAGGCACACGATGAGTTTCGGGCTGACGCGGAAGTCGATGTTGTTGGTCAGCCCCGTCATCCAGATGACCCCGCCGCCCGCCAGGTCCCGTGAGCCGCGCGCGGAAATCCCGAGCAGCGGCGTGAGGCGCCAGTTCACGGGATTCGTTGTGTCCATGACCTCAAGGCGCAAGGGCAGTCCCAGATTCAGCCCGATGCCGTAGATTTTGGCCCCCTCGAGTGAGAGCATGTTGACCGGGATCGAGCCGGAGAGGCTGACACGGTCGGTGCATTTCACCGTGAAGGGGAGCTCGAATTCGTGAAAGACACCCTTCATGCCATTCGCGTTGAAACTGCCGCGGTTGAATCCAATCGCCAGGCCGCTCCCGCGCGCCGGGGTCGGGGCGGCGGCCGTAAAGGCCAGATCCTCCACCGGGGTGAAGCCCTGGGTGACGAAGGCGTTGCCGGCCATGAGGGCGGTGGAGGAGGAAGGATTGCCGTCAGTCACTGCCACCGCGGACTGTTTGGCGACGTAGGCGAGGAAGGCACCGACCACGCCGGTGCCCTCCTTCAGAAAAAAGTCCTCGATTTGGTGCTCGACGTTGTCGCGGTTGGGTCCGGTGAAAACGCGGGAGAATCCGATCCCGGGCATCTGCACCTGGACCGAAGTGCCGCTGGTATTGGAGTTGGCCAGGACGGCGTTCGGGATGCCCAGGAAGGCGACGTTGGCGGAGAAGTCGGTGCTAATAAACGGGACGAAACCGCCTTGCGCGTTGAGCACGTCGTGCAAGAGATCCGGGAAACTCTTGTAGGTGGCGGAATAGGGGGCGACCGTGGTCGAGGTGACGACGACCGCGAACGGATCATTGGCGACGGCGGGACAGGCCAGCGCGAGGAACGCACCGGCGACGGCGGCGAGTGGGCAGGCTTTCATGGCGGACACAGTTTAGAATCAGAACCGGAGGAAGAAAATCGAGGTCACGGAACGGCTGGAATCCCCTTCAGGCGCAATGACGGAAGAAGGTCGCGCTCGACCCGGTCACAGTAACAGCCGCCGGCAACTTGATCCCCCATCGATCTACCCCCCCGGCTGGGGCGATCGGGCCATGGTAGCGGCGAGGCTGGCGGCACGGCGTCGATGTAGTCGAAGACTCCTTGCGTCGCAAGTGGTGATTTTGCGGGATGTTCGATCGTCGCGGGGTGGGCGAATAATTCTTGAAATTAGAAATGGATAGGATCGAGTGGATCCATGCCCGACGCGCCATCTCTCGCCGCCGCCACGCCCGCCACGGTGGCCAAGGGGCCGTCGGTGACCGCATGGGTTAAGGAGCCGGACGGGATTCCGCAGGGAGGCAGCCGCGATGCCAGCGCGGCCGATCTCGGCCGGAGGGCGGCCGAGGCGCCGGTCGTGCGCCTGGTGGAACGCGTTCTCGGGCAGGCTGTCCGCGACCGCGCCAGCGACATCCATTTTGAACCGTTCGAAGGCGAATTCAAAGTGCGTTGCCGCGTGGACGGCACGCTCCGCGAGGTAGCCGCGCCACCGCCAGAACTGGCTTTGCCAGTCATTTCACGACTGAAGGTGCTGGCCGGTCTCGACATCGCGGAGCGGCGGGCGCCGCAGGATGGCCGGATTCGCTTTGCGGCGGCGGGTCGCGGGGTGGACTTGCGCGTTTCAACGCTACCGACGCAGTCGGGGGAAAGCGTCGTCCTGCGGGTGCTGGATGCGTCGACCGCGGTGCACGAGCTCTCGGCTTTGGGCATGTCTGCCGTCGTCGAAGCGGGAGTGCGGGAGGTGGTGCGGCGTCCCCACGGGATTCTGCTCGTCACGGGGCCGACGGGCTCGGGCAAGACGACGACACTCTACAGTTGCCTGCGGCTGATCAACACCCCGGAGGTCAAGATCCTCACGGCGGAGGATCCAGTGGAATACGAGATTACCGGCGTGATGCAGCTGCCAGTGAATCCGGCCATCGGCCTCGCGTTTGCGACGGCGCTGCGGTCGTTCCTGCGGCAGGATCCCGATGTGCTGATGGTGGGGGAGATCCGCGACGCCGAGACGGCCCAGATCGCCATCCAGGCGGCCCTCACCGGGCATCTGGTCCTGAGCACGCTGCATACGAACGACGCCGTGGGTGCGGTGACGCGGCTGGTTGACATGGGCATCGAGCCTTATCTGGTCGCGGCCACGCTGGAGGCGGTGCTGGCCCAGCGTCTCGTGCGATGCGTGTGCCCTGCCTGTGGCGTGCCGGCGGACGCACCACCGGCGCTCTCCCGCCAACTCGGTCTCGGGGCGGCGGCGGAGCTGCGTTACCGCCAGGGGCGGGGCTGCGAGACGTGCCGGAAAACCGGCTACAAGGGACGCACGGGAATCTTCGAATGGCTGCGCCTGAAGGAACCGTTGCGCGAACTCGTGCTGGAACGCGCACCGGCGGCGGTCTTCCAACAGAAGGCCGTCGAAGCCGGAATGGAAACCTTGCACGCCGCCGGGCTGCGCGCGCTGCGCGCTGGCCTCACCTCGGTCGAGGAATTGGCGCACTGGCTCTGAACCCCCAACCACCCCACCTTCCATGCCGTCCTTTCACTACATCGCCATCGGCAGCGCCACGGGCCGCGAACGCGCCGGCCAGTTGGAAGCCGCCGATGCGCAGAATGCCGTCGACCTCCTGAAGGCGCGTGGACTATTCCCGACGGAACTAACCCCGGCAGAGGAGTCGACGGACGCGCCGGGACAGCCGGCCAGCGCGGCCGCGGTCGCACGCGGAGACCGGTTCCCGGCTCTGCGTCGGGCCGCCGGAAGGCGGGAAAGGGCCGTTTTTACCCGACAGCTGGCGGCGCTCGTAGGAGCGGGGATGCCGCTCGTGCGCGGCTTGGACCTGCTTGCTGGCCAGCAACACCAACCGGCGTGGCGGGCGGTGATCATCGATCTGGCAGGGACGATTCGGGCCGGTGGGACGTTTTCGGCCGGCCTGCTGCGGCACCCGCGATTATTCGACCGTCTTTACGTCGGCATGATCAGGGCCGGGGAGGCGGGCGGCCTGCTGGATGCCGTCCTCGACCGATTGGCCCGGCATCTGGAGAAAGCGGACCAGGTGAAGGCGCGGGTGAAGTCGGCCATGACCTATCCGCTGGTCATCATGGCGGTGGCGGTGGCGATCGTGACGGCGTTGATGGCCTTTGTGGTACCCCGGTTTGAAGCGGTGTTTGCCGGGGTGCTGAAGGGGGCGCCCCTGCCGGCGCTCACCCAGGCGGTTTTGAAAACAGGCCGCCTGGTTGGCGCGTGCTGGCCCATTGAACTGGGCGCGGCGGTCCTGCTGCCCTGGGGGGCGCGTTGGTGGTACCGCAGTGAGGTTGGGGGACGGGTCGTCGATCGGCTGTTGCTTCGACTCCCTTTTTTCGGCTCGTTGGCGCTCAAGGCGTCCGTAGCCCGGTTTGGCCGAACCCTCGGCACGATGCTCGCCAGCGGTGTGTCCATTCTCGACGCGTTGCAACTGGCGCGCGACACCTGTGGCAACCGCGTCATCGCCGAGGCCATCGGCACGGTTCACCGCCGTGTCAGGGAGGGAGAGGGGGTGGCTCGTCCGCTGGCGGAAACCGGCCTGTTTCCGCCCGTCGTGGTCGGCATGGCCGCGGTGGGCGAGGAGACGGGTGCGCTGCCCGCCATGCTGCTACGCGTGGCCGAGATGTACGACGATGAAGTGGACAATGCGGTGACCAGCCTGACGAGTGTGCTCGAGCCAGCCATGATTGTGGTGATGGCGGTCGTGGTGGGCACGATCGTGATCGCCCTGTTTCTCCCGATCGTCCGGATCATCCAGCTGCTGAGCTGAGGCGGAACCAGGCGATTCGGGCAGGGTGGGTTTTTCGCAACGCGCCGCAAGCGAACGGCGACGCGGTTTGGGGATGAGCCGCCCGCCCGACGCCGGCCTCAGGTCGGTTTGCGCAGAAGCAGCGGGGCATTGAGGCCGGGAATTCTCTCGGAAAACTCCTCGCCTTCGGCCGCCAGGCGCAGGGCGCGCTGGACCATGCCCATTTTGGCATCCAGATTGTCGATCAGCGACACGAACACGGCCTCGGGCGTGGCGGCCAGCGCCGCGGCACCCCATTCCATCTCGCCCTGGTGGCTGAGGATGATGTGTTCGAGTCGTTCGAGCCGTTCGGCGTCGAGCTTGGCCTTGAGCCCCGCTTTGCGCACGAGCTGGTAGCCCAGCACGACGTGGCCCTGCAGGATGCCCTTGCGGCTGCGTTGGATCGCCAGCGTTCCCTCGTACTCAATGATCTTGCCGATGTCGTGGAGCAGCACGCCCGCCATCGCCAGATCGGCGTCGACCTCCGGATACAGCGGCAGCAGCGCGTGGCAGGCGCGCGCCGCGTGCACGGTGTGCTCCAGCAATCCGTGCCGGTAGGCGTGATGCATCGCGATTGCCGCCGGGGCGGTTTTGAAGGAGTCGTAGATCTCGTCGAAGATCGTCTGGACGGTCTTGTACAATTCCGGGTGGCGGATCTCCTGGATGAAACCCAGCATCGTCTCCCACAGCTTGCCCGGGTCCTCCGGCGGCATTTCGACGAGGTGATCGAGCACGCCCGGCGCGGCGACCTGTTCGTCGGTCAGCTGCTCGGCCCGGCTGATGCGCGGCGAAAGGCGGTCCTGGTAGTAGTCGGTGCGGCCCTCGACGCGCACGACCGCGCTTTCGGGCAGGTTGCGGAAAAACTCGAACTGCGGGCTGTCGCTGAAGCAAGTGAAACTGAAGGCACCGGTGCGGTCGCCCAGTTCGACGACGAGGAACGGGCTGTCGTTCTTGGCCGTTTTGGCGGCGACCTTGCGGACGAGAAGTACGGCGGTGAAGGCGCGGCCTGCTTTCGGGTCGAGCGCCTTCAGGTCGCGGACGCTGAGGAGGGCGGCGGAATCGGGCATGGGAGGAAGAAGGGAATTGGGGACTAAGGGAGGAAGGGAGTGAGGGATTAGGGAGAAGGGAACAGGCGGGATCCACATCCT
>Ga0182017_10001511_pt1 | contig 17872 bp, 17 predicted proteins | sample 712E3DmetaG_FD_120492 | JGI IMG/M metagenome (GOLD analysis project Ga0182017, IMG submission 120492) | Permafrost microbial communities from Stordalen Mire, Sweden - 712E3D metaG | ecosystem: Environmental > Terrestrial > Soil > Wetlands > Permafrost | place: Sweden: Stordalen | collected... | reverse complement strand
AGTTCTCAACTCTTCCTGGGTATTCATGACAATCGGGCCGTACCACGCTACAGGTTCATGGATCGGATTACCTGATATCAAAAGAAACCTGACTGCCTTTTCCTCGGTGGTGATCAATACCTCATCTCCGTCTTCGAAAGCCACTAAATGCTCCGACGTCAGTAAGCGTTCTCTTTTAAAATCGAAATAGTTTGCCTCTACTTCCTCAAACGTATACGGGTCCTGCTTTGAATCAAAATATCCTGCGCCTTCAAGAATGTAGGCCATGACCGTGCGTCCTTTTCCGGCAGGGTGTTTGAATTGAGATTTGGCTGGGAGCGTAATGTCCAGATATTCCGGATCAGTAACAATGTCCTGGACAGGGCCTTGTTTGCCGTTAAACTGTCCGCAGATTATTTTGACTGAAGCACCACTATCAGTGACAACCTGAGGGATTTGGTTACTGGTGACGCCGCGGTAGCGCGGATCCATCATTTTATGAGACGAAGGCAGATTTGCCCACAGTTGAAGGCCCCACAGTAGTCCGTCCTTTGGCCCCCTGGGCATTTCCTGATGGATAATTCCACTACCGGCGGTCATCCACTGAACGTCCCCGGGATGAATTATCCCTTTATTGCCCATACTGTCGCCATGGTCCACCTCTCCATGAATCACGTAGGTGATGGTCTCAATCCCTCTGTGCGGATGCCATGGAAACCCGGGAAGATAATCATCGGGTTTTGAGGAATGGAAATCGTCCAGCAGGAGAAATGGATCAAAAAGTGACTCTGCGCCATCATTACCCAGTGCTCTTTTTAAATGCACTCCGGCCCCTTCAATAACGGGCCTTCCTTTGATTACCTTTTTGATCTTTCTGATAATACCCATTCGGTCCTCCGATATATTTAGAGTTTGTCCGTCAAGGTTCCCGGAAAATGACAACTACAGTCCTTTAAAAAACAAATACCTGCTGGCGTTAGCAGGTATTAACTGGCTGGATGTTTTTCCGTTCTTTATTGCATTCTCATAAACCGATATCCTGCACATCTTATCCTCACAACCATACAATGCTGTATCTCTTTTTATTAATTATACTCGCATTATATACAAGGCATCGGCAAACGAGAATACTATTGTCCGGAATCAATCCTTTTCATATCACAGAGGTGAGTTGGAATCTATGGAAGCTACGCAATGGGCTCCTTCTTCTCAAAACCCACAATGTAAGAAATGGCCGTAGAACCACTCGGTTTTTACGATGTAAATTTGTCTCTATTGGACAAATTATCTATTCAATGCCGTAAGTTAACATCACAGCCAAAATAGCCCGATTATTTTCGGCAACCATTTGGAGAAATATTTGGATTAACTCAACTTGAAAAAGAAGGATTTGTTGAGAACTTGGATTTTCTCCAAACATCTTTTTTATTGCTGAAGAATATTCAAGATATGCAGGCGACTCAATATCAAACGCAGCTTTCGTCCCGGATTTAGGATGACTAACGTGCTCATGAAGAATGGTAAAAAATTGTTTTTGCAAAACGGAGGAATCTATCAGTTCCCCCATCAGTTTTTCTCTATCCATAAATTCATTATAGCAGGATGGCTTTCTATAACACACCAACCATCGTATTTCCCGCCTGCCAAATTAATACCCTTGTGACTTTCAGCATTCAGCAAACGCGATTAAGATCATTTACGATCCGTTTCATAATTAAACACAAAAAGGAGTAATAAAACAAGGATATTTCCCGTCAGGGTAAGTTAAGATATGTTAAAGAAAGTTCAGCAAATAATTCTCGCAAGAGTCTAATCGGGTTAATTCTCCACTCTGCCGGAACTACTTATTTTAAAGGCCTTTATAGTATAATTGTGGCTACAAAATCTCAACCTTTTGTCAGAAAGAACTGGAGGTTAAATGACTACTGGCTTCAGCAAGGAATTAACCGGCGATGTGATCAGGGGAAAAATTGGTAAATTCTATGACCTTGGTTCCCCATTCTATCTGCAAGTTTACGGACGCAACATTCATGATGGGTATTATATCACCGGTAAAGAGACCAAAAAGGAAGCTCAGGAGAACCTGACTAGCTTCTTGGTCGAAAAAGCTGGAATTAAAAATGGAGCAAAAATACTGGACGTTGGGTGCGGAGTTGGCGGTAGTTCCATTTGGATGGCGGAAAAACTCGGCGCAGCAACAATGGGAATTACCATCAGTCCTGTCCAGGTGGAGATTGCCCGAAAACTTGCCAAAGAAAAGAACGTTAATTCTAAATTTCTTTTAATGAATGCAGAAGAAATGCAATTTGATGAAACTTTTGATATTGTCTGGTTAGTGGCGGCCGCCACTCATTTTCTGGACCAGGAAAAATTTATAAAATTGGCAAACAAATCACTGAATACCGGTGGAAAATTTGTGATTTTTGACTGGATGTTGGACGAAAGTGTCACTGATATGCTAAATGATCGATATGTTAAACCGGTTGCTGAGAAAATGCTTCTCTCCAGTTTATATCCTTTGAGCAGGTATATAAAATGTTTTATAGACAATGGGTATCGAATTATTTATTCGGAAGATGTTACCGACCACACAATTAAGACCTGGGATCATGCCCTCTCGGTTATCACAAAGCTTGGTAATATAAAGCTTGCTGCACACATTACAAAAGAAGAAACGTTGGAGATATTCAATTTTTTCAAGAGTATCGGCGCTATGAAAACTGCCATGAAAAAGCACAGATTAATAGCCGGAATCGTAATTGCCGAAAAATTATGATTTAAATTTATCCGGTTTTTTGCCAAAAATCAGCATCCAGCCAAAACCTGTCTCGATTTGTGAATTTTCCATGGGAATCCCATGGAAAATTGCCTCTATTTCGGAAGGAGTATATGCGGCCCAGAAAGAACCGATTGCACCGTTAATATTTCTGATGGATTTAGGTGCCAGAAATGCCTGTCCTATTTTTAGAACCCAATAAAAATAAGAAGGGGAATCTCTTCTCAAGTCGAAGATCAGAACTTTACCCCCCGGTTTCAGTGTTCTGAAAATTTCCTGAAAAACCGCCTGCGCATCCGGCCAATGATGCAGCGAAAGCGAACTGACTATAAAATCGAGCGAATTATCTGGAAACGGCAATTGTTGCGCGTCTCCGGTTAGGAACTCTAATCCGGGATATACATCGGGCGACCATGTACGTTTTGCATTTTTCAATGTCAATTCGTTGATATCTAAGCCGGCAATTTTAACATCCGGGAATTTTTGGCTGATTTGAGCCGCAAGATAACCGGGCCCGCAGCCAACATCTACCATTTGACCATTTGGTTTGATTTTGGACAGCGCTTTTAAAACGATATGACGCTCATAAGTAAAAATCGGCCAGCGGCTCACATGATAATAGGCTTGCAACGCCTCGGCATCCTCAACCCCTTCCCTGGTGGAATCACGCGGGATTTTCATCGGACGCATTGCCAATATTGCTATCACCAATAAAACTACTGCTGAAAAAACAATAAAGCCTGTTAACAACATACAAAAGTCCTGATTATCCAATTATTGTTTCCGATTTTCTTGATCTAACTACCTGCCTAAAAATTGACCAAGCACCAATAGAATAGGATAAGCGACTCCGGTCAGCACAATTAATCCGGCCCATTTTCTGAAATTATTCTTTGATAGTACAAGAAAAGAGATAAACAGAGGCCATGTCAGGAACGAGATTGCGGACAATGGCTGAAGTATGTCTGTCGCTATCAGAAAAATCTGGTACATGTACATAAACAAAAGCCATGAAGTGACGTACCACTCCAAAGAAACTCCATATTCCCAGACTTTGTAGCTGATGCTTTTAACACCTTTCTTCAAATTGGCTTCGGCATCAGGCCACTCATCGATAGCCAACCCTACAAATGAAATGAGGATTAAAAAAGGCACACTAACAACCAGACCGGTAACCCACGGGGGTGAACTGGTAGTGGCAAACATTCCGGCGAGCACAGCGAACGGGCCGCTGGAAATTCCCAGCACCATTTCATGAGTCCAATTAAATTTAGATTTGGAATAGGCAAAGGTTACCAGCATTCCCAGAATACCAATCAAAAGTATTTGCCAACCAACATTCCATGCCAGATAAATTAAAGGTATCAAAGCTAAAAGATACCAGGTAATGGCATTGAAGGCAACCTCTTTCTGACTGACAATACCGGCTGCAATAATACTTTGTCCGCCGGAATAATCCTTTTCGGCGCTGCGGTCTTCCGGTTCTCCTTTATCCAGTCCTGTCCAGGCGTAATCTAAGAAACTATTAAAAGAATGACCTCCGGCCATAATCAGGATGGTCGCGATGACACCAAGCCATGAATTAAAAGTCATCCCTCCGGCTAAGAGAGCCCCGAGCACTGCAGGAGCTCCGAATAACGGTGTCGCAAACCAGCGGGGGAGTGTCCAGAGGTGTGCCTTTAATTTCGTTTTCATAACGGACCTCCATTACAATAATTTGTTAATTGCCATTAATCCCAGAATCGTTATCATCGAGATAACGGGAATTGCCCAGTTATCATCTCCCCATTTAAAAAAGCCGTATTCACCAAAAGATTGTTCGGTGACAACCGCCGCTGCAGAAGCCGTAACCCCTATCCAAAAAGGCCTGATAAAGAATGCAGAAATAATGAGGCATACACAAAACATTGCCAAAGAGCCCCACCACCCTTTAACTGCTTTTCGGTAAACTATAGAACGGACGAATCCGGTAATGCCGTCTCCCCAGGCCATAAATAATAAACAGGATACTGCCACAGCTGGCTTGTCCAACCAAAGCCAACAGATAGCGAACACAGGAACCGCAACCCAGGGAAACCATAACTCTGCTATTACTTTGTTTCTTCTACCGGTCCCACCAACCCCCCTTATAATCTCAGGTTTGACCAGACGTGCAATAAGCAATAATATTCCAAACCCTGTTGCAATAGAAATTGGCCAACCCGGGCCGGAAAAGAAAAAGGCAATCAGAAAAGCGATTCCTCCCGCCAAATGTCCGAATTTTCTCGAAACATAATTCGGGATGCCTCGGTCATAGAGTACATTCGAAATCCAAAGCCCGATTAATACTACCGCGACACTTAGAATTGCGAGGGGAATTTGTTGTCCCATGTTTGGGGAAAAGAAATCAGTCACTTGGCTCCGTAGATTATGTAATGGGTATTCCACGTATAATAAGACAATTATTCTATTCAGCGCAAGTAGAATTGTGCAATTCATCGAATAACAATAACTCTTTTTGTTATCTGTTTATACTTTACTGAGCTTATTCGATGTAAATGTAGAGAAGGCCGAAGAGTCATTTTTGATACTTAAGTAGTGATGTATACTTTGCTTCTGTAGAATTACATAGAAGCAAATGTATAGGGATGAAAGTGTACAATAAAGCTGAACTCTGAATGCCTCCATTGCCTCAACACCCAAAAGAGCTTATGCTTTATAGTAAATAATAATTTGAAGTGGGTATACTGTAACAAAATGAATATTTTCGCAGTAATCATCCTTGCCGCGTTGGTGATTGATTTTACTCTCAAACTAATGGGTAACTTGCTTAATCTTAAAGCGCTGAAGTTTGATGTACCGTCCGAATTAGAGGGTATATACAAACCAGAAGAGTACCGTAAGTCTCAGGAATACCTCCGTGCCAACACTTGGTTTAATCTGGTGGAAAGTAGCTTCACCCTGGCAATCATGCTGATTTTCTGGTTTGTTCGCGGCTTTAACTGGTTCGACGGGATTGTTACCGGTTGGCATTTTATCCCGGTCGTATCCGGTTTATTTTACGTTGGTATTCTTATTTTCGCTTATAGCCTGTTGAAATTACCTTTTGGTATATACGACACCTTTGTCATCGAAGAACGCTTTGGGTTTAACAAAACCACTGTCCGCACTTTTATTTCCGACCTCTTCAAAGGGGCTTTTCTGGGTGCGGTATTGGGCGGCGTTATTTTAGCCGGCGTATTATATCTTTTCCAATATGTCGGTACATTTGCTTGGCTTTATTGCTGGGGAGCGATGATCGTGTTTTCTCTGGCCATCCAGTTTGTCGCGCCCACCTGGATTATGCCGCTGTTTAATAAATTTACCCCGATGGAACCGGGTGAGTTGAAATCTGCAATTCTGGAATACACTGATTCCGTAAATTTCCCGGTTACCAATATCTTCGTCATTGACGGTTCGAAACGTTCCGGTAAATCTAACGCCTTTTTCACCGGCTTCGGCCGTAATAAACGCATTGCGCTCTTTGATACGTTAATCGCGCAACAAAGCGTTTCGGAAATGGTCGCGGTGCTGGCGCATGAAGTCGGACATTATAAGAAAAACCATGTTTTACAGGGGATGATCATCGGTTTTATTCATGCCGGCGTGCTTTTCTTCCTGTTATCTGTATTCCTGGCCAATCATGTTTTGTATCATGCCTTTTTCATGACAAAAACACCAATTTACGCCGGGCTGCTCTTCTTCGGCTTGCTTTACACCCCGATTGAGCTGGTTTTGTCTGTCATAATGCAGATGATATCCCGGAAAAATGAATATGAAGCGGATCGTTTCGCGGCATCAACGTTGAAAGAACCGGAAAACATTATCAGTGCTCTGAAGAAACTGGCCGCCGGTAATTTGTCTGATCTGACACCTCATCCTTTTTATGTTTTCTTAAATTATTCCCATCCCCCGCTTTTACAGCGTATCCGGGCAATACTGTCTGCGGATATAAAAAAGCCTTAGCCTCAATTTACCCCAAATCCTGATGAAATTAGGCGTCTGATGGTATAATACTGGGTAGGAAATATTTTTATGTGTTGTGCGTCTTAGTGCGGTATTGAAATACTTCACGATTTTGTTGTAATATATTTCAACCGGATAAATTGATATCAGCCCGGATTAGGCTTTAATTAGTAAAATGTCTTACAAGGAGATAAAATGGGAGATCAGACACAGGGTCAATATATTGGGTTATTCGTGTTCATTGGTATCGTCATTGCGTTAATTGTCGGGTTAATCTATTTAAAGATACGTTGGACTAACCAGGATCGGGCCAAGAAATTTGGCCGTAAAGACACGGCCAAAGCCGTAGCCAAAGGTACTGTCAATCCCAAATAGACTGTTATCGTTTTTCAGCGCTTTGATTAGATAAATTGTTCTGACACGTTATGTTAAGAATTCGGTGTTAGTGTTATCCCTATCTGAGTGGCAGTTAATTTTTGTATTATAGATGATGAACCGGGTATCGGTTCATTATCTATTTATTTGTCGGGGCATCTCCTTCAATACTAATAAATTGATAAGCTATTTTAAATGTCATAGATTTGTTATTATTTTCTTGCCTATTTTATAACTTTTTCACCCTTTATCATGTAATATCTGCTAATAGCATGATTTCGGGAGGTCCTTGATATGACCTTATCTGCGGATTATTCACAGGTTGAAGCCAGAATGAAATTGGCCAGAGTTTTACTGGATAACGCGGCTGATCCTTTACCCCAAAAACATCAGCTTGCTCAAAGCGATATGGCTAAACTCGGAGATATGGGTTGGGAAACAGTGAATGCTTCACTACGCTCTTTACAACGAGAAGGGGTCATAAAACTGGAACGTAATCGTATCATCATTAACAGGAAGATGCTCCTGCAAACCGTCGAGTCTTCAACACCGAAAATGTGTTAAGAAAACTTTTTTTCATGCTGAAATAACAAATTGGCTATTCTAAAATTAATACTATCGTAAATAATACACTATTATTTAATTAATTATACCCATGTTAAGAATTTTATAATTTTGCTATAAATGGCTTTGTAATACGAACTTTAAGGCAAATCCGTTCATGCAGTAGCGCTTGCCGGTCGGCCTCGGGCCGTCATCGAAAACATGCCCTAGATGGGATCCGCATCTGGCACATAGGACCTCGGTTCTCACCATTCCAAAATTTCGGTCCGGCTGTTCCATAATATTTAATTGTGATATCGGTTCGAAAAAACTTGGCCACCCGGTTCCGGATTCAAACTTCGTAGAACTGCTGAACAGATCAGTATCACAGCGCACACATCTGAATATCCCCTGTTCATGAATTCCATCAAACGCGCAGCTGCCCGGCGCTTCCGTTCCCTTTTTGGTCGTTATTTCCCATTCTTTTTTATTCAGGACTTTTTTCCAATCTTCGTCGGTTTTCTCAATTTTTTCAACCGTCACCACTTTGTTTTGTTTGGCGTCATATATCTGAATTGTTGCCATATGCGGCTCCTTTTTATCTTCATAAAATTTCATTGCCCATCAAGGTTGGTTTGCAGCTTTCTTGTCCATGCTGCCAGATTAATAAGCAATTGACCGATTAACTCGCCTGTTTTCTGGTCCGATAATAGTCCGTTAGTGTCAAATTTCTGTGCTGCCAAATTGACGAATATCTCCGGTTTATTTAACGGAAACATATTTAAAAATACGCATGATTGCCGTAAGTGATATTGTGCCCGTGCTCCTCCCAATATTCCGGTTGAAGCACTCATGATTGCTACCGGTTTATTTTCAAACGAATTATCACCGCGCGGTCGCGAAGCCCAATCCATCGCATTTTTTAACACGCCCGGTATTGAATAATTGTATTCCGGTGTTACGATTAATAACGCGTCTGATTCTTTGATTTTTCGCTTGAATTCTTGTACTTTTTCAGTCACTGACGATTCTAAATCCTGGTTAAAAGCAGGTATTCCTTCAAGATCGAATATCACCAACTTAGCATCGTTCGGGACAAATTTTAAAGAAGCCCTTAATAATGCTCTGTTGTAAGAATCTTTGCGCAGGCTCCCGGCAAAACCCAGAATATTAATCAGGTGACTCATCGACTAACTCCGTAAATCGCATAATATCACCCTGAGTTTAATCGAATATATGTGAAAATGTTATAAAGTTCCGGTATAAAATATAAAATTGTTATGTCACTTTGGAAATTATTGCTATACAATGCAACTGTTTTATGGAAAGAAAGTTATCCCCAGATTGCATCCATGATTTTCATTCTCATCACGCCCCTTACGGGCAGGAATGATGCCGCCAGCGAGACACTCAAGACAATCGCTATCATACGAATAATGTTCGATAACCCGATCACCAGATAAACTGCCCCAAAGGGAAAATAGAACGGGTACATTACTTCAAGCGGAGAAACCACGAATATGAATAGCACAATCGCCAAAACAATCGCTGTTACGGCATAAAACATCGCCCGTATCAGATACGATAAAATAATCGACCATGGAGTGATGCCGATTGCACGCTGCACCCCGATCTGACGGCGTCTGTTTGCCACATCGATATAAGTTACGATGAAAACGGTAATGCCGGCTATCAGCAGGTTTACCACATTCAAAATCACGTTGATAACATTAAAACTATCGGTGAGACTTTGTACAATGCCGGCATAATCCTGCCAGTTTGAAACCCTTAATCCGCTTTCGATATTGTTTATTTTTGTCATAATACCAGGAATTGCAGCATCGTTTATAGCTTTTACATAAATTGATTCGGCATTGCCGGCACTTTCAGGATATACAGACTTCATTTCTGCTTGAGTGACGAATGCTTCGGCATCTGTCTGTAAAAATTGCGTGTAGAATATCCCTTTTACTCTATATTGTTTCTGAACGCCGTTACCGTAGATTAAATTGACTTCATCTCCGGCATGAACATGCAGCAGCGACCTCGCATATAATTCCAGGTTAGGTTTATCGGCTCCCGCTAATTGGACACCCAGCATAATTTCATCCATGTCGTCCGGTGAGAGCGAAGTTCCCTCAATAATAGTTTTATTGATCGTAAAAACTTCTGCGTCTGTTTCGGGTTGTATGCCGTACACCATCGCATCCGTGCGCTCGTTGCCGTAAACAAAATATGCGCCTAAATTGTTTCTGGAAGTAACAGCTGCTACTCCGTCGATGGCATGTATTTCACTGACTAAAGCAGACGCGTTGTCTAAAAACGGATTTATTGTATTGGATTGCACAACAATATCCGAACTGTATGTATTTCTGAGTTGCCTATTGGCGCCGGAAACCAGTCCCTGTAACAAGCCGGGTATAAAAAGCAAGTTTAACGATACCAGCGTCAGTATCGAAATAGTTAGCAAGATGATGCCGGGATTCCCTTTCCTGATAGACGTGAATGACAGCAGTCCGGCCACCTGGAAAGATTTAGGCATTCAAAGTCTCCTCGCTTTCGCTAACTTTGCCGTCACTCAGGGTTATTATCGTATCTGCGTATTTTTTATCCGTGGGGTCATGCGATACAAAAATAACAGTTACTTTAAGGTCCTTGTTTAGTCTTACCAGTGTGTCCATCACCATTTTGCTCGATGCTGTATCAAGATTCGCGCACGGTTCGTCGGCAAGCACCACTCGGGGATTATTTATCAAAGCGCGTGCAATGGCAACCCTTTGCTGTTCTCCCCCGGAAAGTTCTTTCGGGTAATGCTTTGTCCTGTGCCCAAGACCGACAAGTTCCAATAATTCGGTTGCCCGGGTTTTGTAATTACCGCTCCCGTTCAACATCATCCCAGGCAAGTAAACATTTTGTAGCGTGGTTAATTCCCCGAGTAATGCATATTCTTGAAAAACATAGCCTAAATATCCGAGCCGCAATTTTGCCCGTTCACCCTCGGATAATGCTGTAACATTACTGCCGTCAAATATGATGCTGCCAAATGTAGGACGGTCAATCAATCCCAACTGTCTCAAGAGCGTTGACTTGCCTGAACCGCTGCGCCCCATGATTGATATCACGGCTGCGTCTCTAACCACAAACGAAACAGCGTCCAGGGCGATTACACTGACGTTGTCGGTATTATATATCTTTGTTAATTCTTTTATTTCATACATATTTTGCTGCGTCGCAACGCATCGGCTTTAATGATATACAAGGTAATAAGTAAACGAGATAGTATCGGGGTGCACTTGTGGGGTTTTAGACGGTTTACGATGTATTTATTTAATACCCAAAAATCTTTCTACGTATTGCATCAGCGGGCTTAAAACGTTAACTGTATTTTCCAGGGCTGCCTTTTCGTCCTTCGCCAGCTCCAGAATTTTGATATCGTGAATACCGTCCCGGCCGATAACTGCCGGTACGGTCATGCTCAGATTGTTGCAGCCGTATTCACCGTCCAGAACTGCGCTGCAGGGAATTACTTCGTGGGTATTATTTTTAATTGCGCTGATCACCGCCGCTGTTCCCACCGCGGATGTCCAACCGGCAGTGCGCTTCGGCTGCAATGTCTCGTAATCATGCAAAATCTGAGGCGGCAATGTACGTATTCTTTTTTTAGTTGCTTCATCGATTTTAACAGGCTTTCCGTTAACCCGGAGCGAACTGAAAAGCATTACCTGACTGTGTCCGTGTTCCCCGATTACAACACCTTTCACATGACTCGGCTGAGTTCCAACCGCTTCGCTAATCCACATTTTAAACCGGATAGTATCGTTCATGGTATAGCCGATAAATTTATTCCTGCCGGCATGGCGATTGATCAGATATGTGGCATAATTCAAGGGGTCTACTGGGTTCGTCTCGGTGATGACAATTGCATCGGGACAATATTCTCTTATTTTTTCAGCGTTTTCTTTGATAATGGGTAAATTACCCGTAATTAGTTCCGACCTGGATGAAATAACCCCAGAAGGCGCCCCGGCGGTCATTACTACTATGTCGGATCCTTTAAGATCTTTTAATGTCCCCCGCCTTACCGACACGTCCTGTCCGGCCGCCGCGGTAGTAAGGTCCATCCAATGCGCTTTCAGCATGTTTTCCCAGGGGTCAATCAGCAATATTTCATCCGCCAGCTTTTGAACGGCAATTATAAAAGCGGCGCATGAACCCAGCGTACCGGCAGCCCCTGCAATTGAAATTTTCACAAATTCCCTTCTATGCGGTAGTTATACCGACCATTATCATTAAATATGCAGATACTCTTTTAATATGGTATAAGAAATTACTTCAAAAAGAAAGTATTTCCCATGGGTAGAGCTTATATTCTTTTCAGGATTGTTTCACTTTTCGGCCGATTCTAATCTGTGTTATACTTTTCTTTGATATTAGAGAGTATTTTACACCCTATCGACTCCATCGGCAAAGCCCTCAAGCGATTAAGATAATTACTACCGACATAAACAGATTAAGGATATACCCGAAAATGAACAATAGATTTCAAAAATTGCTGGAACCATCTTATATTGGAAAAGTAAAAACTCGCAACCGTATTATTAAAACCGCTCAAGGTTCATCTTTTATTGAACCTACCGGGTACGTTGGCGAACAGGCCAAAGCCTATTATGAAACAATGGCCAAAGGCGGGGTCGGCCTGCTTATAGTCGAATCCTGCGGCGTGGAATATCCGCTGGGTATCCATCACTTTCCAGTTCAGTTTCACCTTGATGATGACAAATACATACCCAGCTATACGGAACTGGTTCAGGTTATCCGTAAACACGACTGTCCGGTTTTTCTGCAGCTTTTTCATTCCGGTCCCTGGAATCCGACCGGTTTGCTTCCCAAACGTGACACCAAATCCGCATCAACTTTAACCGAAAGCGAACTGCCGGGGCCGGGATTTGCTATTCCCCGGGGAGTCTCTTTGGCTGAGATTGAAGATTTGATTCAGATGTTTGTCAAAGCGTCTCAACGTGCAAAGAAAGCAGGATTTGACGGCGTGGAGATCAATGCCGGTACTTGTCACCTCATTAACGCATTTTATTCACGGATTTTTAACAAACGCCAGGATGAGTTCGGATGTACCTCTTTGGAGAATCGCGCCCGTTTCATGAACCGCATTATCGGCGACATCAAAAAGCAGATGGGGCCGGAATTTGCCGTGACCGCTCTGATTAACATCGCTGAGTACGGGCATGAGAAGGCAACTACTATCGAAGAAGGGGTACAATTTGCGAGATTAGCCGCGGAAGCAGGCGCTGACGCGGTTCAGGTCAGAGCTCATGGTTACGGTCATCGCGGCGGATTATTGCAGCCGGACCGGCTTTTTTACCCGGAATTTCCAAAACCGCTGCCCAAAGACCTCGACTGGAGCCATCGCGGGGTTGGGGCGATTATTCCATTGGCTCAGGCCGTTAAGAAAGTTGTATCCGTACCTGTTATTGCCGCCTGCCGTCTTGACCCCGTCCTTGGGGAAAAGCTGCTTCAGCAGGGCGATATCGATTTTGTGGGCATGACCCGACGTCTGCTGGCTGACCCTGAATTACCCAACAAAGTTGCTGCAGATAGGCTGGATGATATTAACCCTTGCACCGGCTGCCTTTACTGTATGGATGTTCGTTTACACAATACCCCTATCAGGTGCCGTATTAACGCGAATCTGGGAAGAGAACGTGAATTCGCGCTTAAACCAGCTGCAAAGGTTAAACAGGTTCTTGTAGTAGGCGGCGGACCGTCAGGCATGGAAGCTGCCCGTGTAGCTGCTTTACGGGGACACAAGGTAACTCTGTGTGAAAAAAGCTCTAAATTAGGCGGATTACTGCCGCTGGCCTCACTGCTGAAAGAAATCGAAACGGATGAACTGCTTGCCCTGATAAAATATCTGGATCGTCAAATGACCAAAGCAGGCGTAAATGTCAGGCTGAATACAGAAGTGACCCCGGCTTTAATTGCCCAACTTAAACCGGATGTTGTTATTTTAGCCGCCGGCGGCATCGATTCTACCATGGATGTACCCGGCGTTAACGGAAAGAATGTAGTGACCGGCGCCAAACTGCATGGACAATTAAAATTCTATTCCCGCTTTTTTGGCCCGAAAACTCTGGCAAGACTAACCAAAGTATGGATGCCCATCGGGAAAAGTGTGGTCGTTATCGGCGGGACGATTCACGGCTGTGAGTTAGCCGAATTTTTAATCAAACGGGGCAGAAAAGTTACTATTGTGCACAGCGGTACGGAAATCGGCGAAGGGATGACCGGCGACGACCAATTCCAATTTTTACGCTGGATTGCTGAAAAGGATGCCGTTATTTATACCGGTGCGACAATTGGGAAGATAACAGAAAAAGGCGTGACCATAAAAATCGGGGGCAAAGAACAGACGCTTTCAGCCGATACAATCGCGTTCGCTCTGCCGCTGCAATTTAATCCGGCTTTACAGCAGCAGCTGGCAGGGAAATTTACTGAAATCTATGCCATCGGTGACTGCAATGAGCCGCACCTTATTGCGGATGCGATCGCCGGCGGGTCGCGTATCGGACACAGCATTTAGTCACCGGTACTCAGTTGGGTAGCGCGGCGCCAAATCAAACGAAGAATTTATTCGACCGTTCATTTACTAGGTCGAACAATGTCCGGTTATCAGTTAAGCTGTTATTAAAACGTTGAATTGCATTTTGCAGGGCTTTTGACAAATTTTCAATTGATAATGAAATAGTTTCACTTTTTTGTTTGGTACTGCTAAGCTTCGAAGGTGACTTAACCGTTTTATTCCACGCGTATACAATTTTGTTCCCATCAGCTTTATTACTCTGACTTGTGCCCCAGGCCGGCGCATAAGAAAGAATTACCGCGCACCTGGCGGAGTATAAATCTTCTCCGGTACAATTTACACCCGACCCCGGCAGCATAAATTCTTCGACCCAACGGACAAAATCTTCTTTTGTTGAAGCGGCATCGTGTGGGTCTCTGCTGAGCCATACCATGATATCTATTGTCGAGTATAGCAAAATTAACACGGACAATTTTTCGTTATTTTTCAGGCATTCATCAATTGATTTTGTCAGTTCCTGAATGCTGTTCTGATATAGTTGTATGGTCATATTTATTACCGGCTATTCCTGTAAATATTTTACTTATTATTGAATTCAGCATCATGCTAACATTCATTTTAATACTTGTCAACAAAACAAAATATTCTTCATTTTGACGCTAAATGGCAAAGTCCTCGTTCGAAGGTATATAATGGGCGCAATGGAACATAAAACTAATTGGTGGGATAAACTTGGCGAACCGCAGTACGGCGGTGAAATGGTTATTAGACTTAACCGTAAGATTGTCAATTTTGACCCCTATTTCGGCTACCACCTGACTCAGATTCACACCGCCTGGCTGGAAAAAATGTTCGTTGATGATTGGACACTGCCGCCGGAAACATACGATTACAGGAAGAATCTCCGCCCCAATCAGTGGGTTAAAGGGCATTTGGCCGAAAGTTGGGAATTTACTAACCCATTTACTTTTGTTGTTCATATCCGCAAAGGAATTCATTGGCAGGATATCCCGCCCGCTGACGGACGCGAATTTACCGCCGATGATATAGCTTTTCATTTCCATCGTATGTTCGGGCTCGGCAGCGGCTACACTCAACCCATTCCCAGTCAGGCGATGAACGCTTCTTTTAAGCAGCTGATATCAGTTACTGCCCTCGATAAATATACGGTTGTCTTTAAGTGGAAAACATCTAACCGCGAACTAATCCTCGATGCTCTTCAGGAAGTGGTCACGACGCTTTGTATTGAGAACCCTGAGGCAGTACGCAAATGGGGGGACCTCAGCGACTGGCATCATGCAATTGGCACCGGACCGTTTATCCTGAAAGAGTTTATTCCCGATGTCGAAGCTACGCTGATTAAAAATCCGAATTATTGGGGACACGATGAACGTCACCCCCAAAACAAACTTCCCTATTTTGACTCATTGAAACTTCGCATAATTCCGGGCCAGGCCGAGGCCCTTGCAGAGATGCGGGCAGGTAGAGTAGATGTTGTCGACCAGATTTCGCCTATGCTGGCGCAGGAAATGCGGAAAACAAATCCTGAAATAATGCAGCTGACCCTTTCCCAAACAGCAACAACAATAGACCCCAGAAACGACGTAGCCCCATTTAATGACATCCGGGTCCGAAAGGCAATGCAGATGGCCATTGACCTGCCCGGTATCGCTAAAAACTACTACGGCGGTACTGTTGACCCTTACCCTTCCACTATAACCTCGCGGCACATGCAGGGCTGGGGATTTCCCTACGAAGAATGGCCGCAAGATTTGAAAAATGAATATGCGTATAACCCGGTATTAGCGAAACAACTGCTGGCGGAGGCCGGGTATCCGAACGGATTTAAAACAAACATAGTTGCTGATGACTCCGGTGATATGAAATTGCTGGAGTTGGTAAAGTCATATTTTGCCGCGATTGGTATTGACATGGAAATCCGTCCGATGGAATCTACCGCCTGGATGGCTTTTGTGATAAACGGTCATAAACACGACCAGCTTGCTCAGCGACCGGTTTCACCGTTCGGACATGCTTTCGAACCCATTCGTCAGCTGCAAAGACTGAAAACAGGCATCCCTTCTAACTATTTAATGGTCAGTGACCCCGTTTTCGATTCTTATCAACCTAAAGCTATCGCCGCTCAAACCGATGGGGAATTAAGGCAAATACTTAAAGATGCCAATGAGCGGGTGGCACGGCAGCACTTCTCGATATCTTTACTGCAGCCCATGCAGTATTCTCTATTTCAACCATGGCTCAAGGGCTACAACGGTCAATTCGGGTCGGTATGTTCTGCGGCCGGCAGCCCGCAACTTCTGTTCTTTTACCCGGCGCGCTTCTGGATTGACCATGACATCAAAAGGTCTTGCGGGTATTGATTGAAATCAACCGAAATATAATAAGACAGCTAAGCAGACAACTACTCCTACCGCCATACCGTCCACTAACTGCGGTATCGTGTGTTCACGGATTCTGAACTTTGCCCATGAGACAATGGGAATAATCGGCGCCAGCCACAAATATGCACCACCCCACGTGTGTGCGGTCATTATTACCATAATTGTAAGCGCGGTCAGGTGATAACTTACGCGATAGAAGATATTAAAGGTAGCCGTGACTATTGAACCGGCAAGTAAAGCAACTACGGTCGCCAGCAGCATCGCCGGAGCCTTTAACCAAATCAATAGTAGCAGGCAGGGAATCCCAAGTAAAAAAGATAATATTAATATATCGAAGGGATGTTTTTTTAAATATGTAATCAGCTCAAAGATTGATTTGGAATGATTACCTTTGGTATGCATCCTGAAAAAGACATATATTACCGGAATCAAAATATATAAGGCAATTATTACTAACATCCAGGACGCTGTTTCCGGTGGATTATGCGATTTATTTAAAGCAATCAGCAGCAAAAGTAATACACTGAGAACAGACGGGTTAGTTACGGTAGAAACTACCCGTGCGAATTGGGTTATACGGTCAACTTTCTGTCTCATCGCTGTTTGTTTTAATCCAGGACTTTTTACCACTTATTCTAATTGTATTCTATTCGTACAAACGGGTTAATTCAACAATCTTCGGAGGCACTTATATTTGTGGCGTTCATATTTGCTGGCGCTATGCTTTACAATAGAAGTAGCTTAAGCTATCATAGTTTCTTATATACTAATCAAAATCAGATATTATTCATCGTTTTAAGGAGTTTAATATGGCTAAAATTGTCATCATCGGTGCGGGCAGCCATGTGTTTGCCAGTCGTTTTATTACTGACATCATCTCCTATCCCGAATTGAGAGACGGTACGATAACCCTGATGGACATTGCTCCCGGGCCGCTAGCGCTGACCACAGCCTTCGCGCAAAGGATTGTGGCACAAAACGGTTTCGCCACAAAAATTGAGTCTACGACGGACCGGCGCAAAGCATTGGAAGGTGCCGATTATGTGCTGATTACCATCAAAGTCGGCGGCGGACATCATCTGGATATTGAACGGAAGATTTCACTGAAATATGGCTTGGATCAGGGGGATATGGCTTGTATCGGTTCCGGCGGAGCCTTTGATTCCATCAGACATATCCCGCCGATTTTAGATATCTGTCATGATATGGAAGAACTTT
>Ga0182017_10001510_pt1 | contig 17875 bp, 16 predicted proteins | sample 712E3DmetaG_FD_120492 | JGI IMG/M metagenome (GOLD analysis project Ga0182017, IMG submission 120492) | Permafrost microbial communities from Stordalen Mire, Sweden - 712E3D metaG | ecosystem: Environmental > Terrestrial > Soil > Wetlands > Permafrost | place: Sweden: Stordalen | collected... | reverse complement strand
TTGCAGCAAGTACGCGCTACACACCACGGGCTCCGGCTTTGGCACCGCCCCCAACAACTACGCCGGGGTTGGTGCGACCTTCTCGCCTACTGCCGCCAACTACAAGATCAGCAATGCCTACGATGTCACCGCGTACACGGGCGTCAGTTTCAAGATTAAGTCGGGCAGCACCACGCCAGCCGTCTTCTTCGAGATGCTGACCAAGGACAACCAGCCTACGACCGCGGGCGGGACAGCAGCCAACACGAAGATCGATCTCTACAATACCCGCGGTCAGATGCTGAATGACCCCTGGACGCCGGGGGGAATCACGAGCAGCTATCAGACCATCACCGTGCCTTTTGGGACCTTGATTCCTCGCTGGGTTCCCGATTCTACCGGCTGTACGGGCAGCACTGGCGGGGGCAAGTGCCAGGCCAAGCCCTTTGTTCCGGCGAACGTTCTGGGCATTCAGATCTCGATGTACCAGGACCCCGGTTTCCCAAAGGTCGGGACGGCAGGGACCTACGACCTGTGGATCGACGACGTGCAGTTCGTCAAGGGAGACGCGGGACTACAGACGCAAACGGGCTTCCCCCCGGCCAACGCTGGCAGCATGGGTAGCTGCCTGACGCCCCAAGGGCCGAATGCATCTGCCAAGTTCCTGGTGCCCGCCTACAACCTATGGAAGAAGACCTTCGCCAGCGGCGGCAAGGTGATTCGTCCGGAGAACGGCAACGACACCGTCTCTGAGGGGATCGCCTACGGCATGATGATCGCGGCCATCATGAAGGACCAGACCTTGTTCGACAGTCTGCACAGCTATTGGACGAGCCACGCCACAGCCGGCAGTCTGATGACTTGGTGTATTCCGGCTGGCGGCGGGAGTTGCACTGCCTCGGGCGGCTCGGCTACCGATGCGGACGAGGATGCTGCCTATGCTCTCTGGATGGCGGACAAGGTCTGGGGTGGCTACAAGACGGCCGCAACGACCATGATAAACGACATCTGGACCAGCGATATCGATGGCAGCGGCACCAAGCTTCCCAAGGGCGGCAGCAACTACGGCAGCCCAACCGGCGCGATCACCAACGCTTCGTACTTCGCACCATCAATGTACCGGGTATTCGCTTCAGTGGATAGCGCCCATGACTGGGGCGGGGTCGCCACCGCAGCACTCAACGCCGTCAATGGTGCCATTTCCGGAAGCAACGGCCTCATCCCTGCATGGTGCAGCAGCTCATGTACTCAGGCCGCCAGCAACGGAGCGCCGACTGACACTGACTACCAGTACGACTCGCACCGCATCCCGATGCGCATCGGCATGGACTACTGCTTCAACGGAACCGCTGCTGCCAAGACCTACACGACCAAGAATACCGCCTTCTTTGCCACTGCCGCGGCGAACGGAATTGGCTACGTCCTCGACATGTACACGCCAAGTGGTGGCGCCGTGTCGGGCACCGCACCCAACTCTTCCTCGATTCTTGGTACGGCTGCAGTGGGCGCGATGGCCAGCGGCAACCAGACCTTCCTCAATGATGCCTACCAGGCCGTGTTCGATGGGATTACCCGCGGGACCATGGCTCCGGTCGATGCAGCCGGAAAGACCCCGTACTCGTACTACAATGCTACGGTTGGCTTGTTGACCGCCCTCATCATGACCGGCGCTTTCATACACTAGACCCATTCCGCGAGAATTCTGTCCACGATACTGATGCTGCCAGATTCGCCGCAAGAGATCTTGGAATGACAACAAAGTACGCGTTGTTTGGCTTGGCCTTGCCAATGGCTCTCCTGGCTTGTGCCAACGGTGACTTGGGGCTACCATCGGCTGACTCTGGGCCAGGGGTACGGAACGACTCGGGGCAGGTGACACCGATTGACTCTGGGCAGGTGACTGACCTTGCACCCGATGCGGCGGTCATCACGTGCATCAGCATCGCGGACGACTTGATAGCAGACTTCGCCAAGGATAACGGCCTGAATCCCGCCGACGGCCGCCAGGGCGGCTTCTATGTCTATGGGGACCTAAGCCTGGCCGGGCAATTCGATCCGCCCAATGTTAAGTGTCAGGCCTACCCCATTGACACGACCAAAGGGAATCCCCAGTGCTCCGGCCCGGGTTCGTTCCACGTCAAGGCCAGCGGCTGGGGCGTCTGGGGGGCGGCGCTGGGGACGGACTTTGTTCCGAAGATCGTGACTGACCCGTTGGATTGCGAGGGGGGCGTCAAAGGAACGTACGACGCTTCCAAGTACAAGGGCATCTCGTTTTGGGCCATGGCGACCGCTCCGCTTACAGGGGTGCAGGTCATTCTCAAAGATGTCTACACCGATGGTCAGGCCACCTTCGCTGGACTTCCCGATGCCCCTGACGGCGGGATTACGTCTTGCGTATACGCCCCTGATCCCAAGAGCAACTGCAGCCCCTACCTGGTCAAGTTCGGCGCGGATCCCCAATTCTTCCCCGCCTATCAGGACTCCCAGATCGACACCACCTGGAAGCGGTTCGACGTTTTCTTCGCTGATACCCTGCAGGACAGGTACAATGTCGGGTTTCACACCGCCGCGGACAAATTGGATGTGGCCCACCTGACCGGCATGGCGATCCAAGTGAATGCGACCTTCGGGGGCCCGACCCCTGTACCCAACGATTTCGAGATTTGGGTCGACGACGTCAATTTCATCAGGTAGGCGGACAAGACAGTTGGCCTCCGTGGCCGCGTAATGCATCTCGGAAACGCCGCAGGGGCGACCGCGGGTCGTCCTTATACAATATGCCGCAGAGCCAAGCGTTCGCTCTCAGAGTGGCGGCACAGCGTTCCTGACCAAATCATGGAAGTAGGACTGGAACCACACTCCTGCTTGTGGTGCACCTTTGGCGCTTTCGTTTGATGCACATTCTGCATCGAAACGGGGCTGGGTTGGGTCGGATATGCCATCCGATTCTCCCGGCGGCTTGACCCAGAAGAAGGCATCGATGAAGGGCTCTGGCGCGGCCCGCGGCCGTTCGCCCAGACCAGCGCCCTTGATGTTGCACCAGTGACCCCACACCTTGCGGATCTGCCCCTTGCCATTGCGCCCAGTATCGACGATGAAGCCCTTGTTTCGCACGCCATGGTCAGCGAGTCCCACGGCCAGCTTCTTCACATAGACCAGCTCGTTGTAGCAGGGATCGCTGGATTCCATGGCCGCGCCGTCACGGTTGTAGAGGTGGGTGTAGTTCGACACGTTGGTGGCAAAGCCGCGGATCATGTCGAGGCCGCCTGCAGCCCTGAGCACCTTCTTGTAGACCTTGATCAGGTTCTCGCGGTGGTGATCCCATCCCAGCCAACCCGCGTGGGCTGCATCAAGGTAGATGCTCACGTTGGGCAAGGCGAGTTTCCGGATGGCGTAGGCAGTCTGGTTGACGTACACGTCCCGCGCGTCGCTGCACTTCGGCATATTCAAGTTGGTGACCAGGTTGCCGAGAGAATCTGGCTCCAGAATCGCCACGATGGGCAGGTCGGAGAAGCTCTTGAAGTGGGCTGCGATGACATCGATGAACTCGGTCTGGTAGCGGGCCACGCCGTTCTCCTCGATCTTCAGCTCTCCGGCGGACGAGTTGGCAGCACAGTCGCGGTTCGGTAGGTCGTAGACCACGATCAGTGACAGCGTGGGCTTGCCACTCGCCTGCTGCTGTTTCCTCGCCTCGCCGAGCCACAAGGGAAGATTTGCGACGTGGGCAATGGAGTCAAGCCACAGCCCGGTGGGGTACTGCTTGACCTTGCGAATGGCCTCTGCCTCCGAGGGAAACGCCTTGGCAGTCGCCTCGACATTCTCGACATACTCAGGGTTGATGAAGAAATTGACGTCGAGGAACGGGTTGCGATGTGAGGCCTCGGCATGGGCCGGGTCAACCGGCGCCCCGGTGCCCGTGCCGGCGCAGGCCGCGAAAGCGAGCGAGACTGACAAGATTGCAAGAACGCGCTGCTGAATCATGAGGATCTCCTGTCAACGAAGCGGCGAAACCGGACGTTGCCGTGCCCGCCGGGGAACTGCCAGCCACTATCTACACGCAATTGGCCCATGAGGGGAAGGGCCGATAGACGAACGCGGCAGATCACGCTGCCGCAGTGCGCGTAGCCGACCCACGACGCTCCCTGCAGGTCAGCGCAGCCACGCCGTCAGCGTCGCGTAGTCGCCTTCGTTGATAGACCCGTTGTGAAGTTTTTCTACTCCACGTCCCCCTCGCGCAGACGGTCCAAGATGAGACCGAAGAAACCCGCGCCGTGCTCGTCGCGAAAGTGCCAGCCCAGGTGGCCCTGGCAGCCGCCACACAAGGCGAAGCGCCAGAGAAAGCCTGGAAACCAGGGATACTCGTGGCTGGGCGGGCCCACGATTCGGCAGCCCACGGCTTCGGCGAAGCAACCGATGTGATAGAGGAACCCGGCAGGGTTCATGAACCGGTGCTCGTGGCTGTCGCGCACCGCGATGCGGTGGCGGGCCGTGGTCACCACGAAGCCGCAGGCTCGGCAAAGGATCGCCGGCTCAGTTCTTGGCCCGGCCGCCGAGTCGGGGCGATGGTTAGGCAGTTCGACGCCGCGGGGCCGAGGATTTTCTTCGCGCAGAGCAAACACGCCTAGACGCCATACCACTATCGCCGACGTCCAAGGTGCGGTAAAGTGGCGCACACTAACACGGGAGGACATCGTGAGACATACAAGCAAACTCGTAGGAATGTTTCTGGTCAGCGTGCTTTTCGCCGTGGGCTGCGGCCCATCTGAGCTCGAGCTAAAGGCTCAGAAGGACTTGAAGGACCAACAGGAAGAGAACGCCAAGCTGAAGGCGCAGAACGATGACCTGAGCAAGAAGCTGGCGGAGGCAAGCGCGGCGGCTAACAAGTTCAAGGCATGGGGCACGGGCACCCAGGAGGAGAAGGAAGCCTTGCAGAGGAAGCTGGCCGAGTTGGAGAAGGCCAAGGCGGCGTCCGAGGCACGCGAAGCGATGTTCAGGAGCCTAGCCGAGAAGCTGCGTTCGATGGTCGACGCCGGCCAGATCAAGGTTACCGTGCGCAACGGGCGCATGTTGTTGGTGCTGCCCAACGATATTCTTTTTGATTCCGGCAAGGTCGAACTCAAGGAAGAAGGCAAGACCGCCATTGCGAATGTGGCCAAGGTGCTGGCTGGCATGGCCGACCGCCACTTCCTGGTGGCTGGCCACACCGACAACGTGCCCATCAAGACCAAGAAGTTCCGTTCCAACTGGGAGCTCTCCACCCAGCGCGCGGTCGAGGTCACCCGGTTGCTGGTCGAGGGCGGCATGAAGCCCAGCCAGCTCGGGGCTGCAGGTTACGCCGACTTCGACCCGGCGGCTTCCAATGACACGCCAGATGGTCAGAAGCAGAATCGCCGCATCGAGATCGTGGTCGAGCCCAATCTGTCCGAGCTGCCCAGCCTGGAAGGCCTGGGTGGCAAGCCGGCTGGCAAGTAGTTCCAACGGGGGCGGAGGCATCAGCCCGGACAGCAAAGAGTTTTCGTCCTGGGCGTGTCCCGCCTCGCGCGGGGGCGACCCTGCAGGTCGCCCCTGAGCGGTTTTTCCCCCGATGTTCAAGAAGCGTGACGTAGCCATACACTTCGTTGGGATCGGGGGCATCGGCATGTCGGGAATAGCCGAGGTGCTGCTCAACCTCGGCTATCACGTGTCTGGTTCGGATCAACGGGCCAGCGAGGCTACCGGCCGGCTGCAGTTTTTGGGCGGGCAGATCCAGATCGGTCATCGCGCCGAGCAGGTGCGGGGTGCTCACGTGGTGGTGATCTCCAGCGCGGTGAAACCCGATAATCCCGAAGTGCTGGCGGCGCGTCGGCGCAACATTCCCGTGATCCCGCGCGCCGAAATGCTGGGCGAGTTGATGCGCGTGAAGGACGGCGTCGCGGTGGCCGGCTCGCACGGCAAGACCAGCACCACCACCATGGTCGCCAGCATTCTCGCCCACGCCGGCCTAGACCCGACCGCGATCATAGGCGGCAAGGCCAAAGTCTTTGGGTCCAATGCGCGCCTGGGCCAGGGCGAGGTGCTGGTGGCCGAGGCCGACGAGTCGGATGGTTCGTTCCGCCACCTCATTCCCATGGTTGCAGTCATCACCAACATCGATCGCGAGCACATGGACCACTATGGGACCGAGGCAGCTTTGCGCGAGGCCTTTGTCGATTTCGCCAACAAGGTTCCGTTCTACGGCCTGGTGGTTCTGTGCGCTGACAACCCGGCGGCGGCCGGCCTGGCGGCGGACCTACAAAAGCGCCATGTGACCTACGGCCTTTCCGCCGGCGACTATCGCGGCGAGATCTTGTCGGCTGACTCGCAGGGCACGCGCTTGCGGATTGCCGTGCGGGGCAAGGCCCGCGGCGAGGTGTGGGTGCGCATGCCCGGCATCCACTACGCGCAGAATGCGCTGGCGGCCCTGTGCGTGTCCGACGTCTTCGAGGTGCCTTTTGCGATCTATAGCGAGGCGCTGGCATCGTTTGCCGGGGTGGACCGGCGCTTTTCCGTGCGCGGCGAGGCGGGCGGGGTTCTGGTAGTGGACGACTACGGCCACCACCCGACCGAGATCGCCGCGACCCTGGGCGCCGCGCGCCTCTTCGGCCGGCGGCTGATCGTCGCCTTCCAGCCCCATCGTTTCACGCGCACGCGCGACCTGCTCAAAGATTTCGCGCCCGCGCTAAAAGGCGTCGACGAGATCATTCTGACCGACATCTACCCAGCCGGCGAGGCGCCCATCGAAGGCATCACCATCGAGCGTCTGCTAGCCACATTCCCGGCCGAAAGCGCGGTGACCTACCTGGCGCGTAAGGGCTTGGCCGAGAGTCTCGTGCCCCGCCTGCGCTCCGGCGATCTCTTGCTGACCCTGGGCGCGGGCGATATCACCCAGGTGGGAAACGAGATCCTGGGGCGTCTGAAAAAGGCGTAGCCAACCGCCGAGGCTAGTGTCCCCACGATGGTGCTTGGTACGCCGGCGAGGGGTGTCGCTGCTTGCTGAGGTCGTCCGGGTTCACCTCGACGGTGACATCGAAAGATCCGCTGTTGTTGCCGACGTCGATGTCATTCACGCCAAGCAGGAGCTGGCCGGACTGCTCGACCTTGGAATCCTCGTACTTGGTTCCGATGAAAACGGGTTTTCCAGCAAGAAAAGCTACCAGGGCATGATCGTTCATCTTCTCGCATTGCTCCAGTGGATGGGACCAGCTACCACGTTCCACCGATGTTCTTCCTTCCGGGGTCACCGTGTCGCTTAAGGGAGGGAAGCCAGAAGAAAACGTCACCGTACCTGTGGCTCGTATTCGAATCGCATCGCCGTTCAGCACGGAGATGGGCTGCCAGCTATTCTCCGACCGCGGCCCCGGACGGCTGGCTAGGTCCATGAGCGATTCGTTGCCGGGTACGCTGAAATGGAATACGCGATGCTCGGGTGAATTGGGAAGCGGCTCGACCTTGATTTGCAGGATCTCCACGGAATCGGCGGCTGGGAATTGATGGTCGGGCTTGGCCAGGATTTCGCCAACCGACGTCTCGAACTTGCCAAGTAGCTTCTCACCGTCACCATCCCTGACGATGAACGAAATCTGACCGTCGGGTTTGTAGTCACGTGTGTCCAGGGCGAAGGGCCAGTTCCATTTCGGCGTCAAGGTCGGCTGGCTGATGCTCGATCCAAGCATCTCGCCACCAACTCGGACTTCGACCAATGGGATGGGTGGAATGTCGGCATCTGTCGTGGGTGCGACCAGCGCTGCCACCGCTTCCGAGGCCAATGGTATGCGAGACAGGGTTGCCAAGCTTTTGAAAAGTGGGACCAGCCTGCTGGGCTTCTCGCGGTGCCAGGGTTGGCCCTTGGGCGTCTTGGATGCAATGCTCGCCGATACTACGGTGACCTTGTATCGGCTGGGTCCAGGCTCACCAAGTTGATTGTCTGTCGGCGCCAAGGGTACCGTCGCACATGCGCCGGCTGTCAGCGAAGAAATCAGAACCAGGAAGTGCGTTGGTTTCATTCGGAATCCTTTCTTCGTGCTTTCTTGACCTTCTTTTTGGCGTGCGACGATTTTGCTGACTGATCTTCTTCTGGCGGCGGACTTGGCGCTGCCTGTGGGTCGCGCTGCTCATGTGGCGCCACCTCGGGGACGGGAGGAGCCGACTCGCTCGGTTCGGCGGTGTTCGCCAGCGGTTTCTCCGGTGGATCTCCGAGGCGGGTGCTGCCGCCGAGGGTGAAGTAGATGGCCTCGGATTGCGCGTCGGCCGTGCGGTCCAGGAATTCTCCAGTGCCGGGATCGATGCTAACCCCGTAGGACTTGCCGATTCCGAGAGTGGCGATCACGCCGACGAAGGTCATTGAACTTGCACCCTTCATCGCGATACCTGCGGTTAGGCCGTAGTGGTTGATGTGTGGATGGAGTTCGTCAATCAGGTCATCAGGCTGTCCGGAGAAGTCGGTGAAGAAGCCAGCCTGGGCCGCGAGTTTCTTGCTGAAGTGGTACTGCGCCCCCACGTTCACGTTGACAATGGTGTTGCGGCCGTCGGGCTGCCCAATATCTAGAGGGTTGTTGGGGGAGACCGGGTTGCCCTCGGCGTCCATCGGCTGGATCGTTGTTTGGCCGTCATGTGTTCGCACTGCCTGATATTGGGACTGCGGCAACGACACGTTCACGTCGGCAGCTAGAAGCCAGTCTCCCAGTTCCACGCCGACGCCGAGCCGCAGCCTGAGCGGCAAACGTTGGTCGATCTTCAGGTTGTCGTCGGACGCCCTTCGTACGTAGCTGGCATCCGGAGTTGTGGCCAAGGTGTCATAGCTGCTGTCGAGCATGAGAACCTTGCCGCTGCTCCACACGGTTAGCGCCGGTGAGCGCAAGCTCACCCCGATCCACACGTTGTCCAGCGGCTGGTACTGTAGGCCCGCACCGCCAGCCAACTCGAGGGCTGAGTATTGAGTTTGTTGCATGGTCGAGTCGGCGAACTGATCTCCGGGACCGGCCGCATACTGTTCGAAGTATGAGTAAAGTCCGGTAGAACTCCAGTAGCCGACGTGCAGCGAGGCACCGACGCAGAAGCGTGGGCCGAAACAGGCTCCCCATCCTGGAATGACCCACACAGTCTGCTCCAGTAATTGCTCGCGCAGGTGCAACTCGTAGTTTGTCGAGTTCTGCTGGATCGTGTTATCAAGCGCAACTTCGTGTCGCGCGAAGTCGGGAACGACGACAGCTATGCCCAGCGCGTGTCGGATGTCACCGCCGAAGATACCCAGAGGCTTCACGTAGCCGAGTGAGCCGGGAAAGATCGCTGTGGTCCATCCCTTGAGATCTGCGGTTCCGACGAAGCCTGTCGTCTTCTCGATCTGCACCCCATAGACGTTGAGTGTGGCCGAGATCCCCTCCTCGGTGACGCGACCGAGGCCCGCCGGGTTGTACCAGGGGGCGGTCCCATCGTGCGTAATGGCTACGGCGGCGCCACCCATGGTGCTCGCCAGCTCCCCCACCGGGTACGGCTGATCGTTTCCTGCCGCCCGCGCATACGTTGAGGCAAGCAGCAGAACTCCTGAAATCCCCGCGGATACTACGGAACGTTTCCAGAATCGCAACCCATGGTCTTCCTTTGCTAGACCACTCAACTGGGGTCGCGATCTCCGTGACCCAACGGCCCTGGACATCATGGACATGGCACACCTTTCGTTGCGCGCGCCTACCGAAACGCTCCGCTTCTACTCTTGAGATGGTAACAGGCTCGTAAGAGCCTCACAAGAGGCTCTTTAGTGCCTCGCGCAATTCACCAGAGACGGCGATTCTTAGACCACCGCTCATGGGAGCAGCCGCGCCATTCCGCCGTCAACTCGCAAGCATTCTCCGCACCCGTAGGGAGGAGCTGCACCTGTCTCAGGAGGCAGCGGCTGCCCAGTGCGAGATGAGCCCGCGGTATCTCCGGTCGTTGGAAGCCGGACGTTCTGCGGTCAGCGTGGAAACCCTTGGTCGGCTGCTTGCCGCGCTCGATTGGGTCTGGACGGACATTGCGGAGAAACTATCCCCGGAGAAAGGCGAAGCACCCGCTGCGCCCGCGACCATGCACCGGCTCTTGGACAGAATGTGGAACAAGGCTTCGCCGCGGGAACGTGAGGTCATCAAACGGGTGCTGGCGAGCCTCCAATAGGGCGCAGAGCGCGCCACGCGGACAGGGCTGTGCCTCGCCCACGGCATCAGACGAAGAAGGGCCTTGACCGCACCGGATTTGTCAGACATCGTGTATGACAGCTACATGGGCAGCGAATGCCGGATCAATGCGAGGCTGGACGAAGCGCTGGCCCGCAAGGTCGGTCTGGTGCAAAAACGCACCCGCCGAAGCCTCTCGCAGGTCGTGCAGGAGTCGCTCACGCGCTATTGCGATGAGGAGCTGAGCGAAGGCGGTGAGCCGCTCTCTATCCTAAAATCGGCCGGTTTTGTCGGCTGCGCGGACGGGCCGGAAGACCTGTCTTCTGGCTACAAGAAGGACCTGACGCGCTCTCTGGGCCGCAAGGCATGATCATCGCCGATACGGGTCTCTGGCTGGCGCTGGCGAACCGCGCCGATCGACATCATCAGGCGGCGCTTTCGGCAATGGCCGGCCTGCGCGAGGGACTGGTCACCACCTGGCCGGTTCTGACCGAGACATGTCATCTGTTGCTCAGTCGGCTGGGAGTGCCTGCGCAGTTGGCATTCCTGCGCGGGGTTCGCAACGGTGCCTGCACTGTGTTTCAGCTCGGCGATGGGCACCTACCGCGCATCGAGGAGCTGATGCAGCACCATGCGGACTTGCCCATGGACCTGGCAGACGCGTCGCTGGTGGTGTTGGCAGAGGAGATGGGAAGCGGCCGGATTCTTTCGACCGACCAGCGCGACTTCCACACCTACCGCTGGAAGAACCGACGGCCATTCCGAAACCTGCTGCTCACTTGACCGCCGTGCACCGCCACCAGGTTCCCCCAGGTCTTCCGCCCAAGCGCTAGGTGGAGATCGGCCTTTGCCCGTGCCCGGGAGGGCGCGACGGGACCACGACGTCCGTGCCGTGCCTTGGCGGACTCCCGGCACGGAATGCCGATTTCACGTTCGCAAGTATCTGTATTTGCACAAGTCCGGTGGGCACACCAGATGCATTGATTGGGCGGCCGGAGGGAATGACCATGACCAAGAACGCAACGAATCAGGCTCTGTCGATTGGTGTCGTGGTTTTCTTCACTGCGCTTGGTCCAGCCTGCACGGACGACGCGGGAGTGGGCAACTCGCCGGGGGCTCGGCCGCCCGACACTTCCGCCGGGATCGATGCCAGTACCGATCTTTCGCCGCCCGGCACGATCAGCGTCACAGTTACCGCTATCGCTACCGCGACCGCTACAACGACCGGGATCCGCACGACAACGGCGGGGCAGACTTCCACCACCACGGGTGTGGCGACGCAAACCGTTCCAAAGACGATCACCATCACATCCACCTCCACCTCCACGGATGGCGTGGTGGTGAGCGTATCCCCACAGAACGGCTACAACCTGGTCACCATCACCTACCCGCCCGCCTGGTCGTGTCCCTCGAACACGTCTCTTCCCTTCAGTACTCCTTCCCCGAGCCCCAGCGCGCTACCCACAGACCCATCGCTCAGCGCCACGGACTGCGCCTCGCTGGCAAACCTCCGCAGGCCGCTACTCAAGTCGCAGAGTCTTACCGCACTAGAGAATACACGCGCCAATCTCATCAAGACGAACTGCACGGGAAAGACTGAAACACACTGCCTCGACAGCAATGGGCTGGAGGTGAGCATTTACAATTGCACCTCCCGATACGGGGCTGCGGACGGGGGAGTGTCTTCCTGGGGCGGATCCAGCGCAATGGGTGGGAATTGCAGTAGTGGGGGCAGTGGAGCAGGAGGCACCTCCGGCGCCACCGACTATTCGACCACCAACACCCAGGTGGCGAGCGTGGACGAAGCCGACTACATCAAGAACGACAGCAACACCATCTTCGTGCTGAGCGCCGACGGGCTGCACATCATCGACGCCTGGCCCGCCGCCGAGACCCACGAGATCGCGCACCTAACCCTGACGGGTGAGCCGCGTAGGATGTACTTGCTCGACAACCGGCTGGTGGTCTACACGCGGGTGCAGTCCACCGGCAGCAGCGGCGGCGCCGGCAGTTCCAATCCCTCGGACCAGGGCTGCACCTATGGCTACAACTGTCGCTTCTCCAGTGAGGGCGGGCACACCCTGATCGTCGTGTTCGACGTAACCAATCTGGCAACTCCAGTCGAACTGGTGCGCTACGAGATGTCGGGCGGCTACGTCGACTCGCGCCGGATCGGGTTCGTCGTGTACACCTTGGTCCATGACACCGGTGCCACGCAGATCCCAGGCCTCGATTACACCCTGCAAGCCACCAGCTACGACGACCTGCAAACCAAGTTCAACCAGCGGGTGATCGACAACAACACCAAGATCGACAACACCAGCGATGCGTACTTCCTGCCCTGGTCGAGCACCACCAAACCCGGCGGAACCGCCACGCTCAGCTCGAATTGTGAGCACGCCCTGGTGGCGCAGAATGCACAAGGCGCAAGTTTCGTTTCACTCAACGCCTTTGACCTCAACCAACTGGAAAGCCCGACCCGAACTATCCTGGGTTCTAGCCCTGGCTATGTGTATTCCTCGCCGACCGCGCTCTACATGGCAGTCGACCGAACCTACGAACAGGACTACACCAGCGGGAGCTACTACTCCTACTACCAGCCCACGGATTCCTTCGTCCATAAGTTCGCCCTCAATGGCACCGACACGAGCTACATCGGTAGTGTCACCTTGCCGGGCCACATCCTCAACCAATTCGCCATGGACGAAGACAACGGCGTTCTGCGCGTAGCCTCGACCAAGGGTTGGGTTCCTGACCCCTCGGTGGCGAGCTATCTCACGACGTTCGGCGAACAGAGCGGCAAGTTCGCCCAGCTAGGACAGATCGGGGGCATCGCCCCGCAAGAGGACATACGCTCGGTGCGTTTCGACGGCGACCGTGGATTCGTGGTCACCTTCAAGAAGACAGACCCGCTTTTCGTCTTCGACTTGACCGATCCTGCGCAGCCCAAACTGCTGGGCGAGCTTCAGATTCCGGGCTTCTCGACCTATATGCAACGCCTGGATGCCAGCCATCTGCTCGCCATCGGGTTCACCGCCGACGATCAGGTTACCTTCGCTTTCTTCAATGGCATCCAGATCCAAATCTTCGACGTGACCGACCTGGCAAATCCCAAGCTGGAGTGGAAGACCGTGATTGGCACCCGTGGGTCGAATTCCGAGGCCCTCACCAATCACCTGGCGTTCAACTACTTTGCGCCCAAGAAGATGTTGGCCCTGCCCATCACGGTGTGCGAAGGCGGCGGCAACGGCGTCTATGCCCAGAACCTGACCTTTGCCGGTCTCATGGTCTTTGATGTTTCGCTCGACACCGGCATCAGTGAGCACGGCCGCCTGCCTTTCCTAGATCCATCCACGGTCAGCGCGACCGCCAACTGTGACGAGTGGTGGACCGATTCCAAGTCACTGGTCAAACGCAGCATCTTCATGGACGACTGGGTCTATGGTTTCAGCGACGCCCAACTGCGTGTCGCTGCGCTTTCCAACATGAGCGGCGTTCTTCAAACCGTTCCTCTCATCGGCCCGTAGCCAGGACATGAGGTTAGGCATGAAAACTCGAAGAACGTCGGTTGTCATCTCGCTGCTATTTGGTCTTGCCGTCGCCGCTTGCCAAGGCGAATTGAACAATGGCCTGGAAGACCTGAGCGACGCTGGCCAGGGCGGCAGCACAGGTGGGCTTGGCACTGGGGGCAGCGCCGCAGTCGGCGGAACCGGCGGAACCTCCGGCGCGAATGCCTGCGGAACTCACGACCGGTTCGGTCCCAGCCTGGCGGTATACACGATTGGGTCCGCCGGCGGCAGTCCCTACGACGGTCCTGCGATCGTCGAGGGGAGCACGAACGACGAGCTCCTTCTCTATTTCGTCCTCACCGGTGCAACCGGCGGCACGGGTGGCACCGGGCCGGACGGCGGTCTGCCCGCCAGCAACCAGGCCATGCACGCGTCGATCATCGGGCTCGATCCGATGCCCCTCCTGCCGCCCGGTGCGAAGCTCTGGCTTTCCAAGGACCCGGCGGGCAAGCAAGAAACCGACGTGCTCATGTACGGAATCGCGCCGTGGTCGATCTCCGTGCGGAATCGTCAGGGTGGAGACTTGCTTTTCGGCGCGGCCAGAAACGACTTCAATGCAGCCGCGTCGCCGGTCCGGATCGGCGCTGTGACACCCGATTGCACCGCTGCAAATGTGAATCCTTCTGGCTGCACGCCAGGAGCGAGCGTTACCTACTCGTCGGTAGAGGTGGAAGGAGACGCACCGGTCGTCATCCACGACAGTGTACCGGGGACCGTCACTCTCGGGGGAATCGAGTACGACGTGCGCGCGACCGCACAGAAGCTTAGCGCCGCGGGGGTAACTTGCATGGACTACCACTCCTGGGATGACAGTGGCGTGGCGCTGGACGTCCGGGCGAAGAATCTCGCGGCTCTGGTGGCCGCGCTCGATGTGGGCGATCCGCCTTAGCGCGGCGACGGCTTCGACGAATCGGGACGTGGGAGCGTATCTGACGCGAGCCCCTAGCTGCGCGGTCGCACAATCGACGTGAAATTGGTAAGGTCTTCGACTCTCGGGCGATAGGAAGGGCATCACGGAGCAGAATGCGCCTGCACGTCGTGAAATCGATATCCTCTCCCGAAAGGGCCAGCAATCGGCCAGAGCCCCTTGATGGGTTGTACGAGCAGCATGCCTCCGACGTGAAACGTTGGACCCGGCGCCTGGCTGGGCCGCGCGCCGATCTCGAGGATCTGGTGCACGACGTTTTCGTCATCGCCCTGCGCCGGCGGTTCTCGTACCGAGGCGATGCGAGCGTGAAGACCTGGTTGTTCCGCATCACCCACCATGTGGTTCGCAGCCGGATGCGCCGCGGGTTCATCCGGCGGTTGCTTTTCAGCAGACACCAGGACGCACTCGTGTCTCTGGCTCCGACACCGTCCACGCCGCAGGAGGAAATCGAACGACGGGAACGCCACGTCCGGCTCTACCATGCACTCGATCAGCTCTCCGATTCCTACCGAACCCCCCTCATTCTCTACGAAATTGAAGGGCTCTCGGGTGAAGAGGTGGCTGAGCTGAGCGGCATCAGTCTTGCGACGGTTTGGGTTCGCTTGCACCGGGGACGGGCCAAGCTTCTCGACCTCTTGAGCAAGGAAGAAGAACCATGAGGCCAGGGCTTCGGGAACCGACTCGTTTGGCCGACCTATCGCCGGAAAATGACCCGACGAAGGTGGCGCTCTTGATCCAGAGCGCCAGGCAGGCGCCCGACGAGCCTCTGCCGCTGGTCAAATGGCGGATCCAAAACACCTTGCGCCGGCGGACAGAGTGGAATCGTCGTGGGCTGCGGCTGGCACTGGTGGGTGCGCTGGTTTTTCTGATCGGCGGCGTGGTCGGCGCGGTTGCGGGGCCGCTTCTCCGCTCGCGACCACGCCCGGCGCCGCAGCAACCGGTGGAGATTTCCCCGCCATCACAGGCGGCCCGCCACGCCCACCGCCGTGCGCCCGCGCCGGCGATCCCTTCGCCACCCGCAGACGAGCCACTCGTGGCAACCGAGCCATCTGCTCTTCCAGCCCCGGCAGCGCTACCGGAAACGAAGCCAGTGGTGGCCCCCTCACCCGGCCCTCTTCCCGTCGGGGAGAGGGTTGCGGAAACGGATCGGCGCCATAACTTTGAAAGGGGTGGTCCGTCGACGGTCGTGCAAAGGACACAGGCTCGGCCGGCGGAGCCACCATCTCTGTCGCCGCCACCGCCCGCCCTGCCAACGCTGGAGCCCTCTCAGATTCCGGCGGGGCGAATTGCGCTGAGGGATTCGCCCATCGTGCCAGCTCGCGAGCCGAATACTCCTCCTGAGAGCAGACCGGCCTTGCCGACTCAGCCGGGTTCGTCGGCGAGCCCGTTGCTGCGCCCGCCATCACCTGCTTCCCGCGTGGCGCCACTTCCTGACGAACATGCCCTGTTGAAGACCGCGCTGCGAAGGCTACGGACGGCGCATGATCCCGTGTCTGCTTTGGCGGCACTCGACGACTACCGGGTGCGCTTCCCGAGCGGTGGACTCGCTCCCGAGGCAGCCATGCTGCGCGCGGAGGCGCTCTTGCAGATCGGGCGCAAGGGCGATGCGCTCGCCGAGCTGGATCGGCTGTCGCTCGGTCAGATGCCCAACAGCGACGAGCGCTACCTTCTGCGGGGAGAGTTGCGCGCCGCCGTTGGCCGCTGGCGGGAAGCCCTGGGAGATTTCGACGTCGTCTTGCGCGGCCAACAGGCCGAGATCGGCGCGACGATGAAATCGCGCGACCGCTTCGAACGCGCGCTGTGGGGCCGAGCCCTGACCCGCAGCCGCCTGGGCGACGACGCCGGCGCGCGCGCGGATCTGCAGGAATGTCTCAGCCGCTTTCCTCGCGGACGTTTCGCCTCCGAAGCGACGCGCTTGCTCGGCGAGCACCGTTGACCATGCCTGCGCCACGGGTGCGGCCGCTGGTCCTGTCAGCCCTGCTGGCTGCGATGCTCGTCGCCCGGACAGCCGAAGCTGGCCCGGACGTCCCTTCCGCAGACGGTACGCTTGTGATCGTCAGCGACTCCGACTGCCCGTCGGCCGAGGCGGTCCGCGAAGCGCTGGTTGATCTTCGACCGGTCGGACAATGGCCTGCCCTGTCGGTGGCGATCCGCGCTACTTCACAGATGCTGGTTGTCGAGATCGGATCACAGAAGACGAATTCGAGGCAGCTCACCGTGGGTCCCGACTGCGCGGCCCGGGCCACGTCTGTTGCTTTGGTCATCACCACCTGGACTGGAGAACTCCCGATCGAGGCAGCGGGCACGCCAGTGCTTCAGCCCTCCGCGGTTGTCATGCAGCCGCCGACAGTGAAGAAGCCGGAGGAGGCGATTCCAGAAGCCGACGCCCGCCACAGTGAAATGGGCGCTGGCCTGCTGGCGGCAATTGCCGGCGGCATTGTGCCGGGCGTTCGCGTGGAATTCGGCCGGATGAGGCGCGGCAGCGGCTTGGGCTGGCGGGTCGACCTCACGGTCCCCGCGGCCCGACAGGTGAATATCGGGGGTGGCACAACCCGCTGGATGCGCATTTCTGCCGGGGTTGGGATCGACGCCCGTTGGGCCACGCGAAGGTTCTTTGTCGACGGGGAATTGGGGGGCGCGGCGGGGCTGACCTTTGCCTGGGGCCGGGGCTACGTGGCCAACCAATCCGACTGGTCGCCGGCCTGGGGCCTTGACGCTGGTATCCGAGCGGGAATGCCTTGGGGCCGAACCCGGCTTTGGGTGGACCTACGCGCGGTCAAGTGGCTACGCGAGCAGAGCGTGCAGATCGATCCAGTCACAACCGGCACGGCGACCACAGCGAACTTGCCATCCTGGGATGTGCAAGGGTCCATCGGCGTCAGCTATGTTTTTCAGTGAGACGAATCTGGGAAAGGTCCGCCTCCCCTAGGACATGAGTTCAAGCATGAAGACTCGAAGAACGTCGGTTGTCATTTCGTTGGTATTTGGTCTTGGCGCCGCTGCTTGCCAAGGCGAATTGCACACGGGCCTGGAGGGACCGGGCGACGCTGGCCAGGACAGCAGTACAGGGGGGTTCGGCGCAGGGGGCATCGCCACGGGCGGAATCATCGCGGGCACCGGCGGCAATCCCACTGGGGGCATCGCCACGGGCGGAATCATCGCGGGCACCGGCGGCAATCCCACTGGGGGCATCGCCACGGGCGGAATCATCGCGGGCACCGGCGGCAATCCCACTG